>Ga0307510_10007190_pt1 | contig 13258 bp, 8 predicted proteins | sample 12_EM_MG_FD_207224 | JGI IMG/M metagenome (GOLD analysis project Ga0307510, IMG submission 207224) | Populus trichocarpa ectomycorrhiza microbial communities from riparian zone in the Pacific Northwest, United States - 12_EM | ecosystem: Host-associated > Plants > Roots > Unclassified | place... | reverse complement strand
TATCTCAAATAAAATAAATAATAATCAAAATAATAGAGATCAAATTTAAAAATAAAAAAATTGAAAGATGAAATAAGTAACAATCAAAAGAATGAGGACCAAATTTGATAGATAAAAAATTTCAATTAAAAAATGATAAGGGAAAAGCAAATAACAATTATAAAAATGAGGACCAAAGTTAATATAAAAATTAAATTCTAAGGGATGAAATTGAAAAACAAATATTCAAAACAAAATATATATAGCTATCAAAAGTTTGAGGATCAAATTTGATATAATCAGCAAATAATATGACATTTCTAAATTTTTCACAACTTTCGAAAAGTGTTTTCCGCCCAAAATAAAAGGAAAAAACTTTCTTAGAAACCAAGCCAAATTTTCCTTTGACCGGAAAGTGTTTTTCGTTTACCAACTTTTTTAATGGCAAACAAATACAGGAAAGTTTGGAAAGTGGTTTCCCGGAAAGTCCTGTGTTTGGAAAGTGGTTTCCCAGAAATCACTTTCCGGGAAACAAACGCACCCTAAATATTATTTGAGAAAAGATGAAATATTTTTTCTAATTCACCTAAGGTGATAAATCCTCTCTAGATCACTCACGTATCTTCATATAGTTCATGTTATACCCAATGTTTGTTCCTTCGTTACCTCAATTAAAATAACATGTAACAGGATCAAAGCATAACATTCTCTATATAAGATAACTTAGTGATCTCAAGTCTAAGAATCACTTACACAACCGTCACATGAATTTTTCCATAGACATAGGTGATTTCTCCATATGAAATTCTTATGCGAGTCAGTTCGGTGTACATGTCTTATGATAAGCACCTACATAATAGTTTTAGATATCTCTTATACCTCAGTTTATAAGAACAATTGCTTCCTTTTATAAAAGAAAGAACATAATATATATTAGTTTCTACATATCTAATGAATATCCAGTATCTAAGAGAGTACCAACCAAGAATATTTTAGTAACAATACTTTGTTACAATGTGAATCCCATAATTATTACAACTTTATAATTTTCTTAACAAAATATTTTTGTCCCATGAACTTTATCTTTACTCTAGATCATAAATCAAATATTAGATTCATTAATATAATATTATATAAGTATTAAAGATAAATTAAACCTTTATTAATAATAAATATATATTGACTCAAATATAAAAATACCACGTGTAACTAATCAATTGACTACATAGTATATTAAATTAACAAATAGGGTTTAGAATTTAGGTATTTTCACCTTCTTCTCTCATATATCTTTTCCTTCTTCTTTACTTTATTTTTCTTGCTTTCATACATCTTTTTCCCCACTAACTTATTAATTATAAGAGAGTCCTCCTCACAATCAAGATAACTCATTTTACATATATACCAACTACTTTTCTTACCTTTAATCAATTTTCATCTAGCATTATGAAATTGGTCACTTCATCCTAAAAGTTGCATGAACTCATCAATATTAAAATTATCTTCACATTATTCATCTCCGTCGTCATAAAATTATGTAATGAATGATTTATTATTGTATTAATTTATCTCTATTAATCAACTATTTCATTAACATGAATCCATTAATATTAGAACCAACTAAATATTAGTGTATAGATTTTTAATAGTAACAAGATCAAGCTTTCAATCTATCATTTTTCATTATGTTTTTTTTTATATTTATATATATTAGTCAACTTACCTATACTTTGTCACGGGTTAGATGAAAAGTTAGTTTTTAACATTAAAAAAAAAGAATATACAAGTGTTGTCATTTTTTATATTAAAAAATATTTTAATTGTCAAATGAAAGTTTGATGTTTGTATTTAATAAAATAAATTAATAATTATATGCACAAATAAATTTTAAAAGAGTTGTTAACGATAATAAAAAACTAAATCAAGAAACTAGAAGATATATACAAATTAAGATATCTGATCTCGAGCCACAAAGAGCTATGCAATTTTTATCATTCAATCATGTTAATGGATTACTAAATTGACTCTCTATAAACTATAGGTATATGGCCCATCCTATCGAGTGGTTGACTTGGTCCAAGATTTTTTAAGAGGAATAAAAACTTAAAACGAAGTTGTTTTGAAAAAAATAAAGATTAAAGCTTATGTTAATGGATTACTAAGTTGATTCTCTATAAATTATATGTATATGATCCATCCCATCCCGAGATGGATCCAGTCTAGGTTTTTTTAAATAAATTAACAAAATTTTTACTTTTTTCAATAGAAAAAAAAAAGTGAGTGGATCTTAAGTGATGATATATGAATTCCAAGCATGTATCTTGTCATTATTAGTCTGGTTTGCAACCTAGTTAAAAGAATTAGCCTAACTTGATAAGTTAACTTAGTAATTCATTGACCTAAAGCTTGATCTCCTTTTTTTTCAAAACAACTTTGTTTTAAAGGTTTGTTTTTAAAAAAGCTTGGACGGGATCGTTACCAGGATGTGATGGATCATATATACATATGGTCCACAGAGAATCAACTTAGCAATCCACTGACACGAACTTTGATCATTTTTTTTCAAAACAACTTCGTTTTAATTTTTTTTTCTTTTAAATAAGCTTGGACCAGGTCGACCTTGAGATAGGATGGGTGATATGCCTATAATTTATAGAGAGTCAATTTAGTAATCCATTGACATAATTGAATGATAAAAATCGCACAGCTCTTCGTGGCTCGAGATCAGATATCTTAATTTGCATATATCTTCCAATTTCTTGATTTAGTTTTTTATTTTCGTTAACAACTCTTTTAAAAATATTGAAACGATAATGTTTTTTGCTGACCCTAATTAGCCCGTCAAACCTGGTCATGAGCTCGGTTGTCTAATAACTTTATTTTTTTAAAATCTATTTTTATTTAATTATAGAACAATAAAATAGATATGTACAATAAACTGATCAAATAAAATTTAAGGAAAACACGAAAAAAAACCATGTAGGGTTATACAAAGTGAGTGGTTGCTAGTAATAGAACAAAAGAATGCTTTAATCTCATTCAAAAATAAAATAAATGCTAAATAATATTTGATAAAATAGACCCCAAATATATTTTATTATTTAATAAAATAATATTTAAAATATATTTTTATTCAATTTATCTTAATGAATCTCAATTAAAATCAAAGACGTTAACGACTCTTGCTTGGTCTAGGTTTTAAATTGAACCAGATTAGAGTTAACCTTATGTAACCCAGTCGGCCAAGTGAGTCTAGGCGTGACCTAGTCAACCCATATATAACTTGATTTGACTAATTTGTTTTTCAAGTTGTCGATGTTCAACTTTTTTTAAATATTGAGTTTTGGATCAACTTGAGTTAACCCGATCAACTAGAGTTAACCCAATGAACCTGATAAAACACCCAACTTAGGTCATGGGCTCATTGGGTAAAAAAATTTGTTTTTTTTAAATCTAATTTCTTTATATAATTATAAAATATTCAAAATAAGCATGCGTAGGAAAGTGATCAAATATTTGTTTTTAAAATGAAAATATATTATGAGGGCTTGTATAAAAAGAGTGTTTGTTAATATAATAAAAAATGTTTGACAGGAAAATATTTTTTAGATTTTTCTCTATTTGTTTCTAGAAAATATTTTATTTTGTGTTTGTTTTTTGTAAATTATTTTACAGGAAAACCGATCAATGTAAAATATTTTACAGTTAACCTTCAAACTAAGATTATTTGCTGGAAATTATTTCCAACCCATGAAGTTTCATAAAATATTTTACAAATAATAATTTTCTTTCAATATCATCCAACTATTTCAACCATCAACACCATTTCACAACTACCACCACCTCCATCTCACCACCACTATCAACATTATCTCCTTCTTTTTGACCAACATCACCTCCTCTTTAACCGCTACTACTACCACTATTTTACCGCCACCATCTCCTCCACTGCCACCACAACCACCCCCTCCTCTACCACTACTATGATCACCTCAACACAACAACTATTAAAAAAATATTTTACATGTAAAATATTTTATGCAAAATAAATGCACTCATAGTGAAAAAAAAGTAAAAAAGTAACATAATTTAGCAAAAACAACCACAAATATTTGAGACCCGATCTGCTTTTCTTAGAAAGATGACAAGCAAAATACAGTTCAATGAAATTCCTCGTCAAATAAAACACATTGAAATCAAAATTGATTGTTTTGGCGATTGAATTGTAGGTAATAAACAACTTTCTTTTTTCTCACATGTTTTCTGGCAAGTTTCTTGCTCATCTCTCAAACTTGGGGATTACAATGTGAATAAAATAAAATTTTTGGATAAAAAACTAAAATTAAAGGGATCAAAATGTAATAAAAAAATTTACGAACTGCAATGTGAACAAAATATATTTTATGGATAAAAAGCTAAAATGAAAGGGATCAAAATGTATGTCAACGAATATTGCAAGGGTAAAAGTGCACTTTGTCGTGTGAATTCAAGAAATGGCATGCTAAATTTGTTTAATTTTCATTTTAATCCCGTTTATTTTAATTTTATCTTTATACGATAAATTCAAGCTTAATATGACTAATTAAGCCTTCAATCAAGTTCAGAAATCTTATTGAAACCTTTAATCCTCAATCAAATGTCAATGTAAGAGACTATCAATTAAAAAACATAATAAACATGGCATGAAAGAATGCAATCAAGAAAAAAATATCTAAAAAAAAAAAAAACTTACACAATGTAATTCATAATACGTACGTATGTATGTATGTACGTATGTGTAGAATGCTTTCATTGTGTACATTTTCGGAAGTGTAAACATAAGCGATGGGCATTGGGAAGCAGGTCCATTTTCAGTGGTGAATAAATGTTTACCCAATCCAAAATTGAAAAGTATATCTCATATCTGCTGATATGATTCTGCACAGAGATTCGTTGGAGGTTGAGCATTAAATATATACAAGTAGGATAATTTTAAATTATTTTTACGTATTAATATTAAAAATAAAAAAAATATTTTTAACTACTTTAACATAATAAATATTTTTAAAAATAATTTTTAATCATCTAGTAGCTAGTTAGTACATTAATAAAAACTTGAGATTAAAAGGTTTGCTCTTCCTGTAGTTTCAGGTTCGAGCCTTGTGGTTGCTAATATGATAGCCACTAAAAGATTATATGGTCGTTAATTTTAGGACATGTATGATTAGTTGAGGTGCACGCAAGCTGGCCGAACACCTACATTTAAAAAAGAAATAATAATAATTTTTCTTTAAAATATAACACGTGTTGACTTCTTGGTCGTGTCACATTCAAAGGTGAAAGATAGCACGTCTTATCTCCTAGGAACGCTGTCCACCATCTCTGTACTCATTGACCATTCATATCACGCCACATCAATTCCAACACGTTTTTTTACTTCGGTCTACTACGCACTGCACTCTATTTAATATTATTAATAACTCGTGTGTTCAGTAATTTTCTTTTTGTTATTGTGTTCCAGCTTGTATTTTAGAATTATTTAATTTTTTTTAAAAATATTAAATTAATATTTTTAATATTTTATTATTATTTTAATAAGTTGATATTAAAAATAAAAAATATTATTTTAATATATTTAAAATAACAAAATATTTAAAAAACAATTTCAATCTAACATTCATATTGTAAATCTATAAAAAACCGTTTAGGAATGCGGTGCAAACCACGTACTTAAAAAAATTTTAATTTTTTTTTGCTAAAATTTAATATGATTTGTATGTTTTGAATCGTTTTGATGTGCTAATATCAAAAATAATTTTTAAAAAATAAAAAAAATCATTGGCATGTATTTCGGCATAAAAAATTATTTGAAAAGCAACTGCTATCACAATCTTAAAGCTATTCATTATTTTTTTATGCATTATTTTCTTTTTTTATATATAATAAATAGTTAATTTATATGTTATTTAAAAATCTCAAATACAAGAGAATTTTCTTAATAAAAGTCTCAAATTTTTATTTTCTTAAGAGGATGTTTGGAAATGCACAACTAAAATACTATTTATCCAAAATTTAAAATTATTGTTTTACTTAAAATTATTTTTTTAGTGTTTTTGAATTTTTTTATGTATTAATATCAAAAATAAATTTTAAAAATAAAAAAATATTATTTTAATAAATTTATAAGTAAAAAATACTCTAAAATATAACTTCCAACTACTAAAAAGTCATGAAATAGTGGATTACTTATATACATCTTTTTAATTAAAAAAAATATAGATAAAAGAAACAAAATTTAAAAGAAAAATTGTTGATCGAATTAATGTCAATCTCAATTTTTCTTCTTTAAAGAAAACATTTTCACTTTTTTATTTTTTTATTTTTTTATTATCACCACTCCCCTTAGAGCTCTCCTCCAGAACAGAGAACTGAGTAACAAAACTTTTTTTTATTTTCAGCGCTGTTTGGAGATTTTATGAAAATTTAATTTATTTTTTTATATTTTAAAATTATTTTAATATATTGATAAAAAAAATAATTTTTCAAAACTAAAAAATATTATTGTAATATATTTATTTTTTTAAAAAAACAATCACTGTACTTTTCCAAAAATAAAACAAATCTCTGCTAAAGCATTATCTCTCTCCGTCTTTCACTTTGGCCCAACTTTTCATCTTTATCTTCTTTCTCCGCCGTCTAAAAATCTCTAAAGCTAATTTGATTTCTCCGCAACCCTCTTCTTCTGCTTCCATGGAGTTCAAGTTTCGAGCTGGAGACAACAGGCCACCGGTATGCTTCTCCCCGTCATCTAGTATCGGTTATTTTTACGAACAAGCATTGCGAGGTCCGTGCAATTTTCTTTTCTTACCTTCATTTTTTCTAAACCTCTGTTTGGTTCCTAAGAAACTGAAAGGAAAGAAAAGCATAATAATAAAAACAGCCTTGATCAATTCTTAAGTTTTACAGTACCGCTTGATTTTATTTTTTTTCTAATCAAGAATTTATTTTCTTGACGAGTTTCTTGATTTCCAAGTTCATTGTGGCTCAAATGATGGAAGTTTGCTTCCCTTTCTTTGATTTTCTTGGGAACCAAACACCATCACACCTCAAAAAAACCCTACTCTCTTCTCCGATTGAAGCCCACAAATTTTTATGCTTTAATCTTCTCTTCCAGCTTCCTATCCAAACGCTGATCCGCGACAAATTCCCGAGCCAATGCGAAACGAGTTGTTCCTACGCCGAATCGAGAAGGAGCGTATCAGAGAGGAAATAATTGCACAAGAAATGGCGTGGCGACAAGAGCTGGAAGCGGAGGTGAGGAGGGAGTTGATGGTGGAAAGAGAAATGGCAATGCGAGGAGGACGAGGGATGTCTTTTGAAGAAAGATTGACAATGCAGTTTGATTCGAGGAAGCCTCTGCTGCCGGGTCCTTTCGTGAACCAATTTGATTGTAGCTGGCCCGAAGATCGTTTAGCATTTCACGGTCATGGGGTGTCTTATATGTTGCCGCCGGTGCCAAGGCTACCAGAGTCAGAGATGAAACCTTCAACGGAAAATAACAAGGATAAAGTAATCGTGCTGGTCAGTCTTATAAAACTCTTGCTAATATTCTTAGTTTTTTTTCCTCACTCATAGTTTATTTATTTATTTATCCTTAAATTCCTGCATTATATTTTTAGTAACTTGCCCGTCTAGCAATCTTTTCTTTTTTCAAATTAGGAACATTTTTTTTTTGTTTTTGTTTAATGGTCACAAGGATAATTGCGTATCATGTGAATGCCTTGCTTGTGTGAATCTCTGTTGATTTTCAGCCGTGGTTTTCTTTTTCTGGCTTGATTTGGTGGTGTTTCATGTGGCTTCTTTTGGTCACTTGAACCTGTATTAGATTTAGATACTAACATGTAAGAGGGAAGGGTTCTCCTCTTTTCTTTTCTTTTTTCTCTTTTTTTAAAAAGTCATCTGATCTTGAGCAAGACAAGCAATATCTCTCTCAATCTGAAAAATATGAGGAGTGTTGTTTTGAGAAAAACAATCCCGGAGATCTTCCCATACCTCTTGTGCCGTGACCAAAAAAATAACACTATCTGGAATGTCCTGTGTGAGTGAATTAAGAATCCAAGATAGAATCATATCTTTGCACTTTTTCCTTGAAGCATACTTGTTTGGCTTGTCTATGGTAGATGGCATTATGGTGGTTCCGTCTATAAAACCCTGTTTGGATTTGGCGTTCAAAGAAATCGTCATGGCCCTACACCATGTCAAGTAATTATCCCCATTAAAAGGCTTGGAAATGAGTACCATACCCATTAAAAGGCTTGAAAACGAGCATCATATCTTGATGATCTGAATGGTGCAGAAAATGTGGATTGGTTGAATCAAGTTTGTCTTCATTCAAAGGTTGTTGTTCCACCATGATAATAGGAACCATTCAGAAAAAGGTAAGAATAGAAAAGCTTGTGTATCATTCCCTCCTCTGATATCATGTAAAGAATAAAACAAGAATATTTTCCTTCAAAATAATTTTGCAGTAGGAGACTAAACTTTATACAAGGGAGTTGCTATATTTACACTATTCTATTCTGGGTAGTCTAAGTACAAAAAAAAAAAAAAAAAAAACTAAATACAATTACAGTTAATGAAATATATTTAGCTTTGAATGACCATATATTTCTCAACAAAACCCATTCATTCTTAGTTTGCACAGTTTTTTTTTTCGTGCTCTAAAATTTCTGACAGCATGAACTTTGGAGTGCATTGATTTGTTGTTTCTTTTTCCTTATGAGCAGCAGGACTTGGTTTTATAATTTGAAGCAGCACAGATCCATTCATCTAAATGATAGGGGGTTTTCCCTTTCTTAAATGGTAAAAATACTTTCGTTTTTTAGCAAAGCATTAAATTATACTTTGCACAAAAAAGGAGGTACTTTTTATTATTTAAGTGACAGGAAAAGTAACTTACACAAAGATAATTAAGTGTGTATTAAGGGAGCAGTGAGTAAAAAGGAGTTTTTAAGTGCAATTTCATCCAAATTGAAACCCTATTATATTTTCAATTCAGATGAAAAAACACTTAAAAAGTTTTTTTTCCCCACCATCACCTTAATACCAAACATCATCCTTGTACCACCTTTATACCAAACACACATGAAAACATGAACAGGAGGAGCATATTGAAGGCCATATTTCTCTCAAACTGTGCTGCTCCTACAATCAATCTAGCCATGCATAGATTGAATTAAATCTCAATTGAGGAACAAGTTTATTTTTAGAGAAATTAGATTGCAAATTTGATAATGGAATTGCATAAAAGCAATGCATGACAACATTCTTACAACAACAATCCCATGAAGGAAAACAATTGAGAATCTCAACCAATTAAACAACACACAAATCTTAAAATTGATGTTTATTGTGAAGGCTACAAGTGGAATATTAATTCATGGTGTTAGGCCAATGTTCTCGTAGGAAACAATGTTGAAGGAAAATCGTGTCCTTTACTTGTTGTGGTAATGAAATGTGATAGGTTGATAAAGTAAACATGAAAATATATGCTTATGAAAATTTTCTCAAAGATTGAAAAAGAAAAATACTTTATGTAAGCTAAACACATGATAAATATTTTAGGGAGGAATAAAAACTACCATTGTCAATTGAGCAATGCCATTATTGGCCCATGATTTACATCTAGGCTTGCTGCCAATACATGTGGTGGCTCTACTTGTGATCCAGCAAATTTGAAGTCTGTTCTTAAGGGGCATTGCAGCCATTGAGTAAAGATATCTTCCTAGTTCACTGTAGCTCTATTGTCTGCTACAGCAATTTGTGATTGGTCTTTCTTCATCTGGGAAGGGATGATCTACATTGATGGCTTCATTGATCCCTTGGGCTCTGATTTTTCATTTGCAGGTTTACTTGGAGAACGCTGTTTTGTGTATATGCAGCACGTATTTGTACTTTCCTTTTAACTTTTTTGGCTTCATGCAGGCCAACACTAGTTTTGTGAAAGATGTTCATTTACAAGTGCACTAGTGTTAACGCAGATTGTCAATGAAAATAAAATAGTTTTGCATCAGGATATCTTATAAGCTGTGTAAGCCTTTGTAAGCATGCTTTAACTTGTATATGACCTGGAGCACTGCTCACTGTTTTCTTACAGAGTCAGTGTTATTTTCCCTAGATTTTGTTTATTTTTGTTTCCTAGAAAATGATAGACTTTACTAATAAAATAATGTGATTTATTTTACATGATAGTAGAGTGTTCCAATACATTTCTAATTATTTTTTCTTGGAAGTGACATGACCTTGCGCCTCTATTCTTTGTTAAAGATTGAAAATAAAGGAAATCGATGTGTACTTGTCTAACTACCTCCACATTTTTTGGTCATCATTATTTGACAACCTAGTTTCTGGAACAGAAATGCACTAATAATTTTGTGTTGTGAAACCTGCAGCAATAAAGAAATACACTGATAATTTTGTGTTGTGAAACCTGCAGCAATAATGATGAATATTGCATAAGAGAGAAAACAAGAAAAACACACAAATTTAACGTGATTCGACAATATACTTGCATTCACATGAGTGAGGAATTTTTATTTCATTACATGTCAAATTACGGTAAAGGGGTATTATTAGAAATTACTAATACCCCAGGGCAGCTAGGGTTTACTATAAATACCTCCGCTCCTCTTGGTTCGCTTTACTACCCTCGCTCAGCTCTACTTCACCCCGGTATCTATCTATAAGCTATATATTACAACAATTTCCACCTTGGCAAATATCGACCTCGTAGGAGAAAACTGAAGTAAACATAACCTGGAACTCCACTTGGGACAATAGGTTTGGGACGTCTCTCATCTAGCACTTGGAAACATTAATCAAGTTCATGCAATGCTTGAACTTATCTATAGTAATAGGCTTTGTCAAAATGTTTATTGCATTCTCAAAAGTGTGAACTTTCTCAAGCAATAGTTCACTAGATAAAACCAATTCCTTGATCCTATAAAACCTCACATCTATGTGCTCGGTCCTTGCATGATACATCTGGTTCTTTGCCAAGTATATGGGCATTTTGACTATCACAATGTAATTGAACTCCACCTTGTTGAATACCTAGCTCCTTGACCAAAACTGTAAGCCACAAGGCTTCCTTGGCAGCCTCAGCCACTACCATATATTCTGACTTATTAATAGCTAGTGCAACTAGTGACTGGACCATAGACCTCTAACAAATAGGCCCCTACCAAAGTAATTACATAACTTGTGGTAGACCTTTAATCATCCAAGTTCCCTGCATAGTTTGCATCCACATATCCCATAACTGAAAGATCACTCTGTTGTCTGCTAAACATTATGCCATAATCTATAGTATCCTTTAAATATCTAAATATTCTGAAATGATACGCTAAAGGTGTACTCACTGGTTTTGTATTATCCATACTAAACTTTTCTAACACTTTCTCAACATAGCTACACTAGTGAATATGATCCTTTCACTACTGTCATAGCATTTTCACTCACCTTTAGTACTCCCACCTTCAGATTTGAAACTGAACACAATACGGTCTAAGGTGCCCAATGAAATCAGATTCTTTCTCAAATTCGGTATATGTCTAACATCATACAATGTTCTAATAGCATCATCAAACATTTTAATCTTGATATTTCCTATTCAAACAACTTTGCATGGATTATCGTTACCTATCAGAATAGAACAAGAATTAACTAACTTGTAGGTGTCTAATCAATCTTTATTGGGTGTCATGCGATAAGAGCATGCTGAATTCAATAACCATGAATCTGTGAGATGACTTGAACTAGATGAAACGTAAAGCATATCTCCAATACCACTCTGAGGCTTGTTCCACTACATTCGCAGACTTTGATGTGCTCTCTTTGTTCTCTGTATCTCTCCTTTTTTTTCTTTGAATATTCTCATTTTATGTGTCTTGTTTTTCCACACTTATAAGATTGTATGTCCTTCCTCTTCCTGGATTTAGACTGAGCTTTGTTGTTCCTCGATTTGCTCCGGGACTTGTTTCTCTCACGCTTTTGATTACACCTCACAACCAGCCCTTCACCTTGTGAATTTTCATCATTAGCTTTCTTCCTTATATTAAAGCTTAATGGGTTACTTCTGATCTCCTCCAATTGGATTGTTTCTTTCTCACACATCAAAGTTGTAACTAAATTTTTGTACGCAGGAGAAACAGGTAGGGAATTTAGTAACATCAATGTTTTGTTTTTGTTGGCGAACTTTACATCAATTCGCTTCAAATCACTAACAATTTGATTGAACACATTGATATGCTGATTCAAATTTTTACCCTTTGACATCTTAAGATAAAATAGTTTCTACTTAAGATAAAGTTTGTTTGTCAATGACTTGGACATGTACCGACTTTCTAATTTTTTCCCAAACTGTTGTTGGTGATTCCTCATCCATGATGTGATACATCACGTCATCATCCAGACAAGGTCTAAAAGTTGTCACAACCCTCGCTTCCAGTTCTTGCCAATTTGTGATGTTCATGCTTTCTGGTTGTTTTTCATATAACACCTTCACCAAGTTTTGCTGCACTAACAGATCTTTTACCCTTTGCCATAATTTGAAATGACCAGATACATCGAACTTGACCATGTTGAATTTGCATAAGAAATCCTTGACATCGTAGCCAGACTCTGATACCAATTGTTGTGAAACGTGCAACAATAATGATGAATATTGCATAAGAGAGAAAACAAGAAAAACATACAGATTTAAAGTGGATCGGTAATGTGTCTACATCCATAGGAGTGATGAGCTTTTATTCACTAAGGCTGTGTTTGTTTCTCGGAAACTGGTTTCCGGGAAACCACTTTCTTGTGTTTGTTTGTCATTAGGAAAGTTGGTCAACAGAAAATACTTTCCGGTCAACGGAAAACACTTTTCAGTCAAAGAAAAATTTGGCTTGGTTTCCAGGAAAGTGTTTTCCTTTTATTTTGGGCGGAAAACACTTTTCGAAAGTTGTGAAAAAATTAGAAATGTCATATTATTTGCTGATTATATCAAATTTGGTCCTCAAACTTTTGATTGCTATATATATTTTGTTTTGAATATTTATTTTTTAATTTCATCCCTTAGAATTTAATTTTTATATTAATTTTGGTTTTTATTTTTATAATTGTTATTTACTTTTTCCTTATCATTTTTTAATTGAAATTTTTTATCTATCAAATTTGGTCCTCATTCTTTTGATTGTTACTTATTTTATTTGAAATAATTTATGAAATGTTAATTATTATTATTTTAATTTCTTCA
>Ga0307510_10007189_pt1 | contig 13259 bp, 10 predicted proteins | sample 12_EM_MG_FD_207224 | JGI IMG/M metagenome (GOLD analysis project Ga0307510, IMG submission 207224) | Populus trichocarpa ectomycorrhiza microbial communities from riparian zone in the Pacific Northwest, United States - 12_EM | ecosystem: Host-associated > Plants > Roots > Unclassified | place... | reverse complement strand
GCCCGATTTCGGACAGCGCCATCAGCGCCTGCCCGAGCGCGTGCTCCTGGTAGCGCTTGCGGCGTTCGCTCTCGCCCAGTGTCCATTGCCGTTCGAGTTCTTCGAGCGCGGCACCGGACAGCTTCTCGCGTTCGGCGTGGTATTTGTCGCGATAGGATTTCTTCAGCGCCGAAGCATTGGCAAGCCGCGACTTCGGCGTCTCAAGCCCGATCTTGGTCATGGCCTCGCGAAACAGCTGGCGATCCTCGGCCTTGTCGATGGCGTCAGCCGTCGCGCCGATCATCTCGACGGCGAATTTGTCCAGCGTGCCCTGCCGGCGCAGTGACAGCGCGCAGTTCAGCGCGGTCTGGCCGCCCATGGTCGGCAGCAGCGCAAAGCCGCCCGGGATGACGTGGCGTTCCTTCTCGATGATTTTTGCAACGATTTCGGGGGTGATCGGCTCGATATAGGTCGCGTCAGCCAATTCCGGGTCGGTCATGATGGTGGCCGGATTGGAATTGACGAGGACGATGCGGTAGCCCTCTTCCTTCAGCGTCTTCACCGCCTGGGTGCCCGAATAGTCGAATTCGCAGGCCTGGCCGATCACGATGGGACCGGCGCCGATAATCAGGATGGTGGAGATATCTGTTCTTTTGGGCATCAGCTCTCAGACTGGATTTTGGGCACAAAAAAAGGGCGCGCATGCCGCGCGTCCCCTAAGCCAAGAGCGCGGGTCACCCTCGCGCGCGGGTGGTCTTTAGACCAGATTCCGCACCCGCGAAACCCCCAAAAGTCCCCCATCAACCGCCATTTTCGAGGAAATCAGGGTGTTTGCTGAGGCCCCGCCTTCGCTCTTCGAGCTACGGTGCGGCAAGCCCGCTTAGGACTTGGGTCGAGTTTGGGCTAGGGTATCGGCTGGCTTGCCTAGCCGAAGATGGCGAAGCCAGCGAAGGCTGGAGGCCCGGCCTGGATTTGAACCAGGATAAAGAGCATTGCACTGCTCCCGCGTCGACGCTTCCGCCACCGGGCCGCGGCAATCATCGCCGATCACGGCGCGGTGAACCATACCTTACCGCGCCTTAGGGTTAACAACCTTAGGGCGCGCGGCAGGACTCAATTGAGCTTTAGAGCGTGCCGGGCCACGAAGGTCATCCGCCAGGGGTTGTGGCCGATGTTCTGATGCGCGCGCGAGGTGGAGAAGCCGGCCCGGGCGAGCTTCTCGATCATCTCATTCTCGCTGTAGCGCTGCAGCCCGACGCGGGTGCGCAGCTGCCGGTAGTCCGACAGCGCGGTGCTCGCCAGCCCATACAGGGCGTCTTTCAGGAAGCCGTGGGTGCGTGCGAATTTCAACAGCGCCAGCACGTCCCTGGCCATGCCGACTTCGGGCCGCAGGATGTCGCCCAGCACCAGGCGGCCGTTGGGCTTCAACAGCCTGCGAACGACGGCAAATGCCGAATCCAGCTCCTCCGGCGTCATGTATTGCGCGACCGAATTCATGACGACGAGATCGATCGAGCTTTCCGGCATGCGCGTGAGATCTTCGAGCGAGCGGACGCGGATCTTGGTGTTCGGCGCAAAGCGCGCGATCAGCCGGCCGCGGACGCCGGGGGCGGGCTCGGCCAGATAGAGCTGGGCACAGGCGTCGGCCACCCGGGCGGCGAACAGCGCCTCGCCGCAGGCATAATCCAGCACGACTGAATCCGGGGAGGAGATGTAGCCGACGATGTCGCGCGCGATGATCTGGAAATGCAGGTCGCGATGCAGCTTGCTCGCATAAATCGTATGCGTGGAATCGTAATAGTCGATCCATTCGTCCATGCGTGCGCACCCGTAAAATCAGCTGGTTCCGGTGCCGGAACCAGCCTGAAAGTGATGCGTTAGGTCGTCCGACGGCCAATGTCCACCCGCCGCCAGAGTCCGGTTCCTAACAGGAAGGTGCAACGTGAGCAAAACCAGCAACAAGTCCGACAAGGTAGCCCCCGAACTTGATACACCGACCGACCTGCCGCAGGCCGCGGTGGACAAGATCTCCACATCGCTCAATACGTTGCTGGCGGATGCATTCGCCCTCTACCTGAAGACGAAGAATTTCCACTGGCATGTCAGCGGCCGGCATTTCAACGACTATCATCTGATGCTGGACCAGCAGTCGGACGCGATTTTCGCCACCACCGACCAGCTCGCCGAACGGGTGCGCAAGCTCGGCGGCACCACGATCCGCTCGATCGGGCAGATCGCCAAGCTGCAGACCATCCAGGACAACAATGACGACTATGTCCCGCCGCGCGAAATGCTGCGCGAGCTGATGGAAGACAACAAGAAGATGGCGGCGGCGATGCGCAAGGCCCACAAGCTTTGCGACGATCATGAGGATTCCGGCAGCGCGAGCCTGCTCGAAGTCTTCATCGACGAGACCGAACGCCGGACCTGGTTCCTGTTCGAGGCCAGCCGTCAGGAAGGCGCCAACGCGGCGTGAGCGCGGTTGCGCTTGAGCTGGCGCAGCAGGGTCGGCCTTGCCGTCCCTGCGGCCTGCGGCGGCTGCCTGGAGGACATTCCCGTCGCGCCCAGCCCGGTTTTGCGGTAAGCTGTGCTGCGGCTTCGACGAGCGGCGGCCCGAAGCTTTTGTTGCGATCCGAAGGAGGCGGGAGATGCCTATCTCTTTTCCAATGATCGTTTTGAGCTCGCAGATGGTCGTTGCGGTGGCAGACGGCGTGCCGAAATTCGACATTGCGCGGAGTTGCAAGCTCGACGTCGCCGCCACCACCGGCCTCTCCGTTGACCAGTCGACAAAGAGCTGCGTGAACGATGAACAGAAAGCAAAGCGGCAGCTCGCAGGCCAATGGTCGAAATTCCCCGCGCCAAGCCGGGCAAGCTGCACCTCGCAAGAGAGCGTCGGCGGCACGCCAAGTTACGTCAGTTTGCTGACCTGTCTGCAGATGGGTCAGTGGGCGCGTTAGTTGCCTTGGGCTGGTTTTTCATTCAGGCGATTGGCGCTGGCTGCCTCCAGACAACGGGGTGATGGCGAGACGAAAGCGTTGCTGCGTCAAGCGTGGTGATCGAACTCGCTCAGTGCGATTCGCACCTCGCGGGCAAAATCGACCAGCGAGATGGTGAAAGCGCCCAGCGAAATCATGAAGAAGATGGCCACCCCCCGCTCATGCTGGAGCTGAAAGAACGCGGTTACAAACGCCACGATAACAAGAAGTGTCACCGCAATGCTGGCGACCACCGCCCAGAAGATGGCCCGGTTCAGCATCGCCGCCCGCCGCATCAGGCGGGGTAGATCGACCTTGAGCCGGGATCGGACGGTGTCGTGATCCGGTATCCCGTTCAGGACCACAGTACGGTCGATGATTCGGTTCAGGCGGGAAATCAGCACGGCGATGAAGGCTGCCAGTGCACCTAGTAGGAACGCGGGCGCTGCCGCCTGCGAAATCACCTGCGATAGCTGGCTGACAGACGGCGTATCTGGATACATTGGATCTGTGCCCTCGATGCTCGCAAAATAGGGCCGGCCAATAGCCCACAGGGCCAACCATGACCTGCTTCGACAGGAATTGCGATGCGTCCCGGCCCAAGTGCATGTCGACGTCGTTCTGATACTGCGGTCGCATAACAGGAAAGGTAATGCACGCTATGGGGCAAACGCGACGTTTTTGACCTCGGGCCAGCCCCGGCCTGCCACCAGGAGCGGACATCGTCAGGCCGCCTCGACATGTCTCACAGATGCCAAACAGGCGACATCGCACGTTCGGTTTGAGGCGGTCGCAAACTGAGACAGCAATAGTGACGGAACTAAAAGCTTCATGCGGCGCGGCCAAAGAGATGAAGCGAACTCGTTGTTGCTGAATTGTCACCGCATCGAAAATAGCGCGCATGGTTTGACCCGCATCGATCAAGTCGGTTGGGCAGAAGGAGCTGTTCGCAATATATTTCGGAGCTGTGGCCGACCTTTCAGGGGGCGACAGTGCAGAAATTTTTCCTTGTGGGAATTGCTGCTGCAGGATTGTTGAGCGGGTCTGCTCTTGCATCCGACTTGCCTGTCAAAGCCCCGGTGTACACAGCTTCGATCGCGCCGCCGCCCTATAATTGGTCAGGGCTTTATGTGGGCGCCAACTTCGGCGGGGGATGGTCCAACGGCAGCGTGAACATTCCTGGCAACAATCTGTATGGCGGCCTAAGCGAATTCATTGGCGGCGTGCAGGCGGGCCATAACTTCCAGGCCGGTCATTTTCTAATTGGTGTCGAAGGTGAGTTTGATGGAGCCGGCTTTGCTCATCCGATTCTTCCAGCTCCGACGTTAGGCCTTGTAGACCAGCGCTGGATCGGCACCGCGGCGGGCCGCATCGGCCTCGTGAACGATCGATGGCTCCTGTTCGCCAAGCTTGGCGGCGGCTGGGTGCACAGCAACGCTACTTTGAATCTTCCCGGCACAATTTGGAACGGATCCAGCACCAGCAGCGGTTGGTTGGCTGGCGCTGGCATCGAATACGGCTTCAAGTCGCATTGGACGGTCAAACTCGAATACGATTATCTTGGACTGTCAAACTGGAATTCTCCCACACTTCCTGCGGTGGCTTTGAACCGCGACCTTCAAATGGTCAAAGCCGGGATCAATTACAAATTCCAGAGCGGCCTTCCCGATACAGCTGAGGCGCCGAAGCCTTCGCATGAACCTTCAAAAGATGAAGACCTACAGAAGCAATCGCAAAACCCGATCGCGGATCTGGTCAGCGTGCCGTTTCAGAGCAACACCAATTTCAACGCGGGACCTTTCAGTCGCACCCAGGAAGTATTCAACATTCAGCCCGTCGTGCCGATGCACCTGGGCGATGACTGGAATCTGATTTCACGTACCATCATCCCATTGCTGAGCCAGCCAAGTCCGTTCTTCGACAGCAACACCAACGGCGTTGGCGACATTACGCAGTCGTTGTTTCTTTCCCCCACCCACCCGGGCAAGCTCATCTGGGGCGTTGGCCCCGTCTTTACCATTCCCTCCGCCAACGATCCTATCCTCGGGACCGGCAAATTCCTGCTGGGCCCAACGGCCGTCTTCCTGGTCACACCGGGGCATTGGGTGCTCGGCGTATTGCTCAATAACCAGTGGTCGGTTGGCGGCAATCCACTGCGACCGCCCGTCAACGCCTTCCTCGCCCAGCCCTTCGCCAACTACAACTTGGCGCACGGCTGGTACCTGAACACATCACCCATCATCACCGCGGATTGGCTCGCGGCATCGGGCGAGCGGTGGACTGTGCCGGTCGGCGGCGGCTTCGGTCGGGTTTTCAGAGTGGGTGATCAACCGGTCAACGCATCGATCCAAGTCTATTACAACGCGATACGTCCGACTGGCGCTCCGCCCTGGTCACTGCGGGCCAGTCTCGCGCTGCTGTTCCCGGTCAAATGACGTGGCTGTAGGAGCGTAACGATACTTGTGCCTCGGCGTAGTCCGATATTCCTGCATAATACGGTCCACATCGAACTCGGTATGGTTTAAGAACGAATCTCCGATTGGTAGAACATCAGCGATCAAGATCGGCCCCGATTTGCTCGGCGCCATCAACAGCTAGTTCAATGCAGAACCGTCACACCATGCGTCTGCAATGCCTCGATGACGCCGTCGAAGATCAGCGCAACGCCCATCGCCGAGACGAAGAAGCCAACTATTCGCGTGATCGCATCGATGCCCATAGCGCCGAGCCTGTCGAAAAGTTTGCCGGCATATGCCAGACACAGGTAGGTGACGACCATCGTCGCGAAAATAGCCGCGACGATCGCCATGAAGGAGGCCAGTTCCGCTGATGATTGCTTGATCGTCGCAGTCATGCCGAGGATGGTGGCGATAGCGCCTGGTCCGCACATGAGCGGCATCGCAAGCGGCACGAAAGCTATGTTGCCGCCCTGATCCGCGCCACCGGCCGGAATCACGCCACCAGAAGCGGATGGTGAAAATAGCTCAAAGCCGATCTTCATCAGGATGATGCCGCCGACGATGCGGACCATGCTCAGCGGCACACCGAACAGGCGTAGGATCAGCGTTCCGAAGATCAGAAAAAAGAGAGATAGCAGCAGCGCATAGAAGCAGGCTTTACGTGCCACCTGGCGATGTGTGGCGGCGTCCCTACCTTCCAGCATCTTGAGATAGACCGGCAGGACCTCGAACGGATTTATTATCGCAAGCAATGTCGCGAACGTACCTACGAACAACGAGAGTTCGTGACCCATCAACTCTTGTCCCCCCTCGAATTCTAAGTTTTTCTGACCGGTTAAGCGACTAGCTCTGAGCCTGTGCCTCACTCCTTCTCAGGGTGCTCGACTTCTGTGAAAAGGCTTCCCTGTGCCGCACCTGAGCCTGCGCGGCCGCCGCCGGCACCGCGAAGCACCCATGCTGCACTCACCGCGAGAACTGCACCCACGAGTGGGCCTGCGACATACACCCAGTAGCTCGTGAAGTCGGTTGCGACTAAGTTCGGGCCGAACGTGCGCGCGGGATTCATCGACGCTCCCGAGATAGGGCTCCCCCACAGCCCGGCGAGCGCAATGTACGCGCCGACGCCGATTGCGCCGAAGATCCCGATGTTCTGGGCGCCGGACGCCGTGCCGAGAATGACGCTGACGAGACCGAGGGTCAGCACGGCCTCCATCAGAAACGCATCGAACGCGGGGTATCCCGACGCGGGATAGTTCGACCCGTAGCTGGCTGACACGTTGATCACCGCGCGCAGGAAAAGTGCCGCGAGCGTCGCGCCGATCAACTGCACGAAGATGTATCCAGGCACGCGACGCCATGGGAAGTCTCCACGCAACGAGAACGCGATGCTGACCGCGGGATTGAGGTGAGCGCCGGACACCTTGCCCATGAAGAGGATGATCGCCATCACCATCAGGCCGGGTGCGACGACTGCAGCGGCACGGCTGATCGTGCCGGGAAAGGCCTGCCCCATCATGCCGCCGCCGGCGGCCACCTCTGCATGCGCCATAAACCGCTCTTTCGTCCAGTCGATGCCGGTGTCCCTTAGCCTCTCGCACCGGGCCAGCACGGCTCGTCGGCGCGCTTGCGGATTTCTCACGCTGGATGGGCATGCCTTCAATCCTCCAAGACGGGACCACACCAGCCAGGCAGGTAGCTCGCCTCCTCGTTTTTGGCCAATTCCAGGGCTTGCTCGAGGGCGGCCTCGAAGTGGATCTCAACGGTTTTGCGCTTAACCCGTCGACGCAAAAAATCCGCCCACAAGAACTCGCTGAACGGCGTCGTGTCCTTGGCGTACCCGCCGGCGCGCCGTAGTTCGCCCGCCAACGAGCGGAACGGATCGTCAATAAGCCCGGCCACGGTCTTCGGCAAATCCTTGTAAGGGCGCAGGCGGCCCTCGTCGTCGTACGAATGCATCCAGCTGTGATTGTCCAGGACGAACCAGAACGAATCGGGCTCCAGCGTCCTGAGGTTTTTCACCACGGTAACCAATATCTCTTCGACCCCTTCTTCATGGAGCGCACGCGCCAGGTGGTGATGATCGATCACGTAGTGGCGGTCCTTCGGGCCAAGCACGACCGGGATCATATGCTTGCCTAGAAACTCGGCTCCTTTGCTTTTGCTCTCGTCACGCCAGCGCTTGCGCTTCTCCTTGACCTCGCGAATGCCGACCGTCATCTGAGTCGGGCGCAGGTCTGTGATCGCAACGGTCTTGAGAATGGGTTCGCGAATCGACATCATTCGGGCTCCTAGATCATTAGTCCCGAAATGTTCGCTTTCAGTAGAAGTGGTCTTCGTCTCGTCGGCGAACGAATAACCCTCACCTCATGGGTAGATTCCCTTGATCTAGATCAAAGGTTGGCCAGCACTCGGGGGCGTAAAGCACCGCGTTGGATGCGCCTGTTGCGGCGCAACGGATAGTTGTGTTCTTGGTCGATGACCATGCGGATATTCTGAAGAGCGCGTCGCGGCTGTTGGCAGTCCCAAATACGAAATACTCATTTCAAGGGAGTCTGGCCATGAAATCCACCCCCAGCATTCGCGTATTGGTTTTGTCGGCCTCCGTTCTGGCTCTCACAGCTGGTTCGACCTTGGCGCAGCAGACCACCGGAACGCCGGGGTCACCCAGCGCCACGACGACGATAGACGGCAAGTATCTGCCAAATCCGCCCGCGCCGTTTGGCGGAACGATCAATATGGATGCCCAGGAATCCAAACCGTATTGGACACCGAGCGTGGTGCCGCCCAAAGGCGCGCCCAACGTCTTGCTGATCATGACCGATGACCAGGGGTACGGCGTATCCGGTACCTTTGGGGGTGTTATCCCGACGCCATCGATGGACCGCATCGCGAACGCCGGACTACGTTACACACAGGTCCACTCGACTGCTCTCTGCTCGCCGAGCCGGGCGGCGCTGATCACGGGCCGCAACCATCACTCGGTGGGCTTTGGCGTGATCGCCGAAATGTCCACTGGTTACCCTGGGTACGACTCCGTCATAGGGCCGGAGAGCGCCACGATCGGGACGATCCTGAAGCAGAACGGCTATGCCACGTCGTGGTTCGGCAAGAACCACAACACGCCCAGCTATCAAATAAGTTCGGCGGGGCCGTTTGACCAATGGCCGAATGGGATGGGGTTCGATCACTTCTACGGCTTCATGGGGGGCGAGACTGACCAGTGGACACCGTTTCTCTTCCGCGACAAGACACAAATCTTTCCGTGGACAGAACGCCCAGGCTACAACCTCATCACCGGTATGGCCGACGACGCGATCGACTACCTGAAGGGCCTGAACAACGCTGCCCCCGACAAGCCATTCTTCCTCTACTATGTGCCCGGCGGCTCACACGCACCGCACCACCCAACGCCAGAGTGGATCAAGAAGATCAGTGACATGCACCTGTTTGATCAGGGCTGGGAAAAGTTGCGCGAGACGATCTTTGCCAATCAGAAACGGCTTGGCGTAATTCCGGCAACTACCCAGCTCACGCCATGGCCGGATGGCCAACCCGAATTTGGCGGAGCGAAGCTTGCGAAATGGGACACGCTTACTCCCGACGAGAAAAAACTATTTATCCGACAGGCGGACATTTTTGCAGCCTACACGGCCTATACCGACCATGAAATCGGCAGGGTTATTCAGGAAGTAGAAGCCCAGGGCAAGCTCGACAACACACTCATCATCTTTATCTGCGGTGACAACGGCACGAGCGCCGAAGGGACCATCCTCGGCATCCCAAACGATTTGGCCGCAATGCAAGGCGTCGTCGTTCCAGTCGCCGAGCAGTTGAAGTTCTATGACGTTTGGGGTTCGGCTGAGACCGCGCCCCATATGGCGGTGGGCTGGACCTGGGCCTTTGGTACCCCGTTCAAATGGACAAAGCAGGTCGCGTCGCACTTCGGCGGTACGCGTCAAGGCATGGCCATCTCATGGCCCGGGCACATCACGGACCTCGGTGGCATCCGCCATCAGTTTCACCATTTCATTGACGTCGTGCCGACCATCCTTGAAGCGACCGGCATTCAAGCGCCCGTCATGGTCGATGGCGTGGCACAGAAGCCGATTGAAGGCGTGAGCATGGCGTACACCCTCGATAAAGCCAACGCGAACGCCCCGTCAACGCGGACGACGCAATATTTCGAGATGTTTGGCAACCGCGCCATCTACCACGACGGTTGGCTTGCCGCCACCACGCCACCCGAAGGTCCTTGGCTGATGGGCTTGGGCCGATTGCCAAACGTGCTCAACGGCTACAAATGGGAGCTTTACAATATCGCTGAGGATTATTCGGAGAACAATGACCTCGCCGCCAAGATGCCGGACAAGCTGCGCAGCATGCAGGAGCTTTTCTTGGTCGAGGCACAGAAATACAACGTGTTCCCGCTGGATAACAGCGTCGCGACTCGCGCAGCCACGCCGCGACCGAGCGCGACCGCCGGTCGGAGCGTCTTTACCTACTCCGGTGAATCGTCTGGTCTTCCCTACAGCGCCGCCCCCAACATTCTGGGCAAGTCTTTCTCCATCACCGCCGAAGTCGACATTCCGCAAGGCGGTGGAGAAGGCATGATCAATACCCTCGGTGGCCGGTTCGGTGGCCACGGTCTCTACATGCTCAAGGGCAAGCCGATCTTTGTGTACAACTTCTTTGATCTGGAACGCTTCCGCTGGGAAGGCTCGGCGGCGCTCGCGCCCGGCAAGCACACCGTCCTGTTTGACTTCAAATATGACGGTCCGGGTTTCGGCAAGGGCGGCACCGGCGTGCTGTCCGTGGATGCCAAGGAAGTCGCCACCAAGACGATCCCACACACCATGCCGTTCCTCGAGACGTTTGACGAGACCTTCGATCTCGGGATGGATACCCGCACGGGCGTGGAGGACAAGGACTACCAACCGCCGTTCCGGTTCACCGGCAAGATCGATAAACTTACGGTCAAACTGGTCCCCCTGAGCGTGGCGGAGGAAAAGCTGCTCCAGCAAAAGGCCCAGGAGACGAGAGGCAAGGCCCAGTAAGTCGCTCAGCATCTGTTGTCTGGCATGTGGCTTTCTGGCTTTGAGCTGGAAATTGCTCGCGATATCTGGTTTGGATCAGACTCGGAAGTCGAGTGAGCCGACACCGACTTCCGCTTTACTACGATCAGCGAACATCGCGGTGCGCGAGTACTAAGTCAGCTCTGTGGCCCAATCGCGACCTTGAACAGCGGCGCAGGATCGCTTTTCCAAATAGCTGACAAGCCGCAGCTTGGTCGATGCTAATATTTTCTGACGACGGGTTTTGTCGTGGGAGGTGCTCCGGGCGCGGGCGGCGAGATAGAGAAGGTCACCCAGGTATTCCAGCCGGATGGCCGGTTTTCCGCAGCGAACTCGCCGTAAGCCTTGAAATTGAGATAGCCCTGCATGTCGCCGACTGGAAAGAGGAATCCGATCTGGGGACCAACGCCAACCACCTGGGACTGGAAGCAGCCGACACGGTCGCCTGGACCGCTGTCGCAGCCGAGTTCCTTGTAGACATAGCCTACGAGGCCAACCATGACCTGCTTCGACAGGAATTGCGATGCACCCCAGTCGAAGTGCATGTCGACGCCGCTCGTATACTGCGTCGATGTATTCTTGGTATTGTAGGTGAAGCCAAGCACGCCGGAGAATTCGTGGCCGGTCGCCGGATTGAAATAGGTGTAGCCGCCGCCGCCGTCGATCGCGCCGTGTCCAATGCCCAGGTTCGACAGGCGGTTGGATTGGTAAGCGCCAACCGGAATGTCGCCCGTGAGATAGGTCATGTAGTTGTGGACGCCGGCGTTCCATTTCAATTGGAACATCGGCGCCAGATCCCCAAAGCCCCATGTCGTGTCGCTGATGCTGTCGGACCGCGCGAAGGGGACGCTATTGCCGAACGGCCCCGTGACCACGCCGGACAAGGTCCCCGCCAGGCTGGTGCCGACGACGCCATAGGCTGCCAGGAGGGAAACCGACGCCTGGCCGCCGAGCACCGGCGTCTCGAATACATAGCTCGGGAGCACAAAGCCAAGATTGCCGGTGGCGTTGATGTTCAAATTCAGATTTGCGTTTACCGTAAGGTTGCCTGGAACCCTGCCGAGCGTGAATTCGCGCGCACGCGCGACGTCGGCGCCGGCCGATACGGAGGTATGGTAGTAGATATTCGCCAGCGACCAACCCGGCTGTTGCGGCGTGGCCGCCAAGCTTCCAAAGAGGCCGGGGATCCAAAAGCTGACGCCGCCTTCGTCGGCGTGTGCCACGCCGGTAAGGGCGGCCAGCATCGCAACCGACAGGCCGGCGCCCGTATATTTGAGAAGGGTGTTGAGTCCCCGATTGAATGATTCGTGCGCCATCTGCTGCTCCCAATGCCCTGAGATCACAGTGATCAATCCGAGATTGACATGGATTGAATGTCTCGTCGTAAGCTATTGGCGTGCGGAAGCGGTCCAGATCGAAATTCCATCGCAACTGTTGCGCGAAAGTCGCGAGAAATCGCCTGCTATTCACCTCAACGGGCATTGCGAGAGCGTGACGGCAGCGGATCGGTCGCGGGACGATGATGCCCGGCGTGCATGGGGTTGCACAGGCTGCGCCGGCGCCGAAGCGCCGGCGTGCCGTCAGCTTTTATTGGGCCGAAATGCCCACCGTTGTTTGCGACTTCACGACCGGCGGCGGATTCCATTTGCCGGTCAGCGCGTCGGACTTCGGCGCGTACAGGCGCATGGTCAGATTGAAGGCTCCCTTCGGCGCGGGAAGCCAGTTGGCTTCGAGTTCCTTGCCGGGGCTGGCGTTCTGGAAATAGAGATCGAGCGAGCCATCCGCATTGTACTTGAACGGCATCCAGCTGGAGACCGCAAAGCGGTTTAGCGTGTTGCCGACCTGGAATCCTTCCGGATCGTAAAGGGTGATCGACCAGAAGGCGTTGACCGGCGGAGCGGCGCCTTTCTCGAACGTGATCGTGTACTTGTTCGCGCCGTCCAGCGGCTTGCCGGATTCGTCACCGAGATTGAGCGGATAGATGGCGTCCTCGGGCAGGTTCGCACCGAGTCCGAACTGCGCGACGATCGCCCGCTTCAGGTAGTAGTTGCCGTAAACGCCCATGGTGTCCGTGTTCATCGACCAGTTGTTGGCAACACGCGCCAGCGTCGGCACCTTCCAGGCCATCAGCTTCTGCCCGTCCTGCGGTGCGGTTTCCAGTGCTCTCTGCACGACTGGATCGAGCTTGCCGATGTCAAAGCTCTTGCCGAGCTCGATGCCGATTTTCCTCATCTGCGCGATGATCGGCTCGTCGGTGACATGGGGCGGATGAAGCTTGAGCAACTCCGCAGCATTGGCGAAATATACGCCCGCCGTCATCGTATCGACCTGGACCTTTGGCGGCGTCTTCATATCGACGCTTGGGTCGGGCTTGAATTCGACCGGCCTGGGCGTTTTGCCATACTCGGAAAGCAGGGTGACCTTGTAGCCGGCCTGGATCTTGTGAACCGCAGCGTAGTCCGGCGGGCCGTCGGTCTTGGTCCGGCCGATCAGCCAGACGTAGGGCGTTGGCGCGTCGATGCGTTGGGTGTCCTTTGGAAGCTTGAACTCCTCGACGAACCTGTCGCGCAGATCCGGCCTCCAGCCCGCCGGCGCCACCAGGAATGTCCCGGCCTTGGTGCCCGTGGTGCGCCAGCCCGGCGATGCGAAGACGTCCGTCCACATATCGAGCATCGGCAGCAGGTAATACCTTCCGTCGGTATCCGGTGCTGAGATGACGACCGGCTCCTTGGTCATGTCGAGCCAGGAGACGGAATACAGCGTGTCGAAGTTGG
>Ga0307510_10007188_pt1 | contig 13259 bp, 7 predicted proteins | sample 12_EM_MG_FD_207224 | JGI IMG/M metagenome (GOLD analysis project Ga0307510, IMG submission 207224) | Populus trichocarpa ectomycorrhiza microbial communities from riparian zone in the Pacific Northwest, United States - 12_EM | ecosystem: Host-associated > Plants > Roots > Unclassified | place... | reverse complement strand
CTTCTATTAGAGGCATATCCTTTATCTCTTCAATAGTCTTTGTCCTTACCTCCAGCTGTTCTTTCTCGAGACCTTTGCTGGTCTATTATCAAGGACTTCTTGCCTTTTAGACATGAAGAGGCACATTGCCTGGAGGATCCTTGGTTTTCTAATATTGTAGCCACCCCTTTTTAGTGGGGGAATTTCAGGGGGCTAAGTACTTGGTTCTAACAGTTGCGTCAATTTAGTAAAGGAGGTACCTTCTCAGAATAAAGTTGCAAGCCAAGTTTATATCAATGACTATATATAAAGATCTGCTTAAGAGTCAGACATTTGAGATAAGTGGTGATGGTAATAGGGATCTTTAAGGCACCCTTCACCAACATGTCTGAACTTGCAATCCCAATGAAAGGGTTATTCACAAGAGTTGATCTTGAGAGATTTATCCTTATTTGTGCCATCATATCACTGGAGAGGATGTTGATTGCACTGATATAGTCCATCAATACTCTATAGACATGATGATTGGACAAGACAGTGGACATGACCAGAGCATCTTCATAGGAAAAAACCATTCCTTTCCCATATTCTAGGGTAAATGTGATGGGCTCATGACATATGTTTGGAAAGCGGACACTAGTAAGAACTTCTCACATTTTTTCCACTTCTATTATCACCCTTTATAGAGGTGCCATCCAAGTTCATATTGATCTCAGGTAGTATTTAGTTGTGTTGGCTGGACTCATCTCTACCTTATTCGATATGGGGATCCTTTTTTACAAATTGTTAAATATAGACATTGGCTATCAACCACTTAATTTATTTATTCAAAGTGAAGCACTCTTCCGTATTGTGCTCCTTGTCCTAGAGGAACATAAAGAATTTTCTAAAGGTGCGAGTGTTGGGAATTACCTTCATCGACAAGGGATACTGGACAAAATCTTTCCCCTTTATAAAGGTAAAAACCTTAGTGATAGTGGTGTTGAGAGAAGTAGAGAACCTCTTAAGATATATCGAGCATCTATCCTGGCGCACGCGAACTCGTGAACCCGTGAAAAGTTTTATGTAGGATCTTTCTCATTGCATTACTATCCTGGATGACCAATTCTAAGCTATTTTGCACTTTTTGCATGAGTTCCCTCGAGTCAACGAGACCATCATAGTTGTCCAGACTCATTTTTATAGAGAAGTAATCTCGAGGAATTCGAGTATTTAAAACTCATATGGGCAAAGGAGAGCCCCGTACTTGGTGGGGGTTATAGGCATTTTTTGGACAAGCTCAAAGACCAATCACCTCTTGATATTTTATCTATTGGGCTTTAGAAGCTTAAGGAATTCAGTGCGGAATAACAAGATTTGTAACTTACATCCATCCCGCGATAATAAGAAGTAGCGTCTTGAGTACCCGTTCTATGTATAGGTATCACAACGATGCAAACGACCTCTTGAGGTACTTGGTGAATGATGAGGCAAAATACTCTTTTAAATGTCATTTTGCCCAAACTCAGGGTAGAGTGACTCTCTTGGATGATGGGAGCGGTGGCAGTGCTGGGGCACATAGTGTTACCAATGATGCCAAAACTTGATAAGGTGAAAAGACTTGATTTTTCCTTTAGGTTGCCACCACTGCTTGAGTAACGAGTTGCACTTGATTAATAAGTTGCTGAAAGTCTGGCTGGGCAGAAGTGCCCATGATGATGGGAGCATCCATCACACATCCCAACCCTGGTATGTCTTGATTGTCAATCGTGAAATGGCTTGGAGATGTCAAAAATAAGTTCTCAAATAAATAAGGGTTTTTTTTATCGTGTTCCCCATAGACAAACTAATTGATGATCCAAAATCCAAATACTTAGGAATAAGGTTTTTTGATGATTGGATTATAGGTTAAGCACGTGTTCATTCAATTAAATCCACTCTCTATAATAAAGGAAGTTATTCTCTTGATGTAAGAGTCCTGGTACCTATAAAAAAGTCTCATGCAGATGGATTTGGGAACCCTTAGATGCTTAAGTTATAATCATTGTAAAGAGAAAATGTAATAGATATGCAAATAAGCATTAAATCCTAAGAATGAAAATGGTATATATGTGTTGAGAATAAAAATTGTGAATCCCTTACTTGAATGATTCATGAGGTATTTATACCCCATTAATCTTGTCTTTTTGCTTGAAAGAGAGGGGTGTAGAGTCATCCCACCTTTGTAGTATTAATAAGGGATAAATATCTCTTACACATGCATTAATGACGAGAAATATCTTAAGGGTCTAGATAAGAAATCCTAAGAAACTAGGTGTTAGGTCCATGCCATAATTAACACAAGGCCCATGAGGCATTGTGATATGTAATAGGCCTAGGTGTGTGGCCTAGACTCAAGAAGTGTCAAGTGTGAGCCTAGTGTTTGGGCCTAAGCATGGTGCCTAGGCACATAGGTGACAGGGCGGGCTTTCTTCTAGGTTCAAGTGAGGGGGGGTTGAGCCCACATGCGCCAGGTATGAGCCTAGGCTCAAATATGGTGCCTGAGCCCATATGCGCCAAGCTATATGTTTAGAGCTTGGGCCCAAAAAAAATTAGAAGACCTTTTAGGGTATGGGCTATCATTAAAATGGGTTTTGAGCCAATCCAATTTTTTTAAGAAAATACTGATAAATTATGATCCATTAAAACCCTTAAAAGTTTATCCCATGAGCCTTGACAAAATTCTCAGAATAAAACAAATGTCCAAGTTAATTATTCAACAGAACAAGCCCTATATAGACACTATGAAATTCCATTAAGGCTGGTAACCATGCTCAATTAATGGAGACACGATAATCCCAATGAGTCATTTAAAATGATTAGAAGGAAAAGAACATTAAAGAGATGATAAATCAAAGGAAAATTACTTAGGTGTTTATTGAAACCATATATAAAGAAAGAATATAAGAGAAATAAAAGAAGAGTTCTGCTTAATAGACCATATAACAATCTTGCTTGTGCATGTGGCACCTGTGTTTTCATTGAAATTATTATAGATAAGACTAGTTGTGGACTCATGTTATGCTTGGGATGATTTGATTTTCCGCGACTCGAGCCATAGACTAGACTGAGTCAAATAAGTTGGATTTATTTTAATTAGACAATAAGAAAAATAGACAACGACAACAAATTGACCAAATTAAAAAAAAAAGTGCTCACAATAACTTGAGAAAAAACATTTTTCCAAAAAGAGATAAATAATCATCCCAAGCATAATCCATTAAATATCGAGCTGAGTCAACTCAAGTTAACATGACAAACTTGTAACCTCGATTATTAGGATTGAGCCACCCCAGGTTATCCTGTCAAACCAACGACCCAAGTCATGAGATTAGATAACCCGGTACAAAAGAAAATGAAGAAAAATCACAAAGCCCATTAAAAAAAAACTAATATCAACTAACGTTAACTTTTTAAACTCGTGACCCACGTCATTAGACCAGAAGCACCCTATCTGAATAAATCATGAAATTCAATTCTCAATCAATCAAACGTTGAAGGATGAAATTGAAAAAAGAATTTTAACTATACAAAAGGATTATAAACAAAAATAGCAATTAAAAGAATGAGGATCAAAATTGAAATACAAAATAAATTTTATTTTTGATTGAAGGGTGAAATTAAAAAGAAAAAATAATTTAACAACAGGACCCAAAAAAAGCAAAACAATGACGATTAAAATTCAAATAAGAAATACAAAACGTATTTTGATTGTAGGGTGAAATTGAAATGAAAAATCAACTTCACAAAAGGCTCAACAAAACAAAATTCAAAAGAATGAGGATCAAATTAGAAAAAATAACTATTTTTTTACAAAAGAGTCAAGACCAAAAATTAGAAATCAAAAGAATAAGAACCTAAGTGGAAATCTCCATAAATTAGAGGACAACTCTGAAACTTTGCATGACCAACACAAATTTCGAGGGGATAAGAGAGAAAAGAGAGGTGAAAAAAGCATCGTCGATGAAAAACCATGCCACCATTGATCACACACACTGCCCCAAAAGGAAGAGGATACATCAACACTTTTAATGACACGATGAAATGGAGATTTTGGTTACTAGGAAATGCCACATGCTCTAACCACGTTTTGTTTTTTTTGTTTTATATATATGTATTCAAATACCAAATTTCTTCTTGGCTTACCTGATAATAACAAAAAAAAATCATTATGAAAATATAAAAAAGCCCCTTGAGGCCAGTTTTAATTATTTTTTTGCTTCTAAGAATATTTTGGTCATTTCACTTTTTTTTTTGCTATAGTTATACAAATACTAAATTGCCTTTTAACTAAACTGATAATAACCAAAAAACTATTGTGAAAATACAAGAAGCCCCTTAAGGCCTTTTTTATTTTCTTCCAAAGGCATTTTGGTTGTTTCACTGTGCTTTTGAAATGCAAAAAGACTTATTTTCCCTTGATTAATTTGACAATGACTATTGGGCCTTATGAAAGGACATCAATACCTCTAACAACCAGTTTTAAGTATTTTGATGGGATGGGCAAAAAGATGAAAACACAATTTCAATAAGCAGTGTTTCACTCATAGTGATAAATCTATTTTTAACGGGCCTAAAAAACCCTTATGACCCTCCTCCCTTGGACACATCTAAGAAAATAAGCATGCCCTAAGTGGTGGCTTGATAGTGTGCCAAGTCTCGGGATTGTTAGGTCTAATGCTAGCCAGACCCAGCCATGATTGGGCTTGGCAGTATGTCAAGCCCTGGGCACACCTATTAGAATATTCATCCTTCATTGGAATGCCAAAGGAATGACCCATTCTCCCTTAGCACGCTTAAAGAAATGAGGTAATATGGGTGTGGCAGACATGTCAGACTCAAGGCACCAATTCCAAGACACTTAGACATGACAGTCAGTCAGGTCTATGATAACAGGGGTTTGATAAACATGCTAGACTCAAGGAACTTGAACTTGACATTTATCCAAGTCCAAGGTAACGTGGGTCTAGCAAACATGCCAGATTCAAGGCACTTAAACTTGGCAATTAGCCAAGTCCATTGCACTTGGAATTGGCAGTTAGCTAGGTTCAAGATAACATTAGTCTGACAAACATGTCAAACCCAAAGTACTTGGACTTGATAGTTAACCAAGTCCAAGGTAACACATGTCTGGAAAACATGTCAGAACCAAGGTACTTGAACTTGGTATTTAGCCAAGTCCAAGGTAACGATCATCCTTTCTTGACACGCCCAATAAAATAAGGTAATGTGGGTCTGGAAAACATGCGAGACCCAAGGCACTTGGACTTGGCATTCCACCAAGTCCAAGACACTTGGATGTGACAGTCAGCCAAGTCCATGATAATGTGGGTTTGACAAACATGCTAGACCCAAGGCACTTGGACTTGGCATTTATCCAAGTCTAAGGTAACGTGGGTCTAGCAAACATGCCAGACTCAAGGCACTTGGACTTGGCAGTTAGCCAAGTCCATTGCACTTGAACTCGACAGTTAGCCAGGTCCAAGATAACATGGGTTTGGCAAACATGCCAGACCCAAAGTACTTGGACTTGATAGTTAGCCAAGTCCAAGTAGTTAAGTGTAAGGTAATGCGTGTCTGGAAAACATGTCAGACCTAAGGTACTTGAAATTTGTAGTTAGCCAAGTCCAATGTAATGACCATCCTCCATTGGGCACGCCCAAGAGAATAACCATCCTCATTTAGGTCTAACCTTAGGGAAGAACTCAGCCTCCATGAATTTAGCTACATTTGATGTCTTGGACTTTAATCTCCTCATACCTTTTAGGTATATTTATCCCTCAAACATTAATATAGATGTAATGGATATTTATCCCTCATTAAATGCTATCAGGGTAAGGTTACATCTTTTAAGTGTATAAAAGTCCTCCAAGAACCCACCATATTTCCATCAAACATTAATATAGATGTAAGAGATATTTATCCCTCATTAAATGCTATCAGGGTAAGATTACACTCTAGACCCTCCTCTTCACAAAAAAAAACAAGACTTATAGACTATAAATACACTATAAGACCTTTAGAACCAAGGTTCACATTCTTCATTTTATACTGCATATATATTTTTAGAGCATCTTTCTCTAGAATATTCTTATATTTTCTCTCTCTAAAAAGATACTTATTTAAGCATCGGAGAGTCCCCACCTCCACTAAAAATGATCTTTTGCAGGTATTAGCCACAAGCTATCTTGGCTTACCAAGCACCAAGTATAAGCTATCACCTATGTTGTTATTCATTTTATAATAAAATTATATATATATATATATAATAAATAAAATAAATGCAAGGAAATATACCTAAAGCAAGCCTAAAAAGAAATGCCCCAGCCTAATGGTGGAAGATCAGAATACCAAGTGAAGTTGATAGGCCAACATAATAATCCATGGTTTTAATTGACAAAGCCCATTAGTAAAAATGTTTGTTTTTGGTGTTTATAGACTCAATTGGAATTTTCAAAGGTTTAATTATTTAATTGAGGGTTTAATTGCAAGGGAAATAAACATTTAGAAGTCAATTTTGATGTCAATTGAAACAATTGAAGTAATTAAAGTTTAAGGACTCAATTGGAAGCTTAAAAAGTTTAAATTAGCCAAATTAGGGGTTTAGTTGCATAAAATTCAAAGTCTAGTTAGCAAATATAGGCTTAATTGAACTTTCTATGAACCTAGAATCAATTTGCAAAATGCGTGCATTTTTAGGGACTAGAATCAGGAGAAATCAGGGGTCAAATTGAAAAAATTAAAATTTTAATGGTCATTTAGGGGCTATCGAAAAAATCATAAATCATAGACCAACTTGTAAAAGACACTCAAAATTAGGGGTGACAAATGAAGTTGACAGGGACACAATTGCATTAAATTAGAAAGATAGAGGGAAATTAAGGGTAAAATAAAACAAAATCAGAAGATTAGGGATCAAATTGAACATTGGCAGATCTCAAATAAAAAAACCCTAATATATAAGAATTAGTCAGAGCGACACCATTCAAGGTACTATGCTTTTTCTTCTTTAATATGCTCTTGATTGTTTTTTGTCATTTCATTGCATATAACCTTAGTTTAATGGATGCCAAAAGTGGCAGTAAAGGAGTAGGGGCACTTTCTGTTAATAAAAGAATAGCCCCTGCTTCTAGGTAGTTGGTATGACCTTTTAAAGTGAAAATGGTTAGATTTTGAAGCTTATTTTGTTAAAGATTGCCTTTTGTTTTGAGTTGGTAGCTTTTAGGATTGAAAATCAACGTACTTTTTTAAGTTTTTGGGTTGTTTTGTTATTTCTTTGGCCATAATCACATTCATCACCAAACGTGTGGTCTGTGGGGATAAAGAGGACACGCTTTAGAGGCCAAAAAAGCCATTCTTAGTGCATTTTGTCTCTAGGCATTTCGGGGTAGCTTTCCTGGGTTTAGATAGATTCATCCGTTGAATCTTGCCTTACGTGCTAGTCTCAGAGCTTGTTTGGTTTAATTTCCAGTTCGTATAGGTTCTCCCATCATTGTTGATAAGTAATCTAGGAGTTTTTTTTTGCATCAATAACAAGTTTTAATGGATTTAAATCCTAAGATTTTGGTTTTGAATTGAAACCTATTTTGGCAAAAATCGCGTGATTTTGTTGATCATGGAAACGGATGAACCCCTCATTCTTGATCTATGTAGGATTACGAACAGAACCATTCCTTCCTTTGTTCGAAATCAGCTCTGGATTAAGAATTACATTTTATGGAGAGATGAAGAACATTCTTCTATTTGTTTTGTTTTTTCTGCTTTGATCTGGTTTGATTGAAAAATCTTTAAGTTTTTGTGTTTTTGCCACTTTTGATCTGTTTTGGTTTTGGTTTATTTTGTGGGTTTGTTTCTGAGTTGACTCGGTCTAGTCAACCTAACCGAGTTAACCTGACCATTTCAACTCGGTCGGGTATGTCTAACCGATCAACTCAGACCACAATAATAAGTAATGATAAATAATAATAAAAAAAGAGGATAAAGAAATAATATAAAATTAAAAAATCAGTTTGTTTTTTTTTCCTTTTGTTTTGTTTAGTTTAGTTTTTTTGGTTTAAGGATATGTTCCGGAAAATTCCTTTTAACTTTCAAGCATATTTTTATTTCAAGAAACCTATAAATAAAAGAAAAATGTTTTTTGGGTGTTGCACATGGTCAAATCTCTCAAAAATATATATAAAAAATCATATTGTTTAGTAATTTCATACGAAAACAAAAAATATATGTGTGTTTTGATATGCATTTTAGGATTTAATAATAAATTTATTAAATCCATGAGAATTTGGCTAATATTTTAATAAATCATTATTTTTTAATTCATGATAATTAATGGTTAAAAATCCTGGTATAAAACACAGACCTACAAGTGAGGCTGGTATTTGAAATATCAGGAGTTGACCAAAAAATTTTCATAATTATTCCAAATATTTACCAATTTTAATCAAGAGTATTTTTCACTATAATACACAAATTACAAAGAATCTTTTTTCTAATAATTTATTCAGGTACATGAGTTCATAATAAATTCTTAACACCAGATTTATTCATACAAGTAAATCTCAATCCTAAACCTTTAAACCACACAAAACAACTTATCTCAGGTAGGGTGCGCTAAGAGTGTTAACACCTTCCCTAGCCATAACCAATCTCTTACCCTCAAATCTCTAATAAAACCAGTACATTCGGGTTTCCTAGCGATCCTGAACCAAACAACTAGGTGACGACTCCTTTGGCCCCTACTTGCCTTTCACACACTTGCAACAAACTACCTTGACTAGGGAGAATAGATAAAATTGTTAGGACTAATTGATTAACAAATTATCTAACATGATAGTCTTATTTCTAGACTAGTTGGATTTTGAAGACTTCACCATATAATTTTAGTAAATAGTGTTTCACTCGTAATTTACAATGAAAAAACATCATGTTTTAAGTGGTGTTAGTAATGTATGTTTCATATTTCTGTACTTGAAAATATAATTGTTTTAGAACTTTTATTTTATCTAAATAAAGACAGAAGAAGGGGTAGAATGAATGGTAAATATTTTCTATAGATTCACAAATATAACTCCAAATCTCATTAATTGAAGGATAATTTCACTTGATATGAGTTGAGTATCGAGCTAACCTTCCTTCATTAATCGCCATGTAGGTTTATAATTTTTTTTAAAAAAAAAATATTTTTAAATTATTCTTACAGGGTTACTAACATCTTAAGTCAGTCGGTATATTTCAGAGAGCTAAAAAAAAATTACTTCAAATAACACTATTGCTTATATGTCAAATTTGTTGAAGAAATACCGACAAACAAAAAAATTCATCAATGAAATGACATACGGTTTTTCTTCCAGTGATATGTTATATTCATGATTGAAATACAAACATAATGAAGAGTGTAAAAAAAATTTTGGCGTGCTTTTTCCGTCAATAAATCCATCGGTAAAATTATTACCGACAGTTCACAAATCACCGACAAGAGTTTTCTGACGGATTATTTCTGTCCGTGAGACCATCAAAAAATTTATACCAACAGACTATGAGTATAAATATTGATAAAAAAAATTATGTTGATAAATCTAAAAATTATGGTATTGTCATCTCATGTTTCACCTATCTCTTTCATCCTAGTTGCTTTTATTACTTCTATTCCAGGAAATATTCAAGATATTAATCTAAAGATAATTTAAAAATGGATAAGTTGGGGACCTAAATGTTATCTTTATTTATAAAATTCTCTATTTAACGTTTTGTCTTCCATAACAGAACTCGAATCCAAATGAGTAATTTAAAATATAATATGTTTTATCCAAATGAGTAATTTGCAAGGGAGTAGACTGCTAGGATCTTTGATTGTTTTCCAGACACAACATATAAGATACAATTTATCTATGTTCATAAATCTATTGATATTATTTACAGAGAGAGAAAATACAAATTACAATGAGGAGGAATGAAGGAGAAAACACTTCTCAATTCAACTCAAACTCTCTCGATTTTCTATTGTATTTTTTAGATCTCACAACCCCTCTCTATTTATAGCTGAAATAGCTAGGGAGACAAGACTCCCCATTTTCAGTAAAAAATGGTTGCCGCCGCCGTCCACCAAAAGCTCTGCCACCATGTTCAACATTTCAGCTGGCTTACTTGTTGCCATCTTTTTACACTCACCATGCAGCATGCAGCCATGTTGGACATGGCTGGCTGCTATCAATTGAGTTCACACTTAACATGGACATGTGTTCTGCAACATGTCTTGAGAGAGGGAAATAGTTGTGCAGACGGTCTTGTAAAGTTGGGAACTTCAAGCGGTACTCCATGGTGGGAATAAAGACTTTATTCTAAAGAAAGAAAGAAAAAAAAAACCAAGGATTTGCTATCTTGCTTGCTTGTCCTCTGTCTTTATTGGTAATAAAGAACTTATTCTAAAGAAAGTAAAAAAGCAAGTAATATCTTACGACTAAGGGTGAAGAATTTGAGTACGAAAATATGCGAGGCTTTAAAAATTTAAATTCTTATAGGCTGACAGATAGGAATTTTCATTATAAGAAGTACTAGAAAAAGATATGTATTATTATCAATAACTATCAAAATATTCATTCACTTGTTGAGAAGTTATGGAAGGAGAGGGAAAGAGGGAAGAGAGAAAATGGGCGATAACATGGGAAGGATTTGTTCAAGAGCTAAAGAAGGCAGGCTATTTAGCAGCTCCAATGGTGGCCGTGTCAGTATTGCAGTATCTCCTACAAGTTGTGTCTGTGATAATTGTAGGACACCTTGGTGCACTTGCACTCTCTAGTGCTGCCATTGCCACTTCTATTACCAATGTTACAGGGTTTAGCCTTCTTGTATGTCTTCTAATCCTGTCCTTTTTTTTAAACTTTTTTTATAAAGGTCCTTTGATCTTCTTGCATCTTTCAACTAGCATGAATCATTATGCTTTCAATTCAGAAATTAAGGTTGCTTTCTCTTCCATTAAGGAGAGAGGAAGAAGAGTTTCTTCAAGAATCCACTTCATCTATCCTGGGATTGAAGACAGGATATGATCAGGGGAAGGGAAAAAGAAAAAAAAAACAACCCTAAGGTCCTTGCTAGTTTTGGATTAACCCCTAAATCTTATGTTTCATGTACAAAAATCTTAAATTTATCATTTAAACATTTTTCTTTCCATTCAAGCAAAAAAAAATTATCAATTTTCTATTTGTCTATTTCCATTTTCTCCAATATTTTTGACCCCTCGTGTTTGTGAGTATACTTACAGTGCATTACGTAGTACTCTTCCGACCCACATCTCTTTCATGGAATCAAAAATAAATTTAATCTTAGCAAAAAAAACAAATAGCCAGAAATTTTTTTATTGTCGAACCAAAAGGAAAAATATTTTTTCATAGAGGAATATATCGGACGTCCGTAGCATGTCCATGCTACGCATAGCAAGTTGAAAATTAAAATGATTCAAATTATAAAAAAAAGTTAAAGGGTGTAGGGATTTCAATGTAGCTTTACACACATATTATTATGGATTGCGATAATGAAATTTACATGGATATGTTGTGCAATTAAAAGGACAATGGGTGGTATTTTAGTATTTTCACGTTGTATTTTTTATTTTTAATCTAAAAACTATTGGCACGTGTTCCACACGCCCCAGCGAGTTGGCGGCACTCACGCCATTAAAGAGGTGTGTGAGACGCTTCCCGGTAGCCAAATCTGGCCATCCGTCATATAACTAGATGCGCAGACGTGCCCTCTTTCACATGGTGCGGCGATTGTAGACATATCATGGTTGGATTGCCGTTGATAATCGATTGTTTGCGTTTTTCTTTTTTTTTCTCTCTCCTAACAACTAAAGTGTATAATTGTTCTCTGTTTGTTTATTGTTTGGTTGGGTCTGGCAACCACACCAGACCAAAGGTCCTTAGATCTGGCAACAATGTCAGGTTCAAGAGCTTTGGGTCTGGCAACCATGCCACACCTGCACCTGGGTCTGATACCAAACATGGTTGCCAGCCTGCACCTAGGTCTGACACCAAACATATGGTGCCCTACTCTATGGCATCTATTGATATATAAAAGAGTATCATTTCATTGCACACTGTTAGGAAGACAAGATATGGAGCCCTCCTGAATGGAAGACTTAATGAATCTGGAAGAAAAGATATGATTGTCGGACCCAGACATGGATCTGGCAGACATAAACACATGGGTCCAGACCCAAGCGCTTTAGATTTTGCAGGCATGCCAGACCCAAGAGCCCTAGATCTGGAAGATATGTCAGACTCAAGCAAATTGGGTTTGCAACCATGTCATACCTAAGCCAGATCCAAAACGCTTAAAATATTCTCTATATTTTTAATATTTTTTATATTTTAAAAAAATAAAATTGATATTAACCCGCTGCGGAGCGCGGGATAATATACTAGTGTATATACAAAAGTTGTTTGTTTGTTGTTTTCAGACTGAAATTTATTAACATTAATGCATGAAGCAAGTGGGTTATTGGGGTTTTTAAAGAGTAAATAGTTAATAAAACATGCATGTGTTCACTGTATTTGGACTTTTGTATTCCAAGTGCTTTGTTCACAAACAAAGACCCCAATCCTTCTGCACCAAATCAAGCTTCGGACTTGCATGTTGACTACCCTCATCCCATAAATTCTCCTCCCTTTGTCCATTCCACATCTTTCTAACAATATCCCTTTACCTACCTTTCCTTCTTCTTCTTCTTCTCTATTATAATTATTTTGCTACATTACTTGCCTCTTCGTTATTGGCAAAAGTCCTTCCTTTCTTTGTGTCAATCGTTCAATTTCATCCCATTATTAAAAAACTTTTCAATTAGTACCCTGTTCTGTTCAATTTTGTCAAAACTATAACTTCTATAAGAGTGGCCCATCTTTAATTCATACCAGCATTCTAATAAAAAACAAATTAAGAATTGAATAATAATCAAACAAATTGGGGTGATATAGGCCAGTAAAGCGTGAGCTCTTGCCTAAAGCTGGAGGTCGCTATGTATTATTATCATGTTAGAATGCCCTCTACAATTAAAAATGATTTTTTTTTCCAATTTTCTTTCTTTATTAAGCTTTTTTTTAACAATTATATTTGTGTTAACAAGCATAAATTGACCCGAGTTTGTAATTGGCAAACAGTCAGGAATGGCAGGTGGACTGGAAACTCTAGCTGGCCAAGCATATGGAGCTAAACAATATCAAAAGCTTGGAACCTATACTTACAGTGCAATCATCTCTCTAATAATCATG
>Ga0307510_10007187_pt1 | contig 13261 bp, 13 predicted proteins | sample 12_EM_MG_FD_207224 | JGI IMG/M metagenome (GOLD analysis project Ga0307510, IMG submission 207224) | Populus trichocarpa ectomycorrhiza microbial communities from riparian zone in the Pacific Northwest, United States - 12_EM | ecosystem: Host-associated > Plants > Roots > Unclassified | place... | reverse complement strand
AATTAGGGAGATCAGGTATCACCTTAAGGGAAGGATTGGTAGAACTTTGTGGATGATCAAACTCACGACTCTTGACGATTGAAGGACAAACTCACTTCAGTGGATCCACGACATAAATGGCTCTGGACGCGCAAATCGCTAGTTTGTTGAGAAAAAATACTGCGCTGTGGGGGTCTTCCGGGACAGGTATCTGCAGTTGCAAAACAATTAGTGGCTACTAGTAGGCCCTTCAAAAGATCTGTGAGACGAACAGAACTCAGATGCTGGTATTTCGCTGGTATCCACGGGTTCATCCCCTCCTGAGCCAGCTCTAGTATGTGCGCTGACGTCTGTTTGGAAGTGCTCGCAGCATAAATGACTAGCAGAGGGTGAGAAGCGAATCGGTCAGGGTAATAACTAATCACGTGCCCAAGGTGCGACCAGCAACACTGCCCGTCTTAAGGAACAAAACGGCTCCGTGTGTTTGAGCTAACCTTTCCATCGAATTGTCGAGGTCCTCAAATGTAGCATCTCCTCGAAACGCACGAACGATCATATCAAGGGGACATGAATACAGCGCCATTTCACAATGAACGAGGAATTTGTTGAACACTGGAATAGCTGCCATTGACATCGGTTCATTGAATTCCAGGACTCTTCGAAATGCTGGCAACTGGTTTAGTGACCAATACAAGTGAGAGTCCCAAAGACTCGGGCTCACAGTATTCAGTAGCATGTTTGCTAATGTAAACGCCGCGGGCACAACCGACGGCGATGTAGCTCTCCCCCTGAAACGCTGAGGAGCCCATGAGAAATGATCAATGGCACAAAGTCAAGACATCCTACTGAATCCCGCGGCACAGACCGCACGACCGGTGTAGTGAGCCCAACGAGTAAACTGGCCACGTGGGGGTATCCGGAAAAAGCGGTCATTGAGGATTCGAGTTGTGTACAACTGCGTTCGTCTGTGAGATGCATTAAAAATAAAGATTGCAGCAAACATACCATTTTCCTGTCTTGTTGGGACTTCCGTGTCGCAATCGCCAAATTAAACGCAGCGTACCACCTACTTCGTTCCGACGCCGACTGAGTGTAAAGTATGTGCTGACGAGTTATCTTGGCCGCGGCATGATATATGGTGAAAGGATACATGGTTTGCTTGGTTGAACTCGTGCTGACAGGGCCACCACTGTCTGCGCGCTCTTTTCGGACTTCTGGAGACTCATCGAAAGATGCCAACCGTAAACACTCCACCGGGATCGGCTGCACAAGACGTTGAGTAAGCGGGAATCTGCCAAAAACTAGGATATTAACACGTTACTCTTATTACATGACTACGCTCGATCGTCCCGGTTATCTTGGTCTCATCCTTGAGCAACAAGACTAACGTATGTCAGTCATGTAACAGGGATGAAGGGGTAGCTGCGCACAATAATTGTCTAATAGCGCGCCGGACACATGACTCCACGAAACCTGAGTGTCAGACTTTTGCCTTGCAAGCGGTCCAGAATGGATCAGAGTCCGGGAGTCATCATATAGATCTAGGTCCTGAAGGAGAAGATGAGCTCAGCATCATATATCGCCCTAAACTTACGGTGATGTCGCCTTGTGGATCAACCAAGCTCTCACGAAGTGCTCCGAATTTTACTTTCTCTTGTGAGGCCGCAATTCCAGGTTCTGATCTCCTGATGAAATCTCGCAGAACCGCCAACACTATCGGGATCGTCTCAAGATCAGGGTGGTCCGCTCCCGTCACTTTCTGAATTCGTTCCAAAATTAATTGCAGCCTTGGCAATCGCGTGACCGGTCGAGAAAGTAAAGTCTTGAAATCCCGCTTCCTCAGACGAGAATCTTCAGAACACCTTTGAATGAAGTCTTTGTAATTGTGGTTTTGGTCAAGTTCTTTCAGATGACATTCCACCGATAAAGGCGAATGCTTGATGTAAGATTCATACTCTGGTGTGAACAAGAGTGCGTCTAACATTTGGAGGGTCAGAAAATGGTCCGCATTCCCGAAACATAACGCACTATCTAGAATGATGTCTGCCACGCTCTGAACGAGGGGGTGCTGATCGCGCTGACGAGAAAACAGAGCCCCCAGCATGAACTGGTGGTGGGCCAAAATCTCATTTAGATTCCAGAAGACCTCAGACACGAACTTCGTCCCCTTCTCTTTGGGCATTATCTCGTACGGGGCGCTTATTAATGGTGTAATGTAGACCTAGGGGTAGGACTCAGTCATGAAGATGCGAGCAATTACTGTGTGGCCCGTACATCTCTCGTGATCTGCAAGTCATTGACGTAGTCTAGCTCCGACTTGACGACCTCAAACAAGACAGACTGCCGTTCGACCTCGTTCTTACCCAAAGCCTCAAGTGTCTGAGGTGGGACGAACCGGCTCCACTCTTGTTCGGATTCGGGGAGCGTACCAGATTGAAATAATTCTAGTCCACTGAGGTCATGCTGTATGTGGAAACCCACTTGCTGGACGAGAAAGTATATGAGCGACGTGTTTCAACTCGGAGATGAAGTCGCCCAAATGCTACCTCTGCGCTATGGGTTTTGGGATCAAAGAAAGAATTGCGATGCGACAGGCCGGGTGTTATATGGAGAGACGCTCCTAAACGATGCCTTGAAATCCGACCTGGGGTAGAGGGTGGAGAAGAGTGAGCACCAACTGATGTCGCACGATAAAGCTGAGGTTCAGGAAACGCTACAGTTGGCGATTCCAACATGTACGACGTAGCAGCCCTCGGGCGTTGCCAACTTGGAGGGGAAATTGGACGGGTGCCAGTGATAGGGATATTCATGCTGCGGAAGTTGGGAAAGAAGGGTGGAAGGTCCGAGGGTTGACAGCTAAAGGGCTCTGGAGGAAATCAGGAGTAACAATAGTATGTGAGTGATTGTGTGAAGAGACAATATCAACATGAGGATGCCTCGAGCTTAGCTTGAGCCTCGAATGGTCGATGAGGGCCAATGCACGTAAAGACAGACAAGCCTCACAGCCACTGGCACTCTATCGAATCTAACGTGATTCTCGTGGTCCTCGGAATTCTCCTGGCATCGTCCACATGTTAGCGCACATGCCACTGCCACAGATGCCGCCCGCCGGACTTCTAATAACTTATAGTATTTGCTTTTGTCAGTCACACTACTGTAGTAGTACTTCGTTCGAAAGGTATGTCAGAACATCCGTAAGCAAGCTATCAGATACCTGGCCGCCGTTGCCAATCATCATACACCTGTGGACGCCATCGAGGGGAAGAGAACATAATCAGGCCACTTATTCACGACATTCTCTTCTTTTTCGCACCATCGATAGGTGGTCCGAGCGAGCAGTGGTTGAATGACTTGGAGGGGTTGCAGCAGTTTGATTTATGACATCGTGGAGTTTGAAGTTTGAAGAGTGATGCATGTGATGAGTGATCATAAATACGACCAACAAACCAGCGGTACGGAGCCAATGGTGGGTGTTATAGCCGAATCACATGACCAAGTAAGGTATAATTCTTGTTCAGAAAATCATTAGCATTATTTAACACTTAATTAAAGCTCTCTATAACTCTTTCTCAGTAGTAGAATACCTAAATTTGCATGCGAAGCATACAGATCCATCCAGTGGCACATGACAAAATGGCTGGCAACTGCAATGGGTGATGTAATTTCTGAATAACTCCTCAAATACTGGATTTATGAAAAAATTGTTCACGCACAAATGCCTTAAATGCACTAATATACTTTTGTGCAGATTCCATTTCTTTATAGATGTTGTCGTTGCAAAGTTATTCACTGTTCTATGCATTCATGTGACATTGGATGGATCTGTGTGAGGCCTACCTTACAACATTCAACAACTAAAGCAGGACAACACAAATAGATACAGTAACCCTGATAAGATCATTGCAACTCCGTCCTTCCTGTTCCAATTCCCGCGACAGTCTGTGGAAAAATCGACATTCTTGTCAGTCCCCTTGCCCGATGTCGATGGAGGTAAATATCTTCGTCCATGGTCCATAGGTGTCAACGGCGGCACGATGTCGGAGGAACCGAGGTAGATCTTCTATATTGAATACCCTCATGACCTCGGAGCGATTAGGAAACCGAGACCGCAAGTCGTCCGGCACGTCCGATGTGACCAGCCCGTCACATATCATGTCCAAAATGGCCTTGATGTCAACCTTCAATGATAACAATATATCCGGCCTAGTCTCGAGCTTGCGCAGAAGAGGAATCACCTTTGACAGCAGGTTGGCGGCCACGGCGAGCTGCAGGTGGCCCTCCCTCTCGCCCCAGCTGTCGATGACGACGGACGGTGCGCCAAGTTGGAGTTGGAGGAGCGAGGAAGCCTCGGACGGGAGACATTCCCACCTGCCGTTTTTCCACATGGCCGCGATCAGCGCTTGAACGCAATGGGCACGAATTGCGGTGAGAGGGTCCGAATCTTCCGGAATCTTTACTGCCACTGCCCATGTCTCTGTGGAGAGCGGTCCCCATGGGTCGTTCGTTGACTGGGTCCATTGGTCCCAGATCGCACGGAGATGGCGATCGATGGTATTAGAGAAGCACCAGATAGCTCCTAGGCACGCGGTCAGACGTTGCCTCCTGACCCCTTCGGGGAGGAGACCAGTAGTGCACGTCGCTAACAGCTTGTCAGCGACAGGGCCAACCGATTGCTCTAAGTCTGGCCTCATTCCCTGTGCATGAGGAGCCGTCGACCCATGGAATAGCCCTGGAAGCCCATCAAGGAATTCCTCCAACTCGTGGTCTTCATCCAGGGACATCAACGTCCCCTGAAGCGCGCGGGCAGTGGGGTGAGTTGCCTCCGTTTCGAGTGCGAGGCGCATACCCTGTCTGATCTTGTCCAGCCGCCCCTGCATGTCATCTGTTCGCCGGAGGAACCAAAGCTTAATCAAAGGCGCGGCTTCAATGATGAACCAAACAAGGGCCGAAAGCGGTGTTTGATATGGGGAGTTGTGGTAGTATAGTGGCATGGTAGTGAACAAAAAGTACACCAGGACTGAGAACGAAAGCAAAACAAGTAGAGTGAAGGCGACGGTGTGGTTTATGTTGAGGAGGAAGTCGACGAGTCCTATGTAGAACAGAAGAACTGATGCGTGCAGGAGCGCAGGAAGCACTTCGATAGCCGCCCCGAGCCCGAATTTCTCCACACCGTCCGCAAAAAATGCACGGATTCGCGCGCGCTTTGGAGGGTAATAAGGCCTATCCGCAACTTGCACATATCTCCGAATCCATTGTTGCATGAGGGTCGCCCACAGTGCACAGGCCGTGCTCGTGGCGAGACTGGTGAACCACAGCACATTCACACGCACGGCAGATGATGTGGGTTGGAAGGGAGTTTGGCTGGGAAGAGTCAAAGGCGCCGAGGGTGATGCGCCATTCGGGGACGAAGACAGTTGTTGAGAGATTTGGGCAAGCAGCTGATTGGTGAGGTCGTTTGGGTTAGGTTGCAACTGCTGATAGCTGACAAGGATGAACGCAGCCACCGTCGCGGAGAAAAGACCAGTCTGACCAGGATCTCAGCGTTAGTATAATCTCGGCAGCTTCACGAATGATAAACTCTGACGTACGAACACCAGTACCCCATCTAGGTTTGCTGTCCAACTTTCGCAATGCTCTTTGTCAACCTTCTCTGCTTGGGAAAGATACAGACACCAGATCTTGGTCGACGGATCACTATACAAAGTTTGGCCAGTGACTCTTTGTAGTGAATTGTTCTTGACTTGGTCAATCATTAGACCCTGGGCACCACCAAATCTATCGCCTTGGATACAGGGTGAACAGTCATTACAAAAAAACGGGGGGGGATGGAATCTTGTTACTCGCCTTGAGAAACCTTTCCTTCAATGACCTCGTCGGTAATATACATCGGCTGAGGGTTGGAGATTGCGACACCGTGGGTCATTGATCCAGCAAGGCCACCCGGGTCTGAAACCGAATGCACTGTCCAGAGGCTGGACATGAGATCCAGCCCTCGACGCACATGAGGGAATAAGATGACGAACTACGTCGCAAAGACTGTGAAGAACCGTATTCGAGATCGGGCTGAACAGCATCTCCGCTCATATCCTAGTGAATGAAGAGAAAGGGGCGATTTGGATGTTTGGTAAAGGCAACGAGGGGCAGTTGATTGAGGAAGGACGGTCAGTGCGAGCCCCTTGGCAATTGTACAAATAGCCGGTGCTAGAGCGACCACCTCACTGTCGGAATGATTGGGTCGATTGGGCGTTGGGCAGTCGGACACGAGATTGATCATGAATGAAACACTTGCCGTCCAAGTGCTTCTATCAAACTGCAGACACCCGGAAGTCTGACACGAGGCAATAAGACTACAATAGCCAACCGTAGACGATAACGTGCACGGGATATCCTCATGGATCAAAGGGTTGAATGTGTTAATGGGAGGGAGACTCCTAAGCGACTCGTCGCAAGTGTTCGATGCGAGCTGTCAAATAAACGAAAACGAGTGCTCGGTGGCAAAAATGCATGGGTGTACAACCAAAGAAAAAAAAACATCTGTCTTAGTTTCATGTAAAATTCAACAAAAAAGTGAATCCACTTGTCTTTTTTTCAAGCAAAAAGACCAAGTTTATGTTGTTTCCCTCCTCTCAGGTCGAATGCATGTGCCTGTCACTGAAAATTTGTCAAATCGGCATTCTCAGTTAGCGAGGGCATGTGGTCAGCATTGTGCATGTGGTCAAGTGATGTCGGGTGACTTCAAGGTCAGCAACTGTGTGTGTAATGTGTGGTACTTCCTCTGCCCTGATCCGCCTTAGTTATCTATTTATGGTAGGCCTCGCGCCTTTGGGACTTCGTGTTCTTTTGACACCCCTTTCAAACTTCCGGACATTCCGTTATCTACCTATTCCTGGGCCTCTTATGTAGTGTTCTTGTAGCACCATGATGACTTGTAGCCTGCGCTGTGGTCAATAAACTCCAAATTCTTAAATAAATAAAAAAAGTGTGGCACTTGAGTCTGTCATGTGCCATGCATGTGACACGTGTCATTGGTCCAGCTCTGAGTCAGCACATTTGGTGGGACTAATATCCTTCATAGGGTATAACTGTTGGGTTAGTAACAGTAGTTATTAACTCCATGTTATTAACAGTTAATAACAGTTAATAACTTGGGACGTCAGGAAGGGCTGTGAATAACTGTGAATAACCTGCACCAGAGAGTCAGTCCAGGAGTACCTAGCAACTTGTGATTACATGCCTTTTTCAAATATGGGAGTGACTCATTGGCACCGGCACCTGAGCCGACTTATGATTGTTGTGAACTCACGCTCAACAGTGGTGGTTACTGCGTTTGGTTCAGGGTTGAGTACAGGTCTGCATTGAACTAATTATTCATCTCAGACTGTTCCCCTGTCCCCACTTTCAATATAAGTTCCCTTTTACCCTCACAGCATTTCGAAAATTGTCTTTATCAGTGGCAGCTGGTCATATATTATTAAAAGGGATAGTAATGATGCAGCTAAATGGTGTAGTGGTTATAGTGTTTTGCTTACATGAGTGAGTGGGTTGGGTCCATTGGTTCGATTCCGCTTTGGTGTAATTCCTTTTTTTGTCATTCACCTGAGCCCCATGGACACTGCGACCACTGTGATGCCTCCCCCTCCCAATAAAGACACTTCTAGCATAGATTCAGATATGCTCTTTGCAGGTTGGTAGTCATATACTGTGTTTTTAGTACAGTTCATAGTTATTCACACAAATTATAGTTATTAACAGTTAATAACCAGGTGAATAACTCCTGAGATTCCTGGCGGTTACTAACAAGTGTGAATAACCACCCCGTGAGTTGTTCACGGAACCCTAATCCTTCAAGTTTAACTCTTATGTGAGCATTACCTTTGGGTCTCATATCTATGCTTTCATGTAGGTTCACTCAAATGCTGTGCCTGGTAAATATGGAGTGTGATTAAAAAGAAGCAAAGGGCAAGGAGAGCGGGATGAGCACCTAGTGACCTTGTACCACTCCTACAAGTGCTCACTAGCGCTCACTGGCAAGCCAGGGCGGCTAATCGAACATTTTGATAGATTATCCGCTTGAGGATGGCTTTTGAGGATGTCCGGTCGATCATAGCCACTATTATATATACCAGAGGTAACGATGTCTCGGAAAGCGCAGCTCAAGGTGCAGAATCGAAATGTGAAGCAATTTGGTAGCACAGCTGACTTCCAAGGAGTCAAGGCTGAGACAGGGAGCATAGGCTTTGAACTTGGATCTGGAGGGGATATGTGAGACAATATTAATACCAATGAAGTGAGATAAGATAGTATGGATGAAGGATCTTGCAGTGAGTAGCGAGGCAGACACGGGTCAATAGATGTAGAGGAGTTGTAGAAGAGCAACCCGATAATCGATCTGATAAGGACGAGATCACACATAAGGGATATGGGGACGATCAAGGAAGGAAGAATCGAGATGAGACAAGGTAAGATAGGCAAACCAAGGAGGATCTTTGTAAACAAGGTGAACGCGGATTTGCTCGGCGGCACTGAATCAGCGTTAGGACTTGAGGGGCGAAGAGAACTTGAAGGCACACAAAGGGAGTGAGGGAGTGAGATGCAGGGAAACTTCGATAATCAGAAACAGGTCGAGCAAGACAGCTTAAATACATAAGAGACTGGCTGTACAGTAAGAGGCCGTCCGAGAACATTGAAACGAAATGTAAGTCTACAAGAAAGGCGGAGCACAGGGGGAAGGGAGTCAAGAGACAAGATGAAAGACATAGGGAGGAGGAAGGGACGAAGGTGATGGTGAGAACACGCGGGAGGGAGCACAGGACAAGACGTCAAGACAGAAAAGGAGAACAGGGAGCCACAAAGGGGAAACGCAAGGCCACAATGGCCAGTAATCTAGGAGGAAATAAGACTGAAAGTGGTAGTAAGAGGCCATGAAGGGAGAACAATAGAGAAACGAAGACATTGGGGGCACGTGCAAGCAAACACCCTTAGTGGAAACAAGATTGCTTGGGGCTTGGAGACAGGAGGGTGCAGTGCATCGGAGTGGGTATCTTGACAGATGGAATGTCGACGAGGGCAGAGGAGGAAAGGACAATGGGGGTCAACGCGTGGCAGAGGCGATGGCAAGGCACAGATCTAGATGGGGTGCAAGAACAAGGACAATTGGAGTGGACAAGGACATGAGGCGAGGTATAGAACTCGCGGGGATCGTCTTGGTGTCACCGATACCCCCGTTTGCAAGCAGTTTCATGGTCAATGACTGTGGCCACCTTACACCTCCCGGGGGGTTGAAATCTTGACCGTCCCCAGTCAAGCCTGGTCGTCGCCTTGCTCGGCGTCATTGATATCGTCCGCGGTGTCTTGGACCACTGCAACAAGGTCTTTGTGTGCCAAAATGCATGTGACTGGGATGGAGGTTTGTGAGCGCAAGAAATATGGGACAATACGAAAGGCAGCGTAGCGGAGCTTTGAGACAGCCCCATCCAGTTCTGTAAGGTGGTATGCACCGTTGGGGGTCCTTCTAATGACGACCATGGGTCTGACATAGCATGGCTTGGTCTTGCATCTGAGGTGTGAGTCCGATCCTGAGTTGCGTACAAGAACCAAGTCGCTGGGCTTGAAGTCGTAGGCGAGGATAGTGTTCTGGTATTGCTTCTGGAACTGGTAGACAGAGGTGAGGCACGGCTTGAGGACATTGTCATGAATGGTGTCAAGGTCTTCTTTGCGCATCTCAAGCTGGCGAGCACAGGTGGCGATGAGGTCAGTGGTGTCAAGTGGCTTAGTGAGGTTGGGGACGAGAAACGTAGCGAGCGTGATGTCAAAAGGAAGAAGGGGCTCGACCCTGTGCGCCATGTAAAAGGGGGAGTGGCCAGTGGACCTGCGAATGGTTGCGCGGTCGGCCCAGAAGACATGTGGTGTGCAAGTCGGCCACTTTGAAGTGTCACCTTCACAAGCCTTGACAAGGGACTCGATGATGGAGCGGTGCTGCTGCTCAACAATGCCATTTGTGCGCAAGTTGTAAGCTGAAATGCGGATGTGTCGGATACTGTACCTATCCGCAAGCCAGTTGAGGGCAGCAATGTAAGGCATGCTGTTGTCAGTGCAGTCAATGTTGCCAATTTTATATACTGAGTTACAGCAAGGTTGAGAAAAAAAAATGGACTTAAGCTCAGCAGGGCTGTAAGAACTGCATTACTGTAAAAACAGTACTAACACTTACATAAGCAGGTAGGTATAGGCAGTTCTACTAATTTATATACTACCTGTCAAATAGTATTACTAGATTGTTGACTATCAGTAGAATAGTACTACTAACTTCTAAGCTACCTGTAGCACAGTACAACTAAGTTGTTGACAACCTAAAGAATACTACTACTAGGTTATTGACTACTAGTAGAATGCTACCACTAGGTTATTGACTACCAGTAGAATACTACTACTAACTTCTGAACTACCTGTAAAATAGTACTACTAGGCTATTGACTAACAGTAGAATACTACTACTAACTTCTGAACTACCTGTAAAATAGTACTACTAGGCTATTGACTAACAGTAGAATACTACTACTAACTTCTAAACTACCTGTAGAACACTACTACTATGTTATTGACTAGCAGTAGAATAGTACTACTAACTTCTGAACTACCTGTAAAATAGTACTACTAGGTTATTGACTAACAGTAGAATAGTACTACTAACTTCTAAACTACCTGTAGAATACTGCTACTAGGTTATTGACTACCAGTAGAATAATACTACTAACTTCTAAACTACCTGTAGAATGCTACTACTAGGTTATTGACTAGAAGTAGAATACTACAACTAACTTCTGAACTACCTGTAAAATAGTACTACTAGGTTATTGACTACCTCTAGAATACTACTACTATGTTATTGACTACCAGTAGAATGCTACCACTAGGTTATTGACTACCAGTAGAATACTACTACAATGTTATTGACTACCAGTAGAATACTACTACTAACTTCTGAACTACCTGTAAAATAGTACTACTAGGTTACTGACTACCAGTAGAATAATACTACTAACTTCTAAACTACCTGTAGAATACTACTACTATGTTATTGACTAGCAGTAGAATACTACTACTAACTTCTGAACCACCTGTGAAATGGTACTACTCAGTTATTGACTAGCAGTAGAATAGTACTACTAACTTCTGAACTACCTGTAAAATAGTACTACTAGGTTATTGACTGACAGTAGAATAGTACTACTAACTTCTAAACTACCTGTAGAATACTACTACTAACTTCTGAACTACCTGTGAAATGGTACTACTCAGTTATTGACTAGCAGTAAAATACTACTACTATGTTATTGACTACCAGTAGAATACTACTACTAACTTCTGAACTACCTGTAAAATGGTACTACTAGGTTATTGACTAACAGTAGAATACTACTACTAACTTCTAAACTACCTGTAGAATACTGCTACTAGGTTATTGACTACCAGTAGAATAATACTACTAACTTCTAAACTACCTGTAGAATGCTACTACTAGGTTATTGACTACCAGTAGAATAGTACTACTAACTTCTAAACTACCTGTAGAATGCTACTACTAGGTTATTGACTACCAGTAGAATACTACTACTAACTTCTGAACTACCTGTAAAATAGTACTACTAGGTTATTGACTACTAGTAGAATGCTACCACTAGGTTATTGACTACCAGTAGAATAGTACTTAATAGTACTACTAACTTCTGAACTACCTGTAAAATAGTAATACTATGTTATTGACTAACAGTAGAATACTACCACTAGGTTATTGACTAGCAGTAGAATACTACTACTAACTTCTGAACTACCTGTAAAATAGTACTACTAGGTTATTGACTACCAGTAGAATGCTACCACTAACTTCTAAACTACCTGTAGAATACTACTACTAGGTTATTGACTACCAGTAGAATACTACTACTAACTTCTGAACTACCTGTAAAATACTACTATTAGGTTATTGACTACCTCTAGAATACTACTACTATGTTATTGACTACCAGTAGAATCTACCACTAGGTTATTGACTACCAATAGAATACTACTACTAGGTTATTGACTACTAGTAGAATAGTACTACTAACTTCTGAACTACCTGTAAAATAGTACTACTAGGTTATTGACTACCTGTAGAATACTACCACTAGGTTATTGACTACCAGTAGAATACTACCACTAACTTCTGAACTACCTGTAAAATAGTACTACTAGGTTATTGACTACCAGTAGAATAGTACTACTAACTTCTAAACTACCTGTAGAATACTACTACTAGATTATTGACTACCAGTAGAATACTACTACTAACTTCTGAACTACCTGTAAAATATTACTACTAGGTTATTGACTACTAGTAGAATGCTACCACTAGGTCATTGACTACCAGTAGAATAGTACTACTAACTTCTGAACTACCTGTAAAATAGTACTACTATGTTATTGACTAACAGTAGAATACTACCACTAGGTTATTGACTAGCAGTAGAATACTACTACTAACTTCTGAACTACCTGTAAAATAGTACTACTAGGTTATTGACTACCAGTAGAATGCTACCACTAACTTCTGAACTACCTGTGAAATGGTACTAATTGGTTATTGACTACCAGTAGAATTGTACTACTAACTTCTGAACTACCTGTAAAATAGTACTACTAGGTTTTTGATGACCTGTAGAATACTACTACTAGGTTATTGACTACCAGTAGAATACTACTACTAACTTCTGAACTACCTGTAAAATAGTACTACTATGTTATTGACTAACAGTAGAATACTACCACTAGGTTATTGACTACCAGTAGAATAGTACTACTACTAACTTCTGAACTACCTGTAAAATAGTACTACTAGGTTATTGACTACCAGTAGAATAATACTACTAACTTCTAAACTACCTGTAGAATACTACCACTAGGTTATTGACTACCAGTAGAATACTACTACTAGATTGTTGACTACCCACAGAATGCTACCACTAACTTCTGAACTACCTGTGAAATGGTACTACTTGGTTATTGACTACCAGTACAACTGTACTACTAACTTCTGAACTACCTGTAAAATAGTACTACTAGGTTTTTGACTACCTGTCGAATACTAGTACTAGGTTATTGACTAGCAGTAGAATACTACTACTAACTTCTGAACTACCTGTAAAATAGTACTACTAGGTTATTGACTACCAGTAGAATGCTACCACTAGGTTATTGACTACCAGTAGAATAGTACTACTAACTTCTAAACTACCTGTAGAAT
>Ga0307510_10007186_pt1 | contig 13262 bp, 5 predicted proteins | sample 12_EM_MG_FD_207224 | JGI IMG/M metagenome (GOLD analysis project Ga0307510, IMG submission 207224) | Populus trichocarpa ectomycorrhiza microbial communities from riparian zone in the Pacific Northwest, United States - 12_EM | ecosystem: Host-associated > Plants > Roots > Unclassified | place... | reverse complement strand
TTAATCGGCACAACTTTACGGAAATCTCATCAAATTGAAATTACTGTAGAGAAATTTCCCCAGTATAGGCATTTTTTTTTAACCCAGACTTTTCAAATCGTAGAAGGCCTACATAGTCCGGGACGCGAGAAAGAAAAAGAAGGGAACTTTTAACCCAGGAGATTAGTTTAATTATGCTACTCATAAAGTGGAAAAATTCAAACATTGCTCCCAAATTTAAATAATTTTTTTGGATTTTTCAAGAACACTAGTAATTATCTAGCTGATATTTAATATCTTCCCGTCCCCGCAGGGTCTCTCCTAGAAGACCCTGCGATGTCAGTCAATTGTAGTGGTACTGGTACTACAGGGTTCCTTATCAGGAGACCCTGCAGGGCCATCAAAACCGGACAGCCTGATGTTCGCTTTTGTTACAGCTTTCACGGTATTTAAACCACAATCTACTATCTGTCAATATTTTAGTAATTTGGAACAGGGATTGAGCTATTGAATTTACTTGAATCCATATACATTACATATTAATCTGTATGACCTGGTATTTCTTGGTGCGATATTTATCGGGCTGACCTTTACCCTGCTGTTATGGTTCACCAAAAGGATCAGCCAGGCCGTAACACTGCACCGTTTACTGGCCGGTTTCGGATTACTGTGGCTATTATGGATACCTTATACCGCTGTGGGCTATTTTTATTACTATAACCAGGCAGGCATCCACGCATATTATCTTTTGTATTTCTGTTTGGCGGTGGCAATTATCTGGGTTGTTGCTAAAGCTGTGTTAAAGCCCCAAATTATACAGGCTGAAAAATCTGTCCCGACACCCATGGGTTCAAAACCATTGGCAGAATTGGTACAAAAAGGCATTTGGCTGAAGAAAATCATCAAAGCCAACTTGTATTACCTGGATCCGGAACTAAGCTTAGGCTCGCTTGCCGAAGAGCTTGGTATGCATCCGCACGAATTATCCCGGATCATTAATATGGCGCTCGGAAAAAGCTTCAATGATTTCATCAATGAATATCGCGTTGCGGAAGTGATCCGGAAAATGCAGGACCCGGCTTATGACCGGATAACCCTGCTGGGCATTGCATTCGGCGCCGGATTTAATTCCAAAACTACTTTTAACCGCGCTTTCAGGCAAATGACCAGGAAAAGCCCGGCGGAATATAAAAACTATTTGAAAAAAGAGCGACCATCTTATAATTTGGAACCTTACTCCCGAACCAGGCCGGTAATTTTGAGCCATAAGCACATTCCGCAATGGTCTCATGAACAACTTAACCGCAATTATATGTTCAGGAATTATTTAAAAATCGCGTGGCGCAATACGATAGGTAACAAAGTTTACAGCGCCCTCAATATTACCGGACTTGCAGCAGGGATCGCCGTAACGTTACTGATCGCATTATGGGCCTGGCACGAATATTCCTATGACCGTTTTCTTCCCAATTACACGCAGCTTTACCAGGTCAAACTGAATTTTTACCAAAACGGAGATATCCAAACGCAAAGCGGCGGCTGCCTGCCCATTGCCGATGCCCTGCGCAGTAATTTTCCGGAAGTTAAATACGTTGCTGAGACAGGCTGGACATCAAGCCACAGTCTGATAGTGGGGGATAAAAAGCTGTATCAGCGGGGCATGATTGTAGGGAGTGACTTTTTGAAGATGTTTCAGTTTCATTTGCTTTCCGGTAATCCCGCTACTGTGCTGAATGAACCTTTTTCCATCATTCTCACCCAATCTACCGCGAAAGCCTTGTTCGGAAACGATGATCCGATTGGTAAAGTACTGCGGATCGATAACGCGCATGATGTAAAAGTGGCCGGTTTGATGGATAATTTGCCGGATAATTCCACTCTGCAATTCAGCTACTTGTTGCCTTTTAGTTATTGGGAGCAAACAGAACCATGGGTAAAGCCGGCCAGGACGGACTGGACACATTACCCCTTTAACCAGTACGTTGAATTGCAGCCGGGGGTAACGGAAGAACAATTTGCGCCAAAGATCAAAAACCTGTTGCAGGGACATGATCCTATCCACAAAGTCGAAATCATTTTGCAGCCGGTAAAAAACTGGCACCTGTATTCAGAATTCAAAAATGGAAAAGCATCCGGTGGCCTTATTGTTTATTTGCGCATGTTCTGCATTATCGGCGCGCTGGTCCTGCTGATCGCCTGTATCAATTTTGTTAACCTGTTTACAGCGCGTTCGGAGAAAAAGGCAAGGGAAGTCGGTGTGAGAAAAGCGATCGGTTCGAGCCGGGCAAGCCTGATCTTCCAGTTCCTGACCGAATCTGTCCTGGTTACCTTAATAGCCGCTCTTTTTGCAATTGCCATTGTCCAGGTGTCGTTGCCCGCTTTTAATTCCCTTACCGGCAATGCGCTGAAGATACCTTACGCTGCACCTCTTTTCTGGATATTACTTCTGGTGTTTGTTTTATTTACCGGTGTAATGGCTGGAAGCAGGCCGGCTTTTTATCTTTCTTCTTTTAACCCGGTAAAAGTGCTGCGCGGCGCGCTCCAGCTTGGTAAAGCCGCGGCGTTGCCCCGTAAGATCCTGGTTGTCATTCAATTTACCTGTTCCATTGCATTGATCATCGGTACGATCATCATTTATCAACAGATCAACCATGTTAAAAGCAGACCGACCGGCTATGATGCCGAGCGCCTGGTAATGACAACGATCACCCCCGATCTTAACCGCAATTATACCGCCCTTAAAAATGACTTATTACAAAGTGGATTTGTAGCAAATGTCACCAGGGCATCCAGCCCTATCCCGGTGATTGATTTCCAGGCCGGTTGTAACCTGTTAAACTGGCCTGGTAAAAACTCCGGGGAACCTCTCGGCATGTGCTACGCCGCAGTTTCAGAGGACTTTTTTAAAGCCGCAGGTATAAAAATGGCAGAAGGACGGGAATTTGCAGGAAAACCAAATGATACCCTCCATGTTATTCTTAACGAAGCCGCCGTCGGGCAATTGCGGCTGAAAAACCCTGTGGGCCAAGTGCTGAGCACTGAATTGTCGAAAGAACCTGTGCGGATCATCGGCGTGGCTAAGAACGCGGTCATCGGTTCGCCATTTTCGGCGATACTACCCGCCTTGTTTGTTTATAACCCGGATCTGGCCGGGACAGTGATCTACCGCCTTAAGCCTGATGTGAATGTGCAGGATGCGATAAGCAAACTCGCGCCCATCTTTAACAAATATAATCCTGCTTATCCCTACGATTATTTTTTCGCCGATGACGCTTATGACAGTAAGTTCAAACAAGCACAATTGGTCGATAAGCTGGCTGCGGTTTTCGCAGGATTAACTATCCTGATCTCCTGCCTGGGCCTGTTCGGCCTGGCGGCCTATATGGCGGAACAAAGGACCAAGGAAATCGGCATCCGCAAGGTTTTAGGAGCTTCAGTCAGCGGCATCTGGTTATTATTGTCCAAAGACTTTGTGGTGCTGGTATTAATCGGTTGTGTCATTGCTGCGCCCCTGGCATTTTATTTTATGAATAACTGGCTGCAGCAATATGATTACCGGATCAGCATTGGACCGGGCGTGTTTATCATATCGGGCATTATGGCGCTTATAATCACTTTATTTACGATCAGTTTCCAGGCAGTCAGGGCGGCCCTGGCAAATCCTGTCAAAAGTTTAAGAAGTGAATGATTTGTGTAGCCCGCCAAAAAGAACTCAGGTCTGATGTATTAAGACCGTGGGTTGAACGGTTGCGTTCCGGGGTGAGATACGGAACGCATTTTTATTGCGCTCATATTCACTTTCACACCCCCGCAGGGCCTCTCATAGAGGACCCTGCGATGTCAGTCAGTGGTACCGTCCCTGCAGGAACATCAAAACCGGACAGCCTGATGTTCGCTTTTGTTACAGCTTTCACGGTATTTAAATTCCAATCTATTGTCTGTCAGTATTTTAGTAATTTGGAACAGCGATTGACATAGTTAGTTTACTTGAATCCATATACATTCTATATCAACCTGTATGACCTGGTCTTCCTGGGAGCGATATTTATCGGGCTGACCTTTACCCTGCTGTTATGGTTCACCAAAAGGATCCGTCAGGCCGCAAGGCTGCATCGTTTACTGGCCGGTTTCGGATTACTGTGGCTATTATGGATACCTTACACCGCTGTAGGCTATTTCTATTACCATAACCGGGCAGGCATGCGTACTTATTATGCTTTGTACTTTCTTTTAATAGCGGCAATTGTCTGGATAGTTGCGAAAGCCTTTTTAAGGCCAGAGGTGATGCAGGATGAAAAGCCTGTTCCCGTGTCCCCGGTCTCAAAATCATCGGCGGAACTGGTGCAAAAAAGTCTTTGGCTGAAGAAAGCTATGAAAGCCAATCTGTATTACCTGGACCCGGAACTAAGTTTAGGCTCGCTGGCTGAAGAGCTTGACATGCATCCGCACGAATTATCCCGGATCATTAATATGGCGCTCGGAAAAAGCTTCAATGATTTCATCAATGAATATCGTGTTGCGGAAGTGATCCGGAAAATGCAGGACCCTGCTTATGACCGGATAACCCTGCTGGGCATTGCATTCGGCGCCGGATTTAATTCCAAAACTACTTTTAACCGCGCTTTCAGGCAAATGACCAGGAAAAGCCCAGCGGAATATAAAAACTATCTGAAAAAAGAGCGACCAACTTATAATTTGGAACGACATGCACGGCTGACAACGGTAATTTCGTATCAGAAAACCACTCCAAAGTGGTCTTCTGAGAAATTAAACCGCAATTATATGTTCAGAAACTATTTGAAAATGGCATGGCGCAATTTGCTGTACAACAAAGTTTACAGCGCGCTTAATATTGCCGGCCTAGCCACAGGAATGGCTGTCGCATTGCTTATTGGCTTGTGGATATACAGCCAATACGCTTATGACCGTTTCCTGCCCGGTTATGACCAATTGTACCAGGTAAAGCTGAATTTTTATCATAGCGGAGAAATACAAACGCAAAGCGGGTCGGCAGTACCCCTGGTAGAAGAGTTCCGCAAAAACTACCCCGAAGTAAAATATGCGTCAGAAACGGATTGGGGAGGGCAGCATAGCCTGGTTACCGGCGACAAGAAACTTGACCCCTTCGGCTACACTGTAGGAACTGATTTTTTAAAGATGTTTCCCTACCCCATGGTGAAAGGAAATATCAACTCGGCTTTCAGCGATCCTAACTCCATCATTTTAACGGAATCGATTGCGAAGGCATTGTTTGGCAACGAGGATCCCATTAATAAAACCATCAGGATAGATAATAAAAATAATGTCATAGTAACTGGTGTGTTGAAAGATTTACCGGGTAATTCAACTTTGCAATTCAACTACCTTTTGCCCTATACTTATGTCGAGCAGACCTATCCGCAAACTAAAAAGGAGCGCGCGGACTGGAGAAATTATTCTTACCCCGAATATGTGGAACTGCAACCGGGCACAAATGCCGATGCGTTTGAGAGCAAAATAAGAGATCTCCTTGCCAAATATGATAAGACTACTAAAATTGAAGTGATCTTGCAGCCCGCAAAAAACTGGCGCCTGCTTGCACAGTTTAAAAACGGCAAAGCGGCCGACGGCTTTATTCAGTATGTGTGGATGTTTGGCATAATAGGCGTATTGGTATTGGTGATCGCCTGTATCAACTTCGTGAATCTGTCAACCGCCCGGGCCGAAAAACGGGCACGAGAAGTGGGTGTGCGCAAATCGATCGGCTCATCCCGGAAAGATTTGATCATCCAATTCCTGAGCGAATCATTACTGCTTACTTTTGTAGCGTTTGCTGTATCCTTACTGATCGTTCAGTTGGTACTGCCTTCATTTAATAACATAACATACGGTAATATTAAAGTGCCATATACCAGTTTGACGTTTTGGTGTGTCATGATGGGTTACGTGTTGTTTACGGGACTTCTGGCCGGAAGCCGGCCGGCATTTTATCTTTCTTCTTTTAAACCTGTAAAAGTTTTAAAAGGCACCATCCAATTGGGCAAACGGGCCGCGCTACCGCGTAAAATTATGGTTGTGGTACAATTCACCTGTTCCATTGCGCTCATCATCAGTACGCTGATCATTTATCAGCAGATAGAATATGCGAAGGACAGGCCAAAAGGATACAACCCCGATAACCTGATGATGATAAATAGCAGCGACGATCTTAACAAAAATTACGATGTGCTTAAACACGACCTTTTACAAAGCGGCCAGGTAGTGAGTGTTACCAAAGCAGCAAGCAGCATGACTTATTTCCCGGCTTCATTCTCCATAAGGGATTTTCCGGGTAAAAAGTCCGGCGAATCGCTGGAGATGGCTACTACTGCTGTTTCGCCTGAGTATTTTAAAACAATCGGGATGAAATTTAAATCCGGGCATGATTTTACAGACGATGCAGGTCCCGACACTTTAAATGTTATCTTAAATGATGCCGCCGTAGAAAGGTTCCGGTTAAAAGACCCGTTGAACCAACTGATCTCGTTCGATTATCGCAAAAACCCGATGCGTATCATCGGGGTGGTAGAAAACGCGGTTGTTGGGTCGCCGTTTTACTCAGCCGGTCCCGCTCTTTACGTATACAACCCAGGCTGGACGGGCGCGATTATGTACCGGCTGAACCCCAATGCAGACAGGCAGCAGGCCATAAAAAAAATATCGGCCATATTTAACAAGTATAACCCATCCTTCCCTTTCGATTACCGTTTTGCAGATGAAGCATTTGCCGCGACCTATCTATTGGAGGCATTAGTGGGTACACTGGCAAGCGTTTTTGCCGGGTTGGCAATATTTATTTCCTGTCTTGGTTTATTTGGCCTTGCTGCATATGTGGCAGAGCAACGGAAAAAAGAAATAGGGATCAGGAAAGTCTTGGGGGCATCGGTATCGCAGGTTTGGGTTTTGTTATCGGCCGATTTTATATTGCTTGTCGTTATCAGCAGTTTAATTGCATCGCCTATTGCGTTTTACTTTTTACACGGCTGGCTGCAAAAGTTCGACTACCGCATCACCATGGGTCCCGGAGCATTTTTAATAGCTGCGGCCGTAACGATTATAATCACCATACTCACCATAAGCTACCAGGCTATCAGCAGCGGGTTGACCAATCCTGTCAAAAGTTTAAGAAGTGAATGATTAGCTTGTCCGAAGGATTTCTTTGGAGCATGAGCAGTTGAGGTCAAAACCGAACGCCCTTATGTTCGGTTTTGTTACAATCCTCACAATATTTAACTTCCAATCTTCTGTCTGTCAATATTTTAGTAATTTGGAACAGCGATTGAGCTATTTAGTTTACTTGAATCCATATACATTCCATATTAACCTGTATGACCTGGTCTTCCTGGGAGCAATATTCATCGGGCTGACTTTTATCCTGCTGTTATGGTTCACCAAAAGGATCAGCCACGCTGCAACGCTGCATCGCTTATTGGCGGGTTTCGGTCTGTTATGGTTTTTGTGGATACCTTATACCGCTGTGGGCTATTTCTATTACTACCACCGCTTAGCAATACCTGCTTACTATCTTTTATATCTCCTTTTAGCGGTAATAATTATATGGATCACAGCTATGGCCTTTTTTAGGCAGAAAGCTGAAGTTCCGGCACCTCTGTCGCCTGTTTCAAAACCATCGCCCACGGCTGAACTGGTGCAAAAAGGCATTTGGTTGCAGAAGGCCATGGAATCAGGCAGGTTTTACCGGAATGCTGAACTCAGCTCAAGCTCGCTCGCCGAAGCCCTGGATATCCATTCCCGTGAATTGTCCCGGATCATCAACATGGCGCTCGGAAAAAACTTTAATGATTTCATCAATGAATATCGCGTTGCGGAAGTGACCCGGAAAATGCAGGACCCGGCTTATGACCGCATCACCCTGCTGGGCATGGCATTGGACGCGGGATTCAATTCCAAATCCACTTTTAACCGCACTTTCCGGCAAATGACCGGGAAGAGCCCCGTAGAATACAAAAACGATCTGAAAAAAGAGCGCCCAACTCATGATTTGAGACCTTATTCCCGCCCGGTAGCGGTAATTTCATGTCACGAAGCCACTCCTACGTGGTCTTATGAGAAATTAAACCGCAATTATATGATTAGGAATTATTTAAAGATCGCCTGGAGAAACCTGGTCAGAAACAAGGCTTCTTCCTTCATCAATATTGGCGGCCTTGCCGTGGGTATGGCCGTAGCTATGCTGATCGGTTTATGGATATGGGACGAACTGTCCTTCAATAAATATCATCAAAACTACGACCGTATTGTACAGGTGGTACAAAAGGAAAAGTTTTTGGGCAATGTAAAAGTGTGGGAGCACATGCCATATAGGGTGGCTAATGAACTCAAAACAAATTATCGTGACAATTTTAAACATATTGTAACCGCTACCGCAACAGACCGTTACTATCTGTCGCAGGGCGAAAACAAAATATTACAAACAGGACAATATATTGAAGCCGCAGCACCCGAAATGCTGACATTGAAAATGCTTCAGGGTTCATGGGCCGCACTAAACGACCCGCATTCTGTTTTGCTTTCAGCATCTGCTGCAAAAAAGCTTTTCGGCAATAGTGATCCTTTGGACAAAACCGTGAACATAAGTGATACCTGGGATGTACACAGCACAACGGCTTTAAAAGTGACGGGGATATATGAAGACCTGCCGCAAAACACGCAGTTTCACGAAACGCAGTTTTTTATGCCCTGGGATCTGTATGCCACCGGTAATGAGCAACTGAGTAAGATGGCGTGGGACGATCATCGTTTTTTGATCTATGCGGAGATCCGGCCCGGTGCTGATCCTGATAAGGTGTCAGCTAATATTAAAGATGCTGAGCTTAAAGTGATCAGGCACATGAACGACATGAAACATGAGCTGGCTGCAAAACCGGAAATATTGCTGAATCCAATGAAGAACTGGCACTTGTATTCGAACTTTAAGGAGGGTGTTGCCGAGAGTGGGCCGGTTCAGTTTGTGTGGATAGTTGGCATTATAGGTTGCTTTGTACTGTTATTGGCATGCATCAATTTCATGAACCTGAGTACTGCCCGCTCCGAGAAAAGAGCAGCCGAGGTAGGCATACGTAAAGCCATCGGTTCGGCACGCGGTCAATTGATCAGCCAGTTTTTTAGTGAATCGTTACTGGTGGCGCTTTTGGCATTTATGATAGCGCTGTTGTGTGCCATACCTGCCTTACCGATGTTAAATGAGCTATCGGCAAAGCAAATCACCATACCCTTCACCAATATATGGTTTTGGCTTGCCTGCCTTAGTTTTATCTTATTTACAGGTTTGCTTGCGGGCATTTACCCGGCTTTGTACTTGTCGTCTTTTCAGCCTGTAAAAGTTTTAAAAGGGGCGTTTCGCGCCGGCCGCATGGCTTCCCTTCCGCGCAAAGTATTGGTAGTGGTGCAATTTACGGTCTCTATTGTATTGATCATTTGTACCATTGTTGTATATAACCAGTTGATCTTTGGCAAAAATCGTCCTGTTGGATATTCACGCGATGGATTGGTGATCATACCGATGCAATCAATGGACTACCAGGGAAAACTGGATGTCCTCCGCAACGAACTGAAAAAAACCGGGGCGGTAGCCGAAGTAGCTGAATCCGAAAGCCCGGTTACCGGGGTATCCTCGCACAATGGTGGTTTTAACTGGAAAGATAAGGACCCTAATACCGAAGAAGATTTTGGAACATTAACTGTGACTGTTGAATATGGAAAAACAATCGGCTGGCAATTTAAGGATGGGCGCGATTTTTCCAAAGAATTCATTAGCGATTCATCCGGTTTTGTTATAAATGAAGCTGCTGCGAGATATATGGGCCTGAAAAACCCTGTCGGGGAAGCAATCCATTGGAAAAGTAAATGGCTGGGCATCGACAAGGATTACAAAATTATCGGCGTAATAAAAGACATGGTGATGGAATCGCCATTTAATCCTGCGAAACCCACCATTTTTCGCCTGGGAGGCAATCCCAACTGGATCTTTATCAGAATCAATCCACAGTTGAGTGTCAGCAGCGCAATGCCCAAAATAGCCGGTGTTTTTAGAAAGATCATCCCTTCTGTTCCATTTCAATATAGTTTTGCAGATGAAGATTATGCCAAAAAATTTGCTGCGGAAGAGCAAATAGGCAAACTGACAAGGTTTTTCTCATCTCTCGCTATTTTTATCAGTTGCCTCGGCTTGTTTGGGATGGCCATGTTTATGGCCGAACAGCGCACCAAGGAAATTGGCGTGCGAAAAGTATTAGGTGCAACCGTATTCACCCTATGGCGGCTACTGTCAAAAGGTTTTGTGGCCCTGGTAATTATCGCACTCCTCATTGCAATGCCAATGGCCTGGTATTTTATGTCGAAATGGTTGCAAAGCTATCAATACCGCACCCCAATATCCTGGTGGATATTTGCAGTGGCAGCAGCAGGAATGCTTTCTATTACTTTGCTGACCGTAAGTTATCAATGTATCAGAACTGCCCTCGCTAACCCTGTGAAAAGTTTAAGGAGTGAATAGTACTTTAGCATTTGAATTATTTAATTTACTTGAAACCATATACATTCCATATCACCCCCTACGACCTGGCCTTCCTGGGAGCGATATTCATCGGGCTGACTTTTGCTCTGCAGTTGGGATTCACCAAAAGGACCAACCGGGCAGCAAACCGCTTCCTGGGCCTGACCCTGTTTGTTGTCGTTTTATGGATCGTTTGGGTGTTGGGTATCGACATCCAACTGGGGGCCTACTTCCCCCATTGGAGCCGGCTACCACTGCAATTTTCGCTGGCGCTTGGCCCCCTCATGTTCTTTTATGTACTTAAAATAACCCGGCCGGAATATAAATTTCGCATTAAGGACCTGCTGCATTTCAGTCCGTTGTTGCTTGAACTCGGCGCCCACCTATTGGAGATTAAGGAAAGTATAAAGACAGGCGCAGCTACTTATGACACACTGACCTTTCATCAGCTGAACCCGGTATTGCAATTGCTGGCGTTTGTTTCGGTCATTATCTACCTATACCGGTGCCATAAGCTGATAGAAAGCTATTATCAGCAACAAAAATTTAACGGAGGCGACCGTTTCAGGCATGAATTGCGATGGCTGCATAAATTACTGAAAGGTTTTAGTCTCTTATGGCTATTGTGGATATCTTTTACCGCTGCAGATTACTTTTACTATCATCATCAATTAAGTATACATGCTTATTATCCTTTTTATCTCTGTTTAGTGGTGATGTTGATCTGGATAGCTGCTGCGGCGTTTTCAAGGGCCGGATTCAGTGTGCCGGCAGATGCGCCTGTGTTTTTAAAACCATTGCCTCCGGCCGAACTGAAGCAAAAGGGTATTTGGCTGAAGAACATTGTAAAAACCAACCGGTATTACCAGGACCCGGAACTAAGTTTAACCTCATTGGCTGAAAAGCTTGGGCTAACTACTCATGAATTATCCCGGGTAATCAATGTGGGGCTCAAAAAAAGTTTCAATGATTTCATTAATGAATACCGTGTTGCGGAGGTAGCCCGTAAAATACAGGACCCGGCTAACGACCATATAACACTGCTGGGCATTGCATTGGAATCGGGTTTTAATTCTCAAAGCACGTTCACCCGCATTTTCAAGCATATGACCGGAAAAAGCCCGATAGAATATAAAAATGATCTGAAAAAAGATTGCCCATCTTATAACCTGGGCAGCGATGCCCGGTTTGGGACGGTAATTTCGTATCATAAATCCACTCCGAGGTGGACTGATGAGAAATTAAACCGCAACTTTATGTTTAGAAATTATTTAAAGATCGCGTGGCGCAATACGCTGCACAACAAAGTTTACAGCATGCTGAACATCGTCGGCCTGGCGGCCGGCATGGCCGTGGCACTCCTGATCGGTTTATGGGTGACTAACCAATATTCATATGATCGTTTTCTGCCAGGCTATAAGCAATTATACCAGGTTGAGATGAACCTCACCTCGCAGCATAACGGCACCAGCACCCAAACTTCCATAGCTCTGCCACTGACTGATGTTTTAAAGAAAGAGATTCCCGGCATAAAGTACGTTGCTGAAACTGACAATATAGGCCGCATGAACCACGGCCTTTTGGTGGGCGATAAAAAGCTGTACCTGGCAGGAGGTGCCGCAGGGCCGGAATTCTTCAAAATATTTCAATATCCCTTTATAAAAGGCAACGCCACTGCAGCGTTAAAAGATATCTATTCGATAGTTTTAACCCAGTCGACAGCAAAAGCACTGTTTGGCGACGCCGACCCGATGGGGAAAAATGTGCGGTTTGATAATTCGCAGAATATGACGGTAACAGGTGTTATCCGCAATATCCCTGCAAATGCTACGCTGCAATTTAATTATCTTGTGCCTTTTGCTTACTCAGAAGCAACCCAGGGCTGGATCAAAGATGGACGTACCAAGTGGACTTACAATTCATTCTCTGCCTACGTGGCGCTGGAGCCGGGCGTGACTTACGGGCAGATCGCTCCTAAGATCAGGGATATCGTCAATAAAAGAAGCCCGGAGATGCGGACTTTAAAGCCCGAGGTAATCATGCACCCTTTAAAGGACTGGCATTTATATAACGATTTTAAAAATGGCAAAGCTGCTGGCGGCTTTGTAGAATATGTGCGCCTGTTCAGCATTATCGGTATGCTGGTATTGGCCATAGCCTGTATCAATTTCATGAACCTTTCCACTGCCAGGTCTGAAAAAAGGGCAAGGGAAGTTGGCGTACGCAAAGCCATCGGCTCGGCGCGTATCGATTTGGTTTACCAGTTTTTGTTGGAGTCTGTCCTGATCACTTTTATATCGTTCCTGCTGGGTTTGCTGCTGGTTCAGCTGGCTTTGCCGGCATTCAATATGCTGACGGTTTCTGATATCCATATTCCTTATGGCAATATCGGTTTCTGGGGTATCATGATCGTGTTTGTGCTTTTCACGGGTTTGATAGCGGGGAGCCGGCCAGCGTTTTACCTGTCATCGTTCAACCCTGTTAAGGTACTGAAGGGCAGCATCCAGATGGGCAGGTGGGCATCATTACCCAGGAAGGTATTGGTAGTAGTACAATTTACCTGCTCCATTGCTTTGATCGTCAGCACGGTGATAGTTTACCAGCAGATACAATATGTTAAAAGCCGGCCGACGGGCTATAGTGCCGAGAGGCTGGTAATGACGGATATGAACGGCGATCTTTCACAGCATTATGAAGCGCTGAAAAACGATCTGCTATCTTCAGGACTGGTGGAAAGCGTAGCATCGTC
>Ga0307510_10007185_pt1 | contig 13262 bp, 13 predicted proteins | sample 12_EM_MG_FD_207224 | JGI IMG/M metagenome (GOLD analysis project Ga0307510, IMG submission 207224) | Populus trichocarpa ectomycorrhiza microbial communities from riparian zone in the Pacific Northwest, United States - 12_EM | ecosystem: Host-associated > Plants > Roots > Unclassified | place... | reverse complement strand
GGAGAATTATGGCCATTTCGGCCTCAACCTTCGCCGCTACGCGCATTTCACTTCGCCGATCAGGCGATACGCTGATTTGATCGTGCATCGCGCGCTGATCCGCGCGCTCGGCCTCGGCGAAGGCGCGTTGCCGGAAACCGAGACGCTGGAGACGCTGAGTGAAGTCGCGGCGCAGATTTCGGTGACCGAGCGCCGTGCGATGAAAGCGGAACGCGAGACGGCCGACCGGCTGATCGCGCATTTCCTCGCCGACCGCATCGGCGCGTCGTTTCAGGGGCGAATTTCCGGCGTGACCCGCGCCGGCCTGTTCGTGAAGTTATCGGATACCGGCGCCGACGGGCTGATCCCGATCCGCACGCTCGGCACCGAGTACTACAATTACGACGAGACGCGTCACGCGCTCGTCGGCTCACGCAGCGGTGCCATGCACCGATTGGGTGACGTTGTCGACGTGCGTCTGGTAGAAGCTGCACCTGTAGCCGGCGCATTACGGTTTGAGCTGTTGTCGGAAGGCCAGGTCATTCCGCGCGGCAGAAAACGCGACGGTGGGCGCGAAGGTTCGAGAGCGCAGGCTACACCATCGAAGGCGCATCCGGGCCGTAGCCCGCGCAAGAAGGATCGCAAGCCGGGCAAACCAAAACCCGGCAAACCGAAGAAGGGCAAGTCATGGAAACGGTGAGCACCGCGACGCCAGTCTGGACCCGGGATACCGTGCAGGCCGAGAAGCGCGACGTCTGGACCGCGATGAGACGCGGCTTTCGCGGCCGCTGCCCCCGCTGCGGCCAAGGCAAGCTGTTTCGCGCCTTCCTGAAGGTCGATGACCACTGCTCGGTCTGTGGTCTCGACTACACGCCGCATCGGGCCGACGACCTGCCCGCCTATCTCGTGATCGTCATCGTCGGCCACATCGTCGTGCCCGCGGTGCTGTGGATCGAAACCAATTATTCGCCGGCCGTGTGGCTGCAACTGGCGATCTATCTGCCATTCACCTTCATCGCATCGCTCGCGTTGCTGCAGCCGGTGAAAGGCGCCGTGGTCGGCTTCCAGTGGGCACTGCGCATGCATGGCTTTGACGAGAATGCCCCTAGCGACATTCCGCCGGTCTAGCTAAACCGAAAAGAACAAGAGCATCGAACGGGGATGGAATGACCGAAGCCGCGACCGCCGTAATCGAAGGAAAAGAAGCCGATCACCATCCTTACTTTCGTCCGAAGGACGCGGCGACGCTGATCCTGATCGACCGCTCCGGCGACAAGCCGAAGGTCTTGGTCGGCAAGCGCCACGACAAGGTGGTGTTCATGCCGGGCAAATATGTTTTTCCCGGCGGCCGTGTCGATAAAGCCGACAACCGCATTCCGGTCGCCGCTCCTATTTCGGCGGAGCTTGAGGCGAACCTGCTCAAGGGCAGTCCGAAGATCGCGCCTTCCCGGGCGCGCGCGCTCGCGGTTGCCGCGATCCGCGAAGCATGCGAGGAAACCGGGCTCTGCCTCGGCCGCAGGGTCGACAAGCCCGCGAAGCTCGACGGCGCCTGGAAGCCGTTCACGGAAGCAGGCCTGCTACCCGACCCGTCCAGCCTGTTCCTGATCGCGCGCGCGATCACTCCGCCCGGCCGCGTCCGCCGCTTCGACACGCGGTTCTTTACCGCTGATGCCTCCAGCATCGCCCATCGCGTCGAAGGCGTGATCCACGCCGATGCCGAGCTGGTCGAGCTGGTGTGGGTCGAGATAGGCTCCCAGCCGCTCGCCGACGCGCATGCCATGACCAAGAACGTGCTCGCCGAACTCGACCGACGGCTGGCCACCGGGCCGTTGAAACACGACGCGCCGGTGCCGTTCTTCCATTTCTACGGCGGCAAGATGCAGAAGGACGTGCTGGGGGCGTAGCCCCCGCTCTCTCCCGTCATTGCGAGCGCAGCGAAGCAATCCATCTATCCCCGGGCTGAGAAGTGGATTGCTTCGCTGCGCTCGCAATGACGGTGCTGGCCTCACGGCAAATATCCTCCCCCAATCCCTTAATTTGCAAAATTCTTCTCGATGCCGCCTGATGGCGCTGCGCCGATCACCTCCCTATCTCTTCCCCAACAATAACAGCTACGGAACGGGGCAATGGCACAGCGGCAACTCAAGCTCGGCGCGTTTATGCGGCCGGTCTCCATCCACACCGGCGCCTGGCGCTATCCCGGCGCCTGGCCTGACGCGAACTTCAATTTTCCGCATATCAAGAAGCTGATCCAGAAGCTGGAGGCCGGCAAGTTCGACGCCTTCTTCATGGCCGATCACCTGGCCGTGCTGAACATGCCGGTCAATGCGCTCAAGCGCAGCCACACCGTGACCTCGTTCGAGCCGTTCACACTGTTGTCGGCACTGGCCGGCGCCACCGAACATATCGGCCTGATCGCGACGGGATCGACCACGTTCGACGAGCCCTATCACGTCGCCCGGCGTTTTGCTTCGCTCGACCACATCTCGGGTGGACGTGCTGGCTGGAACATCGTGACGACGTCCAATCCGGATGCCGCGCTCAATTTCGGGCTCGACGACCATATGGAACACGCCGAGCGCTACAAGCGGGCGCGCGAGTTCTATGACGTGGTCACCGGTCTCTGGGACTCCTTTGCCGATGACGCCTTCGTGCGCGACGTCGAACAAGGCCTCTATTTCGATCCCGCCAAAATGCACGTGCTCAATCACAAGGGAAAATACCTGTCCGTGCGCGGGCCGCTCAACATCGCCCGCCCCGTCCAGGGCTGGCCGCTGATCGTGCAGGCCGGCGCATCCGAGGACGGCAAGCAGCTCGCGGCGGAAACGGCGGAAGCCGTATTCACCGGTGGTGGTCCCCTCGCCGACGCGCAGAAGCTTTATGCGGACATCAAGAGCCGCATGGAGAAGATCGGCCGCAATCCCGAACACCTGAAGATTTTGCCCGGCGCCTTCGTCGTGGTCGGCGACAGTGTCGAAGAAGCCAAGGAAAAGCGCGCAAAGCTCGACAGCATGGTGCACTACGACTCAGCCATCGCCTCGCTCTCGGTCCAGCTCGGCACCGACGCTTCCGGCTTCGATCCGGACGGCCAGTTGCCGCCGATCCCCGAGACCAACGCCAGCAAGAGCGGGCGCCAGCGCCTCGTCGACGTCGCCGCGCGCGACAAGCTCACCGTGCGCCAGCTCGCCCAGCGCGTCGGCGGTTACGGCGGGCTATCGTTCGTCGGCACGCCCAAGACCATCGCCGACCAGATGGAGGATTGGCTGGTGAGCCGCGGCAGCGACGGCTTTAACATCATGTTCCCGTTCCTCCCGGCAGGGCTCGACGATTTCGTCGACAAGGTGGTGCCGGAACTGCAGAAGCGCGGGATTTTCCGGAAAGAGTATGAGGGCCGGACGCTGCGGGAGAATCTGGGGCTGCCGAGGCCGAAAAACCGGTTCTTCGAGGGTTAATCACCGCGAATCGAGCGGGTTTCGGCCCCGAAAACCTTGACTTTGGGCGATCAGAAGCTAGGTTGCCCGGCAAATGCAGGCCGGTTTGGCCGGCGCCTGATATCCCCTATTTGAGGTTCTGAACATGGCCAAAGCGGTCACCATCAAGGTCAAGCTCGTTTCCACGGCGGATACCGGCTTTTATTACGTCGCCAAGAAGAACTCGCGCACCATGACCGACAAGCTGGTCAAGAAGAAGTACGACCCGGTCGCGCGCAAGCACGTCGAGTTCAAGGAATCGAAGATCAAGTAATCTCGCTAGCCATTGCTGACGGTTGAACGGGGTCCTTTTGGGCCCCGTTTTTGTTTGCGCCCGACATGGCTGCTCCACGCACAAATGTCATCGCCCGGCTTGACCGGGCGACCCAGTACGCCGCGGCCCCTCGATTAAGCCAATGACGTCTCTGGAATACTGGATCAACCGCCTTCGCGGGTGATGACGGCCATTGTTTGAATAATTGCCTTACGCCGTCTGCATTTGCCGGGGCGGTTCGCTCGGCCTGATCAGCGCGAACGCCACCTGGATGATGCCGCCGGCCAGCCCGAGGGCCACGCCGATCCGCCATGCCATGGTGTAGGAGCCGAGTTGGTCGTAGATCAGCCCTCCGCCATAGGCACCGAGGAACGAGCCGATCTGGTGGCTCATGAAGGCGAGGCCCTGGATCATCGCCTGCCATTTCATGCCGAACATTTCGACGACGGCGCCCGCCACCAGCGGACCGACGCCCATCCAGAGGAAACCCATGATCGCCCCGAACAGCAGCGTGGTCGCCGGCGTCGCCGGCAGCATGAAGTACCAGGCGAGCGCGAGCGAGCGCAGGACGTAGATCATGCCGAGCAGCGCCAGCTTGTTCCAGCGCTGGCCGGCCCAGCCGAAAAACAAACTGCCCAGCACGTTGAAGCCGCCGATCATGCCGAGCGTCTGCGCACTCAGCATCGGATCGAGGCCGCAGATCAGGAGATAGGACGGCAGATGCGTGGTCAGGAAGACGAGCTGCATGCCGCAGACGAAATAGGCGCAGGTCATCACCACGAACGATGCGTTGCCGAACGCGATCTTTGTGGCTGTTGCAGCGGAAGTGTCGCCGATGTCGTCGGCGGCCTTGGGCGGCAGCGGAATTTTGTCGGCCCGCCCTGCGTACCAGGCGGCCGGCAGCATGAACAGCGACAGGATGACAAAGCCGGCGACGCCAACGCGCCAGCCAAAACCTTCATTCAACAATTGCCCGACCGGCGCCGACACCAATGCGCCGAGCGATCCCGCCGCCGAGACCATGCCCATCACGGTGCTGCGCACGGTGGCCGGCACTGCGCGCGCCGACACCGACATCGCAATCGCATTGGCCGTGCAGGCCAGCGAGGCACCGATCAGTACGCCCGCGCCGATCAGGATCGGGATCATGCCTTGCGCGGTCGCCATCAGGGCAAGGCCCACGATGTACATCAGCGAGCCCACGATCATGATCGGACGGAAGCCGTAGCGCACCGTCATGGCGCCAGCGACCGGCTGCAGGAATCCCCAGGCAAGGTTCTGCACGGCCAGCGCCAGCGTGAACTGCGACACCGAAATTCCGATGTCGTGCGTCAGCGGCTGCATGAAGATGCCAAAGCTCTGCCGCAGGCCCATGCTCAGGGTGAGCATCAGCGAGGCGCCGATCAGGATGGGAAGCGTGGGCCGCAGGATTTGCAGCAGGGCCATTATTTTTTATTCTCCCTAGCGGGCGCGATTCGAACGCCGCGTCCTGCAATTGATATCTGAAATAGGTACACAGACCTGTGTAATTAGGTTATAAGGCGGTGCTGCTGTCAAGGAAGAGGCTACGGCGCATACGCATGGCTACCCTGCCCACCAAACCTGACATGAAGGACCGGATTCTCGAAACCGCGGACAGGCTGTTCTATCTGCAGGGAATTCGCGCGGTCGGCGTCGATACCATCGCGGCCGAAATCGGCATCAGCAAGCGCACGCTGTACAATCATTTTCCGTCCAAGGATGCGCTGATCTCGGCCTATCTGGCGCGGCGCTTCGTGGCGCCGCGTCCATCGGACAAGTCGCCGGTCGAGCAGATTCTCGGCACCTTCGATTCGCTGGAGCGACGCTTTTCGGCGAAGGATTTTCGCGGCTGCCCGTTCGTCAATGCTGTGGCCGAACTCGGCGAAGACCGCTCGGTCCGAAAGGTTGCCATCGCCTTCAAGGAAAGCCGCCGCCTCTGGTTTCGCAACCTGCTGGTACAGCTCGGCGTCGTGGGCGCGGAAGCGCTGGCAACGCAGCTCGCTCTGCTGGTCGACGGCTCGATCGCGCAGGATCTGGTGCGCGACGACCCCGCGATGGCGCGGGCGGCAAAGGCAGCGGCGACGGTGCTGCTGAGGAATGCCGGGGTGAAGGTGGGTGGGAGTGCGACAAAGAAGCGGCAATCAAGACCCACCATTTGAGCCCCGCTCCACCGTCGTCCCTGCGAACGCAGGGACCCATAAGCCGCTGCGTTTCAAAGGGGCGACGTGGCAACTACCTTCTGCTAAAATCACCGCCGGTGGTTATGGGTCCCTGCGTTCGCAGGGACGACAAGCTGCGGCACAGGGAGCGAAAATGGAAGACCTGAAGATCACCGCCCATGGTTACGACTTCAAACCGGCGCAGGCCGCGATGCAGCGCTATGTCGACAACAATCTGCTGTCAGGCATTTCCTGGGCGGTCATGGTCGGGCGCGACCTCGTCGACGTGAATTGCGTCGGCTGGGCCGACAAGGAAGCGCAGACGCCGCTCCGCACCGACCATATCTTTCGCGTCTTTTCCAATACCAAGCTGGTCACCTCCTGCGCGGCGCTACTGCTGTTCGAGGAAGGCAAACTCAAGCTCGATGACCCGATCGAAAAATTTATTCCGCAGCTCGGAAATCGAAAAGTTCTGCGCCCGGGCGCCACGTCACTGGATGACACCGAGCCGGCGAAGAGCTCGATCACCATCCGCCAGCTCTTGAGCCACAGCTCCGGCCTGAGCTACGGCTTTTTCGATCCGGGCACCGCCATCTACAAGGCGCTGAACGAGCGCGGGGTGCACGATCCCAGGACGACGCTGGCTGACATGGTGGACGTGCTGGCCGGCTTGCCGCTGATCTATCATCCCGGAACGTCCTGGGAATATTCGCTCGCCACCGACGTCGTGGCGCGGCTGGTCGAGGTCATCAGCGGCCAGAGTTTCGATAAGTTCATCAAGGCGCGCATCCTCGATCCGCTCGGCATGATCGACACCGGCTTTGTCGTGCCGGAAAAGGATCAGGGACGGCTGGTCGCCTATTACGCCGGTGCCGATCTGATGGAGCCGATGAAGCCGGGCCTTACCCGGACCGACAACGCGCCGTTCCCCGGCGCATATCTGCGTCCCGTTGCGAGGCTCAACGGCGGCGGCGGCCTGGTTTCAACGATGCCTGATATGGTCGCGCTGATCCGAAGCCTGCTGCCCGGCGGCAAGACCCTGCTCAAGCCGGAGACGATCGCGCAGATGATGACCAACCAGTTGCCGGAGGGGCAGTGGATCCGCTTTGCCATGATGGGCGAACAGCCCGGCAAGGCGTACGGCCTCGCCGGCGGGTTGATCCTGCAGCCCTCGGCGTTCGATCATCCCGACGCGTCGGGCGAATTCTATTGGGGCGGCGTGGCCGGCACGCAGTGGTGGATATCGCCGAAAAAGAACATGGCCGGCGTGATGATGGCGCAGCGCCAGATGGCGTTCGTCCATCCGTTCTCGTTCGAGTTCAAGCGGCTGGCGTATGAGGCGGTGAAGCAGAAAGCCGAAGGGATGCGCGCGTCGGCCTGAATATCCGCAACTGTCATCACCCGCGAAGGCGGGTGATCCAGTATCCCAGAGACTTTAGTGATAAAGCCGAGAAGCCGCGGCGTACTGGATACCCCGCCTTCGCGGGGTATGACGACCGAGGAAGACTGCCGCGACAGCAGCTGCCGCTCACGCCGCCGTCGAAACCACTCTGTTGCGTCCGTCGTGCTTGGCCTGATACAGCGCCATGTCCGCGCGCTTGAGCACGTCGGCGACCGGCTCGCCCTTGCAATCCAGTGTCGCCAAGCCGATTGAAATCGTGACGTCGATCCGCTTGGTGCCCTTGTTGACCGCAAAGGTTTCGCCGGCGATCGAGCGGCGCAGGCGCTCGGCGACCATGCCGGCGACGGTCAGGTCGGTTTCCGGCATCACGATCACGAATTCCTCGCCGCCATAGCGGCAGGCGAGATCGATGCCGCGGATCGATTTTCGGATGCGCACCGCGAATTCGCGCAACACGTCGTCGCCGGCGTCATGACCATAGGTGTCGTTGATCGATTTGAAGAAGTCGATGTCGAGGATCATCAGCGCGAGCGGCTTGCCGCGGCTCGAGGCCTGCTCAGCCAGCGTCGCCAGATGGGTTTCCATATAGCGGCGGTTATGCAGGCCGGTCAGCGCGTCGAGGATCGCCATTTCGATCGAGTTCTGCACGTTGTCGCGCAGATGATCGGTATAGCGCCGCTTGCGGATCTGGGTGCGCGCCCGCGCCAGCAATTCGTTCTTGTCGACGGGGCGCAACAGATAATCGTTGACGCCGATCTCGAGCCCGCGCAGCAGCCGCGCATTGTTGTCGGCATCGGAGATCGCGAGGATCGGCAGCTGGCGGGTGCGCTCCAGCGAGCGCGCCTGGCTGCACAGCCGCAAGCCATCGTAATTTTCCAGGCTGAGCGAAACGATCAGCAGATCGTAATTGCCCTCGGCGGCGTGAAACAGCGCTTCGGCCGGATTGATTTCGACGTCGACGGTGTGCTCGGCGGACAGGATCGGCGCCAGCCGCTCGTAGGACGATGGCCGGTCGTCGACCAGCAGGATCCGCCCGCCGACGCCCTTGTCGGCGATCGCGCTGCGTTCGGGCGCCTCCATGCCGATCTCGAGCGAGGTGATGGCGCGCATCCGCAGCTCGTCGGTCATCATCTTTAGCCGCGTCAGCGAGCGGACGCGGGCGATCAGCACGATGTCGGACACCGGCTTGGTGAGAAAATCGTCGGCGCCGGCTTCCAGCCCGCGGACGCGATCGGACGGACTGTCCAGCGCGGTGACGATCACGACGGGTATGAAATGGGTGGCCGGGTTAGATTTCAGCCTGCGGCAGACCTCAAATCCGTCCAGGTCGGGCATCATGACGTCGAGCAGGATGATGTCGCATTCGGAGCGCGAACAGATGTCGAGCGCCTCGGCACCATTGGCTGCCGTCAGCACATCGAAATATTCCGCCGACAGACGGGCTTCCAGCAGCTTTACGTTCGCTGGGACGTCATCGACGACAAGGATACGCGCAGACATCGAAACTCACTCCTACCCCTACCCGATAAAACGCCGAACGGTTTCGATAAACTTGCCAACGGAAATTGGCTTGGACAAATACGCCTCGCAGCCGCCCTCGCGGATGCGCTCTTCGTCGCCCTTCATCGCGAATGCGGTGACGGCAACCACCGGAATGGCGCGCAACTCCGGATCGTCCTTGATCCAGCGCGTCACTTCGAGGCCGGACACTTGCGGAAGCTGGATATCCATCAGGATCAGATCAGGGCGCAGCTTGCGGACGAGATCGAGCGCCTCGAAACCATTGCTGGTGCCCGAGGTCTGATAGCCGTGTGCTTCCAACAGGTCGCGAAAGAGCTTCATGTTGAGCTCGTTGTCCTCCACGATCAGGACGGTTTTTGCCATCCCGTCCCTCCCCTCATCCCAGGAAACAGATCCGACTTCAGTACGATCCTGTACCGTCGCCGGGCTGTCGAAAAGTGAATTCAAACTAGCGTCAGATTTCGCTCTAAGCCGTTAAATCGATGCGCCAACTTTTGCGGAGTGGTTTCCACTTGCTTGAACACACTGCGCAGACTCGGGCATGATGGTTCCAAACTAGACACCATAAGTTAACGGAAAGGCAAACCCATCGTTGAAAAAGCCTGTTCACAACCCCCGGGAAGTGGCTGAAATCGTTGCAGTTCAGGCGCTGAGTTTTATTGCCGGCGACCCAGAAAGATTGGGGCTGTTTCTGGCCGAAAGCGGTATCGGCCCGGAGACGCTGCGGACGGCGGCGGCTGACCCGCAATTTCTGAGTTCCGTGCTCGATTTCGTGATGCGCGACGATGCAACCGTAAAGGCGTTTGCGAGCGCCTCACAACTGCATCCGACCAATATTGCCGCCGCCCGCCAGGTGCTCGGCGACCCGCATTGGGAGCGCGACGTGCCGTGAGCGCGCCCGCGGCGCCAGTCTTGGACGGTCCGCGCGCGTTTTGCCGGGATTGCCTCGGCGACCTCGATATCAAGGCCCGACGGTGCGGCGCATGCGGCTCGCCGCGCCTCGTCCGGCACCATGCCCTGCCGTCGCTGACGCTGGCGCATATCGATTGCGACGCGTTCTACGCCACCGTCGAAAAGCGCGACAATCCGGAGCTTGCCGACAGGCCCGTGATCATCGGCGGCGGCAAGCGCGGCGTGGTATCCGCCGCCTGCTACGTCTCGCGCACCTATGGCGTGCGCTCGGCGATGCCGATGTTCAAGGCGCTGGCGCTCTGCCCGCAGGCTGCCGTCATCCCGCCTGACATGGCGAAATATGTCCGCGTCGGCCGCGAGGTGCGCCACGCCATGCAGACGCTGACGCCGCTGGTGGAACCGCTCTCGATCGACGAGGCATTCCTGGATCTGGCCGGCACGCAGCGCGTTCACGGCATGATTCCGGCAAAAGTGCTGGCGCGCTTTGCCCGCGACGTCGAGCGCGACATCGGCATCACGGTATCCGTCGGCCTGTCCTGCAACAAATTCCTGGCCAAGATCGCCTCCGATCTCGACAAGCCGCGCGGCTTTGCCGCCCTCGACCAGGACGAGGCCCGCGAAATGCTGGCGGACAAGCCGGTCGGCTTCATCTACGGCGTCGGCCCCGCGACCCAGGAGAAGCTGGTGCAGCGCGGTTTTCGCACCATTGCAGACCTGCAGCGCGCCGACGAGGTCGAGTTGATGAAGCAGTTCGGCGGCGAAGGCCGCCGGCTGTGGCGGCTGGCGCGCGGCATCGACGACCGCAGCGTGGTGGCGGACCGCGGCGCCAAGACCATTTCCAACGAGACCACGTTCGAGACCGACATCAAGGATTTTGCCACGCTGGAAAAGGTGCTGTGGCGGCTGTCCGAAAAAGTGTCGTCGCGGCTGAAGAGCGGCGATCTGTCAGGCCTCACCATCACCCTGAAACTGAAGACCGCGGATTTCAGGCAGCGCACCCGCTCGCAGTCTATCCAGGCGCCGACCCAGCTCGCCGCGAAAATCTTCGCGGTGTCGCGCGAAATGCTGGCGAAGGAGATCGACGGCACCGCGTTCCGCCTGATCGGCACCGGCGTCAGCGCGCTGCGCGAGGGTTCTCAGGCCGACGACACCGACATGCTCGACCGCCGCTCGGCCCATGCCGAGCGCGCGATGGATGATTTGCGGAAAAAGTTCGGCAATGCCGCTGTCATCAGGGGCATCGCGTATAAGGGGCCGGCGAAGGAAGAGGATGAGGAGGAGTAGCGACGTCAACCGACGACGGCCACGGCCTCAATCTCGATCAGCCATTCAGGGGCCGCCAGCGCCGTTACACCGACGAGCGTGCTCGCCGGCGGCTCTATGCCTTCAAAGAACACCGAGCGCGCCTTCCCGATGATGGGCCGGAGTTCCGGCTTGTAGCCGACGACGAAGGTGGTGATCTTCACGATATCAGCATAACCCGCACCGGCGGCTTTCAGCGCCAGGCCAATATTGTGCATCACTTGTGTCGTCTGCGCGGCCAGATCACCCTCGCCGACCACCCGTCCCTCATCGTCGGTGGACACCTGCCCCGCGATATAGATCGTGCGCGCGCCCGAAGCGACGACGACGTGGGAATAAGCCGGATTGTGGTGAAGGCCGCTTGGCCTGATATGTTCGAACTTGCTCATGTTTGTGCTTCCCCGACATGGATGGTTGGGCCGAAGCGTATCCCGCTCCGGCGCTTTCGACCAGACGGATCCTCGCAGGATGCTCAGCGCGTCCCAGGGCCTGACGTGTCCAGTGGCAACACGCGATCGGCTTGTTGCCGGCAACAAGTCACGTTGCTTCATTCCGCCGCGCTGTCATATGGCCGAGCAAATCCATCGGCAGCGGAAAGACTACGGTCGAGGATCGCTCGCCGGCGATGTCGTGCAGCGCCGCGAAATAACGCAACTGCATCGCCTGCGGCTCCCGCGCAAGCGTTCGGCCAGCCTCGACTAGCTTCTCGGCGGCTTGCTGCTCGCCCATCGCGTTGATCACTTTGGCGCGCCGCAAGCGCTCCGCCTCGGCCTGCTTGGCAATCGCGCGCACCATCGTTTCATTGAGATCGATATCCTTGATCTCGACGGTGGTGACCTTGATACCCCAGACGTCGGTCTGCTGATCGAGGATCTCCTGAACATCGGCATTAAGCCGGTCCCGTTCGGCAAGCATCTCGTCCAGTTCGTGCTTGCCGAGCACCGAGCGCAGCGTGGTCTGCGCCAGTTGGCTGGTCGCGGCCATGTAATCGCTGACCTTGATGATCGCGCGCTCGGGATCGATGATGCGGAAGTAAAGAACGGCATTGACCTTGACCGAAACGTTGTCGCGCGAAATCACGTCCTGCGGCGGCACGACCTGTACCATCACCCTGAGATCGACCTTCACCATCTGCTGCACGACCGGAATCAGGATGATCAATCCCGGGCCCTTCACACCGGTGAAGCGGCCGAGCGTGAATACAACGCCGCGCTCGTACTCGCGCAGGATGCGAATGGCCGAGGACAGAAACAGGACCACGAGGACCGCGAGCACCCCATAAGTCAAATAATCAAGCATCATGTCGTACCTCCTTCGCGGGCGGTCAGCACCGGCCGGCGCCGTACCACCAGCGTCAAATCCACGATGTTGGCCACCTCGACCACCTCTCCGGGCCTGAAGGCTTCGGTGCCACGCGCCTGCCACCGCTCACCATGGGCAAAGACGTGGCCTTCGCTCTCGGACCAGTCGAGGATTTCGGCGGACAGGCCGCGCATGGCCTGTGCGCCGAGCCGTATGGGGCCTTTTTGGGCACGTCGAAGCGAACCGAGGACAACCAGGATCAGGCTGATAAAGATCGCCGCCGTGATTCCGATCACCGGCCATGACAGCCGGAATCCGGGCGCTTCGAGCTCGAACAGCATCACTGCTCCGAGCACGAATGCGATGATCCCGCCGAGACCGAGAACCACGGTCGGGTTGAAGGCTTCGATAACCAGAAGCGTGATTCCTATCAGGATCAGGCCGAGGCCGGCATAGTTGATAGGCAGCATATTGAGCGCATAAAGCCCCAGCAGCAGACAGATCGTGCCGATCACCCCGGGCGCGACCGCACCGGGCGAGGAAAGTTCGAAAATCAGGCCGTAGATACCGACCAGCATGAGAATGAAGGCGACGTTGGGATCGGTGATCACCCTCAGAAATCGCAAGGTCCATCCGGGATCGATTGCTTCACGCCCGGCGTCCCTGGTCGCCAGTTGCCGGGTATCGCCACCCGCAACCTCGACCGTACGACCATCGATCTGCCTGAGCAGGTCGGCCGGGTCGCGTGCGATGAGGTCGATGACATTTGCCTGCAATGCCGCATTGGCGGACAGGCTGGCGGCCTCCCGCACCGCTTTCTCCGCCCAATCGGCATTGCGGCCGCGCATCTCGGCAAGGCTGCGGATCAAGGCGACGGCGTCGTTCGTCGCCTTCGCTGCCATGGCATCCTTTGTCTTCGG
>Ga0307510_10007184_pt1 | contig 13262 bp, 13 predicted proteins | sample 12_EM_MG_FD_207224 | JGI IMG/M metagenome (GOLD analysis project Ga0307510, IMG submission 207224) | Populus trichocarpa ectomycorrhiza microbial communities from riparian zone in the Pacific Northwest, United States - 12_EM | ecosystem: Host-associated > Plants > Roots > Unclassified | place... | reverse complement strand
AAAGAAACCTTGCAGGGTTTTCCGGAAAAAAAAGCCAAATAGATGTGTATCTATCACGATCTCACCTTGTAACAACTTAGCAACCGGGCAATTTATTGCTATGCCCAGCCCTCCAGTTGATCGTAACTTCCTGACGGTCTTTTACCAGGTCGCCGGTAATATCTTTTGCGAAGAGGCGCATGGTTTCCTTTTTGCGTATCATGATATTCGATTTTAGAGTGGTCTATTTAATTATTTTCTATTGCCATAACCGCTCGACCTCCCCGAGTCCTTAGGGGCGAACACGGATGATCATCTTCCCCTTGCGTCGCTCGGTCGAGTTGAGAGCGGCGACGGCATCGTCGAGGGATGCGGTGGCGCCGATGTTCGTCCGCAATCGTCCGTCCCGCACTCGCTGCACGATCTCACCCAACTGGGCGCGATCGGTCTCGACAACGAAATCAACCGCCAGGCCATAGGCCGGCCGCGCCTCGACTGGGCCGACGACGGACACCAGCGTTCCTCCAGCCTTGACCAGGCCCGCGGACCGCTTCTGGATGTCGCCACCGATGACATCGAAGACCAGATCGACTCCGCCGACGTCTTCCAGCGCGTCGTTCTCGAGGTCGACGAACTCATGTGCGCCAAAGTCGAGCGCCTTCTTACGGTCGGCGGCACGTCCAGTACCGATGACGTAGGCGCCGGCCTCACGTGCAAGCTGCGTCACCATCGTCCCGACCGCGCCGGCGGCGCCATGCGCGAGGACGCTCTGCCCCGCCTGAAGTCGGCCGTGCTGGAAGAGTCCCTGCCACGCGGTCAGACCTGAGATTGGCAGGGACGCGCCTACCGTAAAGTCGACGTCGCCCGGCAGGGGCGCGAGGTTGCGTGCCTCTATCGCCACGTACTCCGCCAGAGTGCCGTCTCGATGCCAGTCGGCCAGGCCGAACACGCGCTGTCCCACCGACAGCCCCGTCGTTCCATAGCCGAGGGCGCTGACCACGCCGGCCAGCTCGTGGCCGGGGATCGACGGCGTTCGATTGCGGTCGGCGCGATCGGCCCAGGTGGAGGGCCACTCCAGCTCAGTCGAGACGAACCCCGACGCGTAAATCTGGACGATGACGTCGTTGATCGCTGCCTGCGGCTCGGGCCGCTCCACCAGCTTCATCCCGGCTGTTCCTGCAGCCTGATCTGTTACAACGATCGCTTTCATAGCATACCTCCCTTTTTACACATCAGCAAACACCCACTTAATGAAGTGATTTTGCTGTACACTATTGTTTTCAGCATGATTTTAATATTTAACGTTGTACAATGACTCTGTTAATCCTGGGGCAAAATTATTTTTTATTTTGGTTACCTTAGTGGGCCAATTTTGAAATATATAGGGGTCCGGTTATGATTAAAAAAATTCTTGGGATTTCATTTAAAAAAGACGGGCAGCATAGCCCTTTATATGTGCAATTAGAATCGGAAATTATTCAGTTGATTTGTCGTGGCGTCTTGAAACCAGGGCAGGCACTTCCATCTTCACGTGAACTGGCGCAGAGCCTGCAACTCAATCGTAAAACAGTGGTGGTGCCTCGCTCGGTTTATTAGCTTTACCTTAATAAATGACTAAAGATGATTGAATTTAAGTTGGATGTTGAAAAAATACTCCCATACAATAGGAAAAATTATTTGAGTTACATGGCAGATAATGACGATTTCTCCGTCAAATGGTATGGAGCATCTTTTCAAGTGGTTGAAATTGCCGACCAGAAAGACGCCAGTTTTCAACAATATCTTGAAATGTATGAGCCGCTATTGAAAAATATAGTATCAAATTTCGATAATCGCTCATCCTGGATTGTAAGTCATGACAGAGATGTGCCGTGGTTTCCGAACGAATATGGTAATTTGCCTGAGTTGAGAACGTTGTTTAGACGGAATGATATCTCGAATTCGTTCAAAGGGGCTGTTATTTTTTCTGCCCCGGACTTAATGGTATATTCCAGGCAATTGGTTGCATATCCATATTCTGTAACAGGGATAAAAGGCGGGTTATATAGAGACCTGGATATCTCACACAGCGAATTGCCAGCTATCATAAGAATATCCGGTCATTTGAATATTGACTTTATAAGTACTCAAGAGAATATTTTTAGAAAAATAATAAATATGAAATCCGCAAGTGAATTCGTTGTGAAGGAATATCGCGGTAATTAGCTGTATTAATCTGACTAACCAACTTGTACGGAGCCGACAAGGCGTTGAAGGCAAATGTATATCAGGTTGGGAAGTTTGCGATCTATCGTAGGGAATAAGTAGTTCTTTAAAGAAATCAAAATCCGCGCGCCAGGGAAATGAGGTGTGCTGGTTAAAAAGGGATGGTAGTTATTATCCGTTCGAGTTGATGATCCTTACCATTAATGAACTAAAATGAAAATAATTGTAGTTGATGGATTTAAAATGATCGACCCGAGCGAAAGCGGGGCGCTTCTGGTCGAATCGGATCGAGTGAATGAATATTTGGATTATGCTGCCAGAAAGAAGTTAACCAAAATTTCGTTGCAAGCATATCATGGGTTTAAATTGCAAAATATTGATTTCTTCAAGGAATATAACTTCTTTACCGAAGTTTCAGTTATACAAGATTTAAGCGAAATTGATATATCGGGCGTCCATTTTCTAAAAGATCTCAAAAGACTAACTTTATCCAACAATAAACAGAGGATTGATTTTGCATCTTTTCCCAGGCTTGTTCACGCTTCCATAGACTGGAATGAAAGCTTAGTTAACATGGGTTTGAACGAACGTTTTAAAAGCCTTGTACTTTCAAAATATAAACCGAAGTCGGGTAGTTTTAGTGAATTAAGCGACTTGCATGAAATAGATTCGCTGGAGATTAGTCAGTCCAATATTGTGTCTCTCTCCGGTATCGAAAACTTTCATCATCTCCGAGAATTTAAAGCCTATTATTTGACGAAATTGGAATCTTTGAAAGGTATTACTGCCTTAAATGATGTGCTTGTCCTTTTAGAACTGGGAAATTGTAATAAGCTGAAAGGTTATGAAGTTTCATTAAGAGAGTTGGTTAAGCTGGAAAAGCTGATATTAAGTAATTGTGGAGATTTGAATGATTTGAATTTCATTACCCAAATGCCTTTTCTCAAGTTTTTTAGCTTTTATAATACAAACATAAAAGATGGGAATCTCAACATTTTAAAGCAAAAATCAATTGAATACGTCGGCTATGACGATAAGAAACACTATTCGCACAAAATGAAAGATATCAATCCAGATTTTAAGTGGAAGCTATAATTGTAAGCTTCCCTTTTTTCCGTCCCAGTCGTTGGCATTGATTCGCTCCTTTAAAGAGATCTCTTTTCGCTCTTCGTCGCACGTTCGAATCCAGTCAGAACGTATCAAAAATAATTACGCATCTTTCTGTTATTCAACGATTTGACGGCATTCCAGTGAGTACAACTTCCGTGCCGGATCAACTCACCGGAAAGCACACCGGTAATTTGCTTTTATCTGATATTCTTTGACAGGCCGGAAAACGAAAAAGCCTGTAAACAGTGAATATTTACAGGCTTTGATCGAAAAAGGAAGTCATTTGGTCGGGACGACAAGATTCGAACTTGCGACCCCTTGCACCCCATGCAAGTGCGCTACCGGGCTGCGCTACGTCCCGAATTTTATTCGGTGGGCTGCAAAAGTAGGAAAAATCCTCTTATTCCCTGTAATACTCCTTAACTTTTTTTTGGCAATCCCTTTTGAAATAATTGGCTTAAATATTGCGTTAAACCTTATACTTCAAATCACATCTATTGTAAAAACTTCTACTAAGGACCGCCTCTTTACCAACTGTAGACCCTCATAACAATCCATCACCCTAGAGTTAAACCTCCTTTATCACACTATTTCTAATTAATTCTAACCAGGAATGAAGAAACTCTTGTTGGTGGGCATGTTATTCCCACTACTTACCCAAGCCCAATGGAATGTTAACTTATTTGGTGGTTTTTCCAATTATGTAGGAGACATGCAGCATCGTCCCTATACGACAAAAGAGGCCAACGGCTCATTCGGAGCAGGTCTGCAATATGATCTGACCGGACATTTTTCGATCCTTTCCAATCTCACTTATGGCAAGCTCTCCGCCTCGGATGCCCAGGATAACAAGACCAACAACCGGGCGCGGAATCTGAGCTTTGAAACAGTCATTACCGAGTGGAATCTGCTGCTGGAATACAACCTGCTCGACCTCAGCCAGCACCGTTTTACTCCCTATGCTTTTGCCGGTATTGCCGTTTACCATTTCGATCCCTATGCCTTCGATTCGACAGGGAAGAAGGTTTATTTGCATATCCTCAGTACAGAAGGAGAGGGGCTTCCCCAATATCCCAATCGGAAGCCTTATTCGCTGACACAATTCGCCATTCCTTTTGGCGGGGGCTTCAAGTTCCGCATCTCCGACCGGGTAACGCTGGCCTACGAGATAGGCCTTCGGAAGCTCTTTACAGACCATCTCGACGATGTTAGCAACAGTTATATCGATCAGGCAACACTGCTGGCAGATCGCGGGCCCAAGGCGGTAGAAATGGCCTATCGCGGCGGCGAGCTGAAGGGTGGCGCGCCCTATCCGGCAGATGGCGCTTTTCGGGGTAACTCCAAACATAAAGATTGGTATTATATGTCCGGTCTGCGGGTGACCATAGCGCTTCCTTCCGGACTGCCCATTCACCGGCGGCACAACGGCGTCATCGACTGCCCGAAAAAAGTTTACTAGGTGGGCGGCGCTTTGTGTTTTACTTTTGCGCATGGCATATAAGAACCAGCAGGAATTTATCCAGGCTCTGGAAAAAGCAGGAGAATTAGTTCGGATCAGCACCTTTGTAGACCCCAGGTTAGAAATAGCCGAGATCACCGACCGGATCAGCAAAAGCGGCAACGGAGGAAAGGCCCTGTTATTTGAAAATACGGGCACGGAATTCCCGGTGCTTATGAACGCCTACGGCAGTGAAAAGAGGATCTGTATGGCGCTGGGCGTAAAAGAGCTGGACGACGTGACAAAAGAGATCGAAGGGCTGTTCAAGCTCCTGTCCGCACCAAAGGAAGGGCTGCTGGATAAGCTAAAAATGCTTCCCAAACTTGGACAGTTTGCCAGCTGGATTCCCACGGTGAGAAGTGGCCGGGGAGAATGCCAGGAAGTGGTAATGACAGAACCGGATATCAGCAAGCTCCCGGTCATCACCTGCTGGCCAAAAGACGGAGGGCCCTTTGTCACCCTGCCGATCATTCACACAAAAGATCCCAATACCGGGTCCCGCAATGTCGGCATGTATCGCATGCAGATCTTCGAACCCACCCTCACAGGAATGCACTGGCATAAACACAAGGTCAGCGCCCGCCATTTTGCCGAATACAAAAAGACCGGAAAAAAAATGCCCGTAGCCGTCGCCCTTGGCGGAGACCCGGCCTATGCCTACAGCGCCACAGCTCCACTGCCGGAAAACGTGGATGAATATATGCTGGCGGGTTTTCTTCGCAAGAAGAAGGTCGAGCTGGTAAAATGTATCACCCAACCCGAAATCGAGGTGCCGGCAGACGCAGACTTTGTCATCGAAGGATATGTCGACCCTACAGAAGAGCTGATCTGGGAAGGCCCCTTTGGAGACCATACCGGCTATTACTCACTTCCCGACTGGTATCCCCGCTTTCATATCACCGCCATCACGCATCGGAAACAGGCCGTCTATCCGGCGACGATCGTCGGTATTCCTCCACAGGAAGACGCCTGGCTCGGAAAGGCTACAGAAAGGATCTTTCTGGCCCCGATGAAAATGACGATGGTGCCTGAGATAGTCAATATGGATATGCCGGTCGAAGGTGTGTTCCACAATCTCGTCATCGCACAGATCCATAAAGAATACGCCGGACAGGGACAGAAGGTGATGAACGCCATGTGGGGCGCCGGTCAGATGATGTTCAACAAGATCCTCGTCATCGCAGATGAAGGGACCTCTATTACCAACTATCAGCAGCTGGCGCAGTATGTATTCCGGCATCTTAACCCGGCGACGGACGTCTATTTTTCCCAGGGCCCCATGGATGTGCTCGACCATAGCTGCAGCAAGCTGGGGTTTGGCGGGAAGATGTGCATCGATGGTACTGCAAAGGCCGAAGAAGAGACGGATAGCGATCAGTACCAGCTTCGATCAACTTGTCACGACAAATTGATCGGGCAAGACCTCATCACCCGCTGGCCGGAGATCAGCACCATCAACCTAGATCTCTTAAAACAGGGTATCCCCTGCATAATAGTCGCTGTAAAAAAAGACCGGCCCGGCCATATAAAAGACCTGAACCAGGCCCTCAGCGCACTGCCCGTGATGGAAGGCGTAAAAATGATCCTCTATGTCGAACACACGGTAGATGCCGGCGATCTGCCGGTCGCTTTGTGGAGATTCTGCAATAACTTAGACCCACGCCGGGACCATTTCCTGACAGAAACTGCTTCGTCGATCGAACCAGGTAAAAGATTCGCTGTTTTGGGATTGGATGGAACCCGAAAAACAAAGGAGCTGGACAACTTCCAGCGCGACTGGCCAAATATCATCGTAGCAGACGATGCTACGATCAGGGCAGTGGATGAAAAATGGAAGGAGCTGGGACTGGGAGCTTTCCTTCCTTCTCCTTCGTTGAAATTTAAAGACCAAATCTATGGCGTGGAGGCCGTGGTATCATGAAACGCAGATCTCTTTTACTCGCAGCCGGGCTGCTGACCGCAACCCTGGCCCTTATCAAAACAGAGGCACAGAGCAAGGCCCAAAAACCCCTCCCGAATACGCTGCTTTGGCGTATCTCAGGGAAGGGGATCTCCAAACCTTCTTACCTGTTCGGGACCATGCACGTCCTTTGCGCGGAAGATGCCCGGCTCAGCGACAGCCTGAAGGCCGTCATCGCGGGTTGTGATGAGCTGTACTTCGAGATCAACCTGAGCGATATGAGTGGCATGCTGAACTCCATGAAGTATATGCGCATGAACGACAGCAAGAAACTTTCCGATCTGCTGAAGCCGGATGAATACGCCAGGGTAAAGGATTATTTTACAAAACATGCGTCGATGCTGCCTTTTGGCATGTTGGAACGCTTTAAGCCCATGCTGATCAGCGGACTCATCGAAGAGCAGGGCATGGACTGCCAGACCGCAGATGGAATGGAGCTGACGATCATGAAAGAGGGCCGGCCTTATCACAAACCCATCAATGGACTGGAGACCGCGGAGTTCCAGGCTGGCTTATTCGATAGCATCCCCTATGAGCTCCAGGCAAAAGAGCTGGTCAACTATATCGACAGTACCAATGAGAACAGCAAAATGATGCGACAGCTGGTAGATCTCTATAAAAAACAGGACCTCGAAGGCATCGATCAGCTAAGTCAGAAGGATGAGACCGGGATCAATGGATATATGGATCTGTTGTTATACGATCGCAACCGGAAATGGGCGAAAGAGCTGGATAGCCTGCTGGGAAAAAAGTCTTTGCTGATTGCCGTAGGAGCAGCCCATCTGCCGGGGATCAATGGCGTGATCGAGCTGCTGCGGAAGGAAGGCTATACGGTTGAACCCGTAAAAAATGAGGCTCCAAACGGATCTCAATCCATCTGAAGCCTTATTAGAATAAGTTATTTCTGCAGGAGTAATCTTTCGATTCCTTAATTCTTAGATCCTTTCCAGGGCGCTGAAGAAAAAGTCCCCTTCAATTTTCGCATTTTCATCACTGTCGCTGCCGTGGATGGCATTCTCGCCTATCGACGCCGCAAACAGCTTGCGGATCGTTCCTTCATCCGCTTTTGCCGGATCGGTAGCTCCGATCAGCTTACGAAAATCGGCTACAGCATTGTCCTTTTCCAGGATGGCTGCGACGATGGGACCGCTGCTCATGAAATCGACCAGTTCTCCGTAGAAAGACCTTTCCTTATGAACGGCGTAGAATTCCCCGGCCTTTTCATTGGAGAGGCGGGTCAGCTTCAGGGCCACGATACGAAAGCCGCTTTTAATGATCTTGTCGATGATGGCGCCGGAATGGCCTTTGGAAAAAGCATCCGGTTTGATCATGGTAAAAGTTCGATTGCTCATATTTTCCTTTCTTTTTTGGCTCGCAAATGTAGGATTTTATTTTGTTTTGGGTTTAGCATTTAATTACGCACCTTTGCAAACATTTTGGCAGCGGCGGGCCAACCATAAATTATTCGTAAGATCCGGCCGGTTTTGATTTAGCATGAAGAAAATTGAAGAAATATATTCCTTATTAAACTCGCCCCGCCGGGTGGTGATCATAATGCATCAAAAACCTGATGCGGATGCTATGGGGTCTTCCCTTGGCTTGTATCATTTCCTGCGGCAGCTGGGACATCATCCAACAGTCATTTCTCCTACCAACTGGGCGGACTGGCTAAAATGGATGCCCGGATGTGATGGGGTTATCGATTTTGAATTCAGTACCGAGAAGGCGATAGCCGTGCTGGATGAGGCCGAATGGGTATTCTGCCTGGACTTTAATACCATGAGCCGTACCCGGCATATGGCAAACCGGCTGCGGAAGCTGCCGGCGACAAGGATCCTGATCGATCATCACCAGCAACCCGAAGCCGAAGCATTTGCCTACGGCGTAAGCAATACGGCCAAGAGTTCCACCAGCGAAATGATCTATGACTTTATCGTTGGCTCGGGACATGCCGATAAGATCAACCAGGATATAGCGGAATGCCTTTATGCCGGTGTCATGACCGATACAGGGTCCTTCCGGTTTCCGGGGGCATCAGCGGCAGTACACCGGATGGTAGCCGTGCTGAAGGATACAGGAATAAATCATACAAAGATCCACGAAGACCTTTTTGATAACTTCCTGGAGAACAGGCTGCGTTTTACCGGCTTCGTGCTCCAGAGCCGGATGGAGATCTTTTATGAATACAATGCTGCGTTGATCGCCATACCGTGGAAAGACCTGGTGCGGTATGAGATCAAGACGGGAGATACGGAAGGCCTGGTCAACTATCCTTTGTCCATACAGGGGATAAGAATGGCGGCCCTGATCATCGATCGCGACGAGGAAGTAAAATGTTCCTTCCGCAGTAAAGGTGACTTCGATGTCAACGCATTTGCCCGTACCTATTTCGATGGTGGCGGTCATGTCAATGCAGCCGGGGGCCGCAGCACCGATACCCTCGATCAGACAGTACAACGATTCATCCAGGCATTGAAAGATAATTCATCACAATTACAATAATACAATAAGTCAAAGAATGAAAACCATCTCGTCTTATTTACTCGTTAGCCTGGTCCTGCTGGGTGCGGTGTCCTGTACTAACTCAGAGTTTAAAAAGACCAAAAGCGGCTTGCTCTATAAGATCTATTCCGATGGGAAAGGCGAAGCTGCCAAACCCAAAATGTTTTTAAAAGCCAATGTCGTTGAGAAACTGCGGGACTCCGTCCTGTATAACTCAGAAGGCAATATGCCGGTTTATCTGCCCGTAGACAGCGCCCGCCCGGTGTATAGCCCTGTCGAGGTCTTCTCCCTGCTGCGTAAAGGCGACAGCGCCATCGTTGTACAGCTGGTCGACACATTGCAAAAGAAGTTTGCCGGACAGCTGCCACCATGGTTAAAAAAGAAAGACAAGATCACTTTTACATTTAAGATATTGGACGTATTCGCATCCGAAGAGCTGCTGACGAACGACCGTAACCAGGAGATCAGCAAACAAAAGGCCCGCGAAGTCAGCCAGGTAGAAGGCTATCTCGCAAAAAATAACATCCAGGCTCAAAAGACGGAAAAAGGCACTTATGTAGTCGTTCAGAACGAAGGCTCCGGCACCCAGGTTGATTCCGGCAAACAGGTTTCCGTTCGTTACACAGGCAGGCTGATACCTTCCGGAAAAGAGTTCGAATCGAATATGAAGGATACATCCAACGGTCCATTTAAATTCGTAGTCGGCGCAGGTCAGATCATTCCAGGTTGGGACGACGGACTGCGTAAGTTCAAAAAAGGTGGTACAGGTACGCTGTATATCCCTGCCTTCCTGGCCTATGACCAGCAGATGGGACCAGGTCACACACCATTCGAGAACCTGATCTTCGACGTACAGGTCGTCGACGTAACGGATGCTCCAAAGACCCAACCGCAAATGCCGAATATGCCGCAGATGCAGGGTCAGCCACATCGCTAAAGCTGCCTCAGCACTAAGCTATTATATTCAAAAGCCCCGATCATTCGGGGCTTTTGCTTTTATAGACTTCTATCAATTTTATCGCCTCTTTCGCCTCTTTCGGGTCATGTACCCGCAAAATATCGGCCCCGTTGAGCAGGGCGATCGTGTTGAGAACGGTAGTCCCGTTCAGCGCCTGCTCCGGGGTTATGCCAAGTGTTTTGTAAATGGTGGATTTGCGCGAGACTCCCACCAGGATAAGCCTCCCCGTCATCTTAAAGACCCCGAGGTTACGCAGGATCTCAAAGTTGTGAGCAGATGTCTTTGCAAAGCCGAGTCCCGGATCCAGTATCACATCATTGATCCCCGCCTGCCGGCAATCTTCCATCCGGCGGATAAAAAAATCGAGCACTTCCTTTGTCACGTCTTCGTATAGAGCCTCCTGGTTCATGGTCGCCGGAGTGCCTTTCATGTGCATGCAGACATAAGGGACCTTCAGCCGGCCGACAGTTGACAGCATATCGGGATCGAGGTTGCCGCCACTGATGTCATTGACCATGGATGCACCCGCTGCAACGGATTCCCGGGCTACACGGGCATACCAGGTGTCCACCGAAACCGGAAGATCGGGCCAGCGCTGATGGATAAGGTCAATAGCATCTGTCACCCGCCGCAATTCCTCTTCTTCTCCGATCACCGGGGCGCCCGGCCGGGTACTCTGCCCACCGATGTCCAGCCAGTCGGCTCCATCATTTACCATCTTCTCCACCTGCTGCAGCAGGGAAGTATTGTCAGGGAACCGGCTGCCACTGTAGAAGGAGTCGGGGGCCCTGTTGATAATACCCATGACAAGCGGACGGGTCACGGGCAATAATTTGCCTTTAGCATTCAAAGTGAACATAGCTGAAGTATATTTGTAAAAATACGGCTATGAAGGATACGAACCGGCAATACGACGAAGCAGCAGGATCGTGCAGGGATATTTTTATTAAAAAGACACATGACTACGGAACCTCGTGGCGGGTGTTGCGTACGATATCCATCGCAGACCAGCTCTATATCAAGGCAAAGCGGATCAGGACCTTGCAGGAGTCATCGGAACAGAAGATAGGGGAGGACAAGGCCGGGGAATTCCGGGCGATGGTCAATTACGGCATCATCGGAATGATCCAGCTGTCTCTGGGTGACTCAGCCCCCGAAGAGCTGGCAGAAGCGGAAGCAGGACGCCGTTACGATGAGAAAATGGCGGAGGCCAGAGCAACGATGCTCGACAAGAACCATGACTATGGAGAAGCCTGGCGGGAAATGAGCCAGGAGAGCTTCGCCGACCTGATCCTGATGAAGATCCTGCGGATAAGACAGATCGTGGCCAATGATGGTAAGACGCTGATCAGTGAGGGGATCGATTCCAATTATACAGACATCATTAATTATTCCCTTTTTGCCCTGATCCTGATCGCAGAGGGCAAACATACCTCCTAAATTTTTCCCTCATGAAGATACTTATCTCCGTTTGCCGCTTCCTCGTTGGGGTGTTATTCATCTTTTCCGGATTGGTAAAAGCCGACGATCCCCTCGGGCTGAGCTATAAAATGCAGGAATTTTTTGAAGTATGGAACTTTCACTGGCTGGATAATTTTACCCTGGCTTTTTCCATTTTGATGATCGTATTCGAAATAGTGGCCGGTGTGGCCATTTTGCTGGGCTGGCGGATGCGACTGTTTAGCTGGCTCCTGCTCCTGCTGATCATCTTCTTTACTTTTCTTACCGGTTATGCCTACCTGTCAGGTAAGGTGCGGGAGTGCGGCTGTTTCGGGGATTGTATTCCGCTGACCGCGGGTCAGTCTTTTATGAAAGACCTGGTTCTCCTGCTGCTGATCGTCTTCCTTTTCGGGGTACGCGGTAAGATCAAGCCGATCCTGAATCAAACAGGCAGTGTGGCCGTGCTCGTGCTGGCGACCCTGTTCTCTTTTGCCTTCCAGTGGTATGTGCTGATCCATCTGCCGGTAGTAGACTGCCTGCCCTATAAAGCCGGCAACAATATACCGGAAAAAATGAAGGCGCCGCCGGGCGCCATTCCCGACAGCACGGTCATTACAATGGTCTATGAAAAGAACGGGCAGAAAGTTGAATTTGGCGCTAACAGGTTCCCTGCTGATTTTGACGACTCTTATAAATTTATAAGCCGTTATGATAAGCTGATCCGCAAGGGAAATGCAGAGCCGGCAATAAAGGATTTCATTCTACTTACAGGAGCCGGAACGGATACTACACAGGCCGTGCTGGAAGCAAAAGGCTTCAAGCTGTTCCTGTTTATGAAAGAGGTGCTGGACGAACATCCCGACTGGAATAAGACCTTCAGTGTAGTGCTGACTATGGCTAAGTCCAAACATATACCGGTGATCTTTATAACGGGCGATTATGATCATATGCTATCCTGGGTAGAGAAGCAGGGTTTAGCTGCCGATGTCACGGTACTGAAGTGTGATGCGACGGCGATCAAGACGGCCGCGAGGGCCAATCCGACGCTGTACCTGATAAAAGGGGGTACGATAGCTGGTAAGTGGAGCTACGCAGACTTCGATCGCGCCCTGCCAGCGGTCAACGAATTGCAGGAGCAATAACGACAATCATTATGATCCGATATTTCATACGGAAATGTTTCTATGGACTGCTGGTGCTGCTCGGCGTAGTAGTCACCGTCTTCTTCCTGTTCCAGGGATTCGGCGACCCGTCACGCCTTGTACTGGGACAAAGGGCAGATGCCGCAACACAGAACAATATCCGTAAGGAGCTCAACCTCGATCAGCCCCGCTGGAAACAGTTCGTTTATTATCTCAACGACGTCAGTCCCGTCAGTATCCATACAAGCGAAGCCATCCGGCAAAAAGGCCTGAAAGGGATCTTCATCGGCGGCAATACAAAACTTGCTTTCAAACTGCCCTATCTGCGCCGATCCTATCAATCAAAAAAAGAAGTTTGGGATATCCTGATGGAAGCCTTGCCAGGCACTCTGCTGCTGGCTATGGCAGCCATGCTGGTGGCGACGGTCTTTGGCATCAGCCTCGGAGTGCTGGCCGCAGTAAAGAAGG
>Ga0307510_10007183_pt1 | contig 13263 bp, 14 predicted proteins | sample 12_EM_MG_FD_207224 | JGI IMG/M metagenome (GOLD analysis project Ga0307510, IMG submission 207224) | Populus trichocarpa ectomycorrhiza microbial communities from riparian zone in the Pacific Northwest, United States - 12_EM | ecosystem: Host-associated > Plants > Roots > Unclassified | place... | reverse complement strand
AAATCAGGTCAGAAAAGGGAAATAAATAAACCGGGTAGCAATCTTGGAGTTTAAATTTGTGGATACGGCTTCCGGTCCTGAATGACTCTTCCTATTATATCTGCTGCCTAAATTAATAACAAGTTCAAGCGCATCCCACATTCTTAGAGGGCATTACCTGGCCATGGACCATATCCCCAACTTTATAGGGCGGCAAAGCACTCAGCGAGAGGAGCAACCATGGGGAGCCCAAGTTAAGTGGGCTTACAACCAGAATTTGCATTCCGAGTGATGGATAAATAACGGGGTGTGCTACCGTGAGATCTAGATTTTAATCCCAAAATATGAAGCACAGAGGGGGGGCATGAGGCCGTGAGGCTAATTTTCAGAGTTCGCGGCATCGCACGGGACCCCTGGCCATCGGCTGCGGGGCGCAGATTGTCCGATTGCCCAAGAAACAACATATAGCCTGTCCCGTCCTACCTCCAAAACGAACGAACTGGGCCGTGTGGAACACTATTGGTGGGGCACGAGTGGCAGCGGATATTATGCAACCCCATCGGCAGGAGTTGCTGCCTCATTAGACTGTGTTTGTCCTGCCAGCTAGCCAAGCGGAGATAGGTAAAAAATACTGTTAGAAGTCCTTAGATACTGCGTCGCACGCTCAAGTTCTCATTTCATTGTTCGGATAGGCTCTGGAGATGCGCTTGGGATTGATGCATCCGCAGGAACGAGACTAGGAGAGCCAAATGTATGAAGACTATGATTGCAGTGAGTCTTTACGACCTATGTCTCTCCTTCGTTAGCATAGGAGTACGCAAGGGAAAGGAGGCATGCCTGGGAGAAAATAAATATTTGTGGTGACCGATGGAAGGATAGAAGGATAATGCTGTTATGATTCATATATACTCCCGTTTCCACCGTGTAGCAGTTAAGGAGCGAGAGAAGGATGAACGAACTTCTCCACTCATCCCAAGTCATGCGTTGTGCCAATCGGAGATTCGGAGGTGGTATTTCTGTTGATTTAATTCCTGCAGTCCCGAACATAATCGTTCCGAATCTGCCCCCACCTCTATCACATCAGGCCCTGTGTCTGTGCAAGAAGCAATCACTTGCAAGTGGTTCCCATTCATTTGTTGCTGCGAGCTAACGTGACTAGGTACAGTACAGTTCTCCGGGGGGTGTCGTCAACCAAAATAAGCTCGTTTCGCATAGCTCGGAAATAATTGGCAGCAGCTAGGAAATCTGGTTCGGCCTTTATATCCGCCGGAAATATAGTATCTCCCACGGCCAAGGCGGCCAGAACAGCTCACCACAGCCTACCGATCAAGGTGTCAATGGTGGGTAATGGATAGACTTTAAATCCCTAGTTTGAACTTTGGGCCCAAATCCTAACCTAGTCAGGCCGTACCAAACAGGGCCTCAATTCATCAAGTCGTAGTCGTCTCATCGGTATCAACATTCCACCAAACCCTATGCCTCCATTGCCAGAAAATCGATCGCAATCTAATTGCTCTCATGCGAGCGCAGGAATACACAACCACCAAAATCCAGCGTCAGAAAACTCCCACAAAATTCAGAAATCCTAAAACAGTTGCCAATCCCAGCACGGAAACAAACGCCCAGGACAGAACTCAGAACACTACAAGCAAAAAACTATAGGGAGCTCGGGTAAGAAAAAGTATTAAACCGGCGGGCCGCAGGCAATATGTTGTTAGAAATCGCTACCCACCGCACGGCACACTCTAAACACCGTCCAGAACATCGGTAATACCGGCGTGGCTGGTCATGGCTGCTGCCCTGCGATATCGGCCGGCGGCCTTGAGCTCTGATTAATTCAAAGCGTGGGGATTAGTTAAAGCCACTTACGGTGGTTGGCACTCCTCCAACTCACCTCTCTATTCGGCCGGCCGAACCTCCGTAAACGATTGTTAATCCAATGAACCCTAACCCTCCTCTTCACCATAGGAGCGCTATTCCCCTTGACTCCCCTACACATACTGAGGGCTTCCGACGCAAGGCCCAGCCCAAGACAAACTCTCATCCTTCCTCGAAACAAAATGACCTGTCGTCATAGCACTCTTCTTCCCTCCAGTCCTTCCCTGAGACGGGATAGCTTCGTCATCCCATCTCTCAAGTACGTATGCCTGCTACCTCCCTATGCATTGCTGCTTGGGCCACGTCTCCCGCCCTCCTTGATTCATACATTTATATCTCGTCTCCTACTCCCCGCTCTCCTTCTCTCTCTCCTTCTCTCCTTCCATCAATCAACCTTTCTCCACTTTATCCAGCAACCTCCCTCACTCTATAACAAACCACTTCTACGAAACTTGCTTAAAGTATTACTATAATCATCATGCCTCCATTCCGTTTTCTGCTCCTCCCTATTCTAGTATTTCTCGGAGCATCCTCCGGTCTCCTTATTCCTGAGAAAGTCGAGGCAGAAGACTCCCCGAGCACAAAGGTTGCCACAATACCCCCCTCCCTCATGATCCCGATTTCATCTTGCAATTCTCTCAGAGTCCTTCCTCCCCAAGGACATGGCGGAGTCTGGCTCAAACCCAGCCTGGAGAGTCCCAGGAGCCGCCCTCAGTGCGTCAGTAATGGTTTGATCGGCAAGACCAACGAGACCGCATTGTATGGTACGTTCACTACTATCCTTTTAACTTGGCAGCTAATAAGAGTGAATATAAAGTCCGTTTCCAGGTTCCGTTTAACAGTGCGAGATATTGCGAGATTGAATTCAACCTCCCCCCCTCGGGTGATCAGAAGCAATGGACAGTTAGAGGTACCGGAATTCTGAATGTGTATGGCCTTGCCGAACCGATAAACCCCCACCAAATTCATTGGAATGTCCGGCCAAGCCGAGCTCCAAACACCCACTCTGGCAGCCCTAATAGCCCCTTGTATCTGATTGAGGTATACACCACTTGCCGATCTTTGCTTCTAACCTTAAGACCTTCTAACATATGTGGCGTTGAAGCATTCCATTCCTGAAGAAACTACGTCGTGTAAAGGGCCCCGACTAGAATGCAGAATGGGAGAGTTTATGGAGTTTGAACTATCCGTCCACCGCCCTGGGTACACCTTTTTCGATTGGCAACGTAAGTACTCGTATATTTCCCCCGTCTGGATCAAGCTCACGCCTCTTAGAATTGGAGGAACCCCCAACAGGCATTTTCCTTGGTATGTGGAGCTAGGTCTGTTGGTCAGTGATCCCGTTTTATAGGATCCCTGCCATGTTGAATACGAAGTTCTACGTGTTTCGTACAAAATGTTTGGCGTGCTCAGTGTGACCTACTAGCCGGCTTTGTCAGAACAGCCCAGGTTTAGGAGACTGCATTAGTTAATAAGCTCCTATGAATACAACATGATTTCTCTGAATTTCCGTTAGCTGAATTTTTCATTCCGTGCCTTAAGTTCCATCACCTTCCACAGCTCTAGGATAGGTATGATATTGTATAAGAGAATATAACTCTTGGGGTTAAGACCAAACAGGCACTAACCCCACCACCAACAAATACTGGAGACAGTGGCTGGCCTGTCGTGTTGAAAACCAGACCCTTGGTTAAATATATGGTATCCTATCATAGCTTTTTTCCATTACTACCCTGCCCTATTTACCCAAACATAAGATTACCATCCCGCGGCATCCCCCACCTCACTGCCTCTACCGAGGCTGTATCTGGGAGTCCCCATTAAAAAAATATATACCATTCATCCCTCCCCGCAACATACTCCAAAAGATCACCACGACCAGAAAGCGCCCTCCTGAGCGAGCTTAACCGACCGGTTAGAGTCCAATTGCTACTCCCCATCGATTCTCGAAATCCAGAAGTGACTTCCATATACAGACCCCCGAAGCCAAGCCATCAAACTACAAGTAGACCATACCCCCCCCCATTGATTAGAACTAGCTTACATCTTTGTTTCGGCCCCATAAAGTCCCAATTCTAATTCTGGTAGAGTCAGGAAACCAATCCATCCCCAAGAAAGGGGTCGAGAAGCCCTTCGGTCAAGTCAGCCATTGGGTAGGCAAGATAACGGAATGCGTCCCCATAATACGCACCATATACCATGGTAGGTAAGGTTGCATGAGTGCCCTTCCAGAGATCAAACATTAAATGGGCAAAACAATATTTGGATCCTATAGCGCATACTGGAGGCTCACCCGCACAGAACATTACAATTACACACGCTAGGTAAATTAGTATCGTAGCGGGAATATAGCATTTGGAGAGCTTGATACTCCACCGCCCTCACAATCGGCATTCGGAGCACACAGCAGTTAAAATATGAAGAAGGAAGGCGACTATCGGGCAGTTCCGGTGTCGAACCGCTAAGGAACTGGTCCGTACTAATTTGAAACAGGGAACACAGCGAGCTCGAATCCCCTTCAAGTGGGCACTAAAGAAAATGCCCAAAGAACCACTTTTTTTGCGGATTTAGGGGTGAGGGGATTAGAGCTGTCAACTTTTGTATTTTCAGAGGCATTACCCTCGTCAGCTAATGTGCATCACTAAAGAAACACGAAAGTGCTAACCCAACAGCCACAAAAATCACCTTTCTAAGCTTCGGCAAAATCTATGATCAAGAATTACAATGCCGCCACTTTGTGAAGCCCCACGGAACACAGATGCCAAACCCCCCAAACAGGGTAAAAAAATGGTATCATATGTTCCAGCATTCCTATTTACTCACAAACGCTTCTTTACCAACCGACAAGTACTTTTCAATCCATGGATAACACCCCTCAAGCCGCTGAGGTAATCGCTTTAGTCAAACAGGATGAGATAAATGTAGCAATTGTGCACTGAAGGAGCTTTCTCAGCTATCATAGCCAACCAAAAAATCATTCCCTACCAAGTTTCATCCTACAAAAACAAACTACCGGGAGCAGCGATCACACACAGAAATGAGTCATGATTACTCACCAATAGCTCTTCAATTGGCTATGTAAATTTATCTAACAGGAATCTGCGCCAAATCTACAGGAAACCACAAGTCACTTAGATATGATACCGCCCTCGCTGAGGCGACTGAGTTGGATGAAAGGCTCTCCTGTGGTGAACTTGATGAAATTAATGAGCCAAAGCAACTGTAGCTATCAGCCGGTGACCTCCCTATATAAATCAACCAATCACCATCCAGCCAGGTAGGTGGAGGGGCTGAGTATGTCTTTGTCTATCTTTATTTATGGAGCACGAACCCGCAGAACAATGGATCTCATTCCCGGACAGAACAATACGTAGGGAGCAAAGATCAAAAACCCTACCACGGTAGACAATTTCTTTAAGTTACAGCCAAGCTCGATAAGTAGCGAGTGAAAGATTCACATTCCCCACGCCCATCAAATAATGCAGTGATAGCCAAATTACGACAACACCCCTACTCTGCTTTCCCCAAAATAACCTAATCTCCGGGTAAGCCCCTTCGATAACTTACAACTCTCGATATCTCTCTCTTCTCCCAGGTACACTGCTGTCGCAGCGCGGGAAGTTGAACAGTATCCAGGCCTGGTACGGTACAGTACCCCCACCCCTCCCAAACCCGAATCAGAAACCTGTCCAATAACTTAAAACCAGGAAAGATCACAACACAGTAACCTCCCCCGATATCCCGGAATCAACCCTCTCAGCCAAATCCTCCGACCCTAGAACTCGACTGTGGCCGGTTGAGAGTCAACGTTCAAACCCGATCCTTGAGCGCTAGCACCCACTCCATTAAGAGCAGAGCCAATTGTGTTAGAAGACACCTCTCCTCTTTGAAATCTTGCCTCCTTTCCTCACAGATAGTCTTCTATTGAGACTATAAGCACTCTGGGCCCCCCCTTTAGCCTGGAGGACCAAATCCATAATCCCCCCCCCATCTTGGCTCACCGCCTCAAATATGGGAGTATAATCCGGTGGTAACGGTATTTCCAAATACTCTAGTTCCCCGCTCAATATCAAGTTCAGTGTTTCCAGCTCTTACATACATGCCGAGATAAATTTCTCCGCTTGGCTTTCCCTGTGTTTCTCTATGGCTATACCTTAAAAAGCGCGGGACATGTTATCACGCTCAATTTCTATGGTCCAAAGTGAGTTTTTGGTCTGCAAATATGGATTCTCCGTGCGGCCGCGAATCTGTAGTATTTCCCTACTATATCGCAAAGGGGAGTGTGCTTCTCGGAGGAAATTGCCCAGGGGTGAGTAGGGACTCCCTGAGTAGTAAATACGCATGTACCGGTATGCTGTTTGCCTTTGCAGAAAATGGACTCGTGGCTGGTGCCGGGGTGATCCTAAATTTTGTGATTTGATGGTATTACATTATTTGCTGTAGCAGTTCCTAATAGTGGTGATGACCTGCAAGTCTAGAAACATGAATTGATACCATGGCAGTTCCGTTTTCCCGCCGTAGTAGGGGCTGTTGACCTCACAAGGCCAAATTCGGTTATGATTCTAAGCGCATGCATCAAGGAGACAAGCTAAAGGTATACAATCCACGATCCATATAACTTCTACAATAGAAAAAGCCCAAACCTCTAAGATAGGAAAATATCTTGGCCCCGTTTACCTCAGGGGCATCCTTCCTATCAGACAAATAGCAACCAGTGCTCGGGGAAGATAAGAATCCCCCCTCTCAGTTGGCTACACCCCTCACATATAATCCAAAGTCCGTCCAGAACATTATTTTTTTCCAAAAAAAATGTAACAACCCTCACGCATAGGCGGATACAATCTAAAATTAAAATAATCCTCACGCCTTTAGTCAGGGGCCTCTCCCTTATATATTCAAACCTGGAAAACCAAAAACGAAATAGAAGCTAGCACCTAGAGCAACCGAAATATCTCGATCAAAAAGAAAGCAAGAGAAATGCCGAAAGAAATATAGAAGAGAAAAACCAGGAGAGAGAAACCATATACCCACCATAAAGTGATCATGAGTCCAGTTGGATGGCAAGAGTGGTCGGTGAGTGAGGGTGGTTTTTACCATCTCAGACAGTGAAGGGTGAGCATCCGAGAGTTCTCCCTTAATGCGGTACCGTAAAGCACAGCTGCAAGCTACAACACTGTGAGAAGGTATCTCTCACTATAATTTGATACCAAGTAATAGCCCATGTCGCAAAAAAAACGCCCCTATATTGAATCTCCTTATAATAAGCGGACCTTAATCACCAATCTTCGGCGACACTCTTATCTGAAATGCTGGGGATAAATTGTATTCAAAAGCCTGAATTAGGCTTTCTTTCCTTCCTTAGCACGCTGAGTGCAAACCCTCCCCCTCTCTTGTATCTCCATTGAGATCTCAAGTTCTTTCATATACCGGCCTAGCTGGTGGCATCTGGCAGGTTTGAGATGTTACGGTACCATAACGCGCCGTACAGTACTGTATCCTACACGATACGAACCCAGAGTTCGAATTCTGCACCTTGCCTTAGTGGGTGATAACCTATGAATCGGCCTCCCCTGATAGAGCTCTCGGGCTCAATACTGGTGATAAGAGAGGCGATAAACCTAGACCGTATTATGCACAACTCCACCAATACTCTAAATCTCAAACACGATTTGAGATTACTAACCCGGAGAACTTCTACAAAGGGTACTGTACTAATTCGGCTCGCCCGGCGAAGATGGGAAGGAATTGCACTTCTCCCTCGCCTAACCCCATTTCATCTCCATCTCCCACGCCAGCTCTATCGTAACTTCTAACTACAGAACGTTCAGCACCCCCACCGACCACTCTCTTCAGATTGCTTTGCTCTATCACCAACGCCAGCCTAACAATCAGTTTTAAAAACGACTGCCAAAGATCTTGATCGGGAGCCAGCAGTCATGAGTTTCGTGTCAGCACCAGCCCCGCTCAAAGCAACACCGCCAACATACAGTCAACCCTATTCTCTCATTCCCTGCTCTCGTGACTCAATTCTGAATACTACAAATTACTTAGGTCAACTTCTACTTCATCCCGCCGAACCTTTTGCGGCGGACCTGATCGTCTAAGCCACAAGAGATCGCTTATGCGGACAAGCCTTCGATACCGGTAGTAACAGCCAGAGCCTGAGACTCCAATTGTATTTGAAAGCCGATGTTGTCAGCTCCCGTTGGCATCTTATTTCCTATGGCACTAGAGACTTTCAGGGATCGTCTCCCGACCCGACTTAGGTCCCGCCGATCTAACCTCAGATCCCTGGGTTCCAGCTGAGCGGCTTATCGATCCAGCCGCGGTAGGAGCACGGTTCATCTCTCAAGGATTCAGCACTAAAGCGTGAGCGCCCAGCGGTCACCTGTTTGGTACAGTGGCTAATTGTTAGCTGAGGTTGCCCGGGTGGGTTTGTCAGAGTACAGCCCCACTTTCATTGGCTGACAAATCCTGTTTTTTGCGCGAGTGAAAAAACACCAAGATTGGTCCAGCTCGAGGATTCCTAGTAATCCTCTTGTCCACAATCATCACAATCATGTCATATTACCAAGATAACTGCAATCCAACGCCATCGCGGGCTATCCAAGTAAAGGGCTAAAAACGACAAAAATTCGATGGTGCGCCCCCGCCCCGTTGATCGTTCTAGTCGGCGGTCGTCTCCCCGCTTGGCATTCCCCTCCCCGCATCAAACTTAAACGCGGACCCCCCTTACCAATCCCTTGCCTCCCCTCCGCAGCACACGTTATTTATGCATAAATGTTGACACCTAGCCTCTGAGCCTCCTCCGTGGTGCCCTCGTAATGGATCGGCGCTTGCAAACACGACCGCTATTGCATACCGCCAAACCTCAGCTTTTTCCTCGGATCTGGGTGATATGCAATAGCAGTCGTGTTTGCAAGTGTCACCCCACCACAAGCCTGATCTACTGTACTCCGGCCTTCCCCCGCCCCCATCCCTGTTCCCTCGTCTACAACCCCAGCAGCCTGAAAAAGCACGTTTTGCTAATGATTCCACTTGGCAGGAAACAACTTCCAAGCTCACCCCGGGCCACTAAAGATCTCCAAATGCCTCAATGGTCCTCTTTCACGTGCCTTGAAGCAACTATTACAAGGATTCGTCGGGGGTCACCCGCAGGATATGTGCTAAAGAGGATCGATGATACACCAGCTATCAGGGTTATTCGACACCACATATGCAGAGGGCTTAGGTACGCCGCTCGTCCTGTGAGTTCTCATGGAGCAGGGAGCTGGTTGGTGTTGCCTCATGACAAGGCTTAACCTTTCGGGCGATCACAACCCATCACTCGAATATTAAGACCTGTGACCGAGACTGTCCCCGTAGGGGCATCCCTTGGTCCGTCTAGTGTTAGACCAAGTCTCGAATAGTTATGAGTGCATAAAGGCACACCCGTTGTATAGGCAGCCGACTCGGTATCCGGTGAAGATGAGCGCTGTGCCTGCCTTTCGCCTAGCTTGCGCCTATCACACCAGGCCAGTGCCTCTCCAGGCTCGATGGTGTCACTGATTGTAACAATTGTGGCCGCCAAGTTATGTCCCTAGCTGCCTTTCACCGACTAATTTCATATAGGATTTACACGGCATGATCTAACCAATGCTAATATTGATATCCGGCTCACCTATCACAGACTACCTTATCCAGTCGCCCACGTGTAAAGCATTCCAAGTAAGGGTTTGAGAGCCAATTTCACTACCTAACCAGCCACGCAAAGGCACAGTACATAACTAGAACATTCCGAATCGAACAGATTGAGAAATCCGATACGAACCATTCACCAGATCATTCCCTATATCCACGGACACCTGCATACTCCTAAAGTCCCCGGTATTCGTGCATCCTCCGCTTTGGTTGGAGGTCCCTAAGGTTCTATAATTCAACAAGACCCAACACACCGCCGCGGGATCGACCCCTACCAAACCTGCAACCTCTGACTAGACAACACCAGCAAGCAAGGAAGCAAACATCGCGAAACGGTGAGGTAAGCGTGGAGGTCCATTCTAACTGAGGTACGAAAATATACCGTATGTGCAGTACAGTAGACCCAAGGTAAATGCTTTTCCCTATCTGCTTACGCGAAGAGCCGTTCTATTAAGGGTCATACTTCACCGGAGCACTGAAAAGATACCCCCCATTCGTCCGCCCCAACATTCGACGCGTATAATACTGGTCCTTGCCCGATCTCATTTTCAAGGGCTAAGTTAAGGGGGCCAATACCAAGACGCCCTCCGGGACAAAAGTACAACACAGGTGACCTGAGAGTGGAATTCAACTGTGTAACAAACCTGTACCATTCCGAAAGGGTCTATTTCAGAACCAGTACTACAGCATTTGGGACCCAGTTAGTAGAAACAGGATAGCAACAGTAGTCTGATCACGAACCTTCCCCCCTTCCCCCCTTCCCCCTCCCCCCCAACTGCAACTTATTGCAGTCTTAGCTCAGACCACAAGCATCCACTCAACTAAGGTCACAACCTTTCCCCACTACCATGCATACTTCACCCAGCAGCCTCAAGGCAGTCAATTCCGAGAATCTCGCCTTTTTTTCCAAGGTACCAAGCAGCTTTTGCATTCCAGGGAAAGCCACCTTCCTCTAGAAATAGCATATTAGAGTTCTCCCCCAAATTTCCAAATCTTGACCAGACGTACTGTACACATGTGTGACCGGGAATGCTGGATAAAGTGAAATATCTACCATACGGTATTATTGTTAGCTGGCAAAAATAGCTAATTAGAACACCCCCAGGTAACAACAACACAACAATATTTTTATGTGGGGAATTGGTTTCGGTGCCTTGAAAACGGCAAAATAGGTGTGCTCAGCCATTCATTCCCCTTAACCAGCAAATGCATATAATACCAAGTTCTGATAACGACAACATTCCAAAGGTCCCACAGGATTGGTATGGTCAGTTGAATTGTTAGGTCCATAGCAGGCAAGCAAATCTACCGAACGCCAGCTGGTCGCCCCCAAGCCCACCGTGACACCATGAACTATAATAATAATAATAATAATAATAATAATAACAAAAGAGGAGGGGGGAGACATCTCATATTATTATGTCTCCATTCTTCTAAACGCCTATTCACTTACACGACGCTCGTGAAACAAACCCATAACCCACCGAGTCACGTAACCTTCTGGGGACTAGAAATTTCCCCGTGAACTAAACCCATATACATCACACCCCACAGGGTTCCTATCAAGTCACGGTAGATATCTAGATCGCTACACAAAGTGCCCACACTACTAAATGGGCGGTACGGATTGCTTGTCCATAGAGGCCCGGTTATGTGGATCCACAGTACTAGTACCGTGCACAAATGGCCGCCCCGGGGATAACGACTTTTTTTCCTTTCCGATCTATTAATGATCTATTGGCTTGTGCCTTCTTTTCTTTTTTTTCCTCTTTCGATAATAGCAGCTGAACGCGGCACTCCAGGTTTCCAGTCCTCAAGTTTTCGGGATTCCATCACAACGGAATAAATTAACCGGGGGATTGACCGACCCGACCGATCTGCCGTCAGTCCACCACCATGCGGGGGAGAGAGAGAGACCCATCCCCCAGCATGCCGGTACTATAATCGAGATTTCTAACAGGTAAAAAAAGCTTAAACCTGAGACATGCAAGAGGGGAGAAAGAGAGAGAAAAGGCCAACCCGGGGAGCATCCGTCTCTGGATGGCTATGTAATTCTCCGTTTTAAGATGTTTGTCCGAGGTAGTTAATAGTTGCTAAGTGATGATGATGATGATGATGATGATTGAGCACATGAATGATTCGCAAGTCCTACTCTGCCGACGAGTCTACAATTATAGATGAGACGGAGGAGACGACGAGCAGAAGCACGAGGTGCGGCCGAACGGGGTCCGGAACCTGCGGAGTTCGGGGCGGGAGAGTGCGGTACGGGTAGGATACCCGCGAAGCGACTCGTGGCGGTATCCTACCGTGCATCACCATCCCTTTCCACCGAGAGGAGTTCAGCTGGTGAATGGAAAGTCTTCCACTTGTATACTACCGGTATCCTCGAATGCTGGTACAGCAACCAGTGCAAAGCCACAATTCGGCGAATGCCGGAATATTCTGTCACAATTGCATATACTGTATGGGGACAGGAATTGTGTATTGTTAGCATAGTTGGGCAGTTTGGTATACCTGAAACAACGGAGAATGGGGGGAAAGGATGATTCTTGCACTTTCCAATGGAGAAAAAGGACCCCCCCCCGCGGAGAGTAGCGAATATAGTGCATCTCTCATGTTATCCGGACCTCCGAGTCCTCGTTTCTTTCTCTCTTTCTTTCTCTTTTGGCTACTCCCCTCGTGATACCGTCCGGAGCGGAAAAACGATTCGCTGATGGGGAGAGGCGAAAACTCGATATTGCAGTTGTCTTGACCTGAAATTATCCAAAAACACAGAAATGCTAGGCCAAATCCAGCCCAGACTTGTCCTCCCCCTCCCACTGCAGCAAACACCTCGGCGAAACGGCTGAGCGCCTCAGCAACACAATTCATCACTCACAGTACCAAATGTCACCTACGGTATATAGCAATTGAACAAGCGCGGTACTGCACGAGAAGTATACCTCGGGCAAAAGAGCCCCACCACACCCACAAAAGGGAAAAAAAGGGCAAATCGTCACCACCGGACCCGATGCCATAATGTCAATCTCAAACGCTCACGCCACCAAAGGAGATTCACGACGATGGACAAAAAAGTCTACTTCCCGGTCCCTGAACACATGGGGGGATCATAAACAGTATGCATATAGCACCTCCAGCTGCTCACAACACCGGAGGCTCCGGGAAAACCCTCAGCAGCAGCAGCAGCAGCGATTCTCAAGCCACAACAATCTTACTCGCTAACTTATGGTTCCAACTTCCAAGTAATAAAAATAATAAAAATAAAAATAAAAATAAAATAAACCTACCTCTCCTAGCAGGCGAGGTCAGGCTTCGGCATTGCGACCGCATAAAAGCCAGAGTGCATCCGCACGATTCCCAACGCCCGCATGATTGGATCAAATCTCCCCCCCCCCCCCCGCGCGCTCATTGCAGGAATGCGGCGGTGTTATGACCTTATGGATTGCTAAGCTGGCAGGTATCAGAGGCAGGTAGGCAAGCAGGCAGGCAGCTAGGTAGCTAAGTAGAGGGGGGTACAGTAAGTGCGATCTGCCGAGCCAAACTTTGGGGATCATCAAGAGGCGAGAAAGGCGAGAGGAAGGAAGGAAGGAAGGAAGGAAGGAAGAGGGAAGGAAAGAGCGAAACTAGTTAGGGAAAGGTCTGTCTGTGCTGTACTGCACCAGGTGGATTAATCAATTGTCCCATTTTGTCTCAGTCGTCATTATGTAAGGCTTTAAGTTAATTTTA
>Ga0307510_10007182_pt1 | contig 13263 bp, 12 predicted proteins | sample 12_EM_MG_FD_207224 | JGI IMG/M metagenome (GOLD analysis project Ga0307510, IMG submission 207224) | Populus trichocarpa ectomycorrhiza microbial communities from riparian zone in the Pacific Northwest, United States - 12_EM | ecosystem: Host-associated > Plants > Roots > Unclassified | place... | reverse complement strand
CCTCCGGCACCGCGACGACGACCGGGAGCAGCTCCGGGTTGTGGCGCGCGAGCGAGTCGAGCAGCCGCTTCACGCGCAGCGCATCGCCGCGGTAGGACTTGCACAGCAGCACGAAGCGGTCAGCCATGGCGCGCCTGCGTTCCTGATTGATCGACCGCCTGAACGATCTCGCGCACCGCATCGGCCACAGTGACCGGCGGCACGTTCACGTCGGGCATGGGGCCGGACTGCCAGCGCGCGACCACCGCCTCGATCGCGGCCTCGACCGCCGGCGCATCGGTCGACGGTGCGACCCAGCCGCCGTGCGCGCGCACCAGCGCGTCGAGCTGCGGGTTGCGGTGCGTGAGCGCGAGCATGGGCCGGCGCGCCCAGAAGTATTCGTAGAGCTTGGACGGGATGTACTGCGGGCACTCGGCGGTGTCGCCGTGCAGCATCAGCAGTGCGTCGACCGTCTGCATGCGCTGCATCACGCGCGCGCGGCCCGAGAGGCCGGTGGCCGGGTCGAACTCGAGGCGGCCGAACGGCGTGACCACGTCGCGCAGCGCGAGCGAATCCAGCAGCTGCGCGGCCACCGGATCGAGCGCGCTGCCATAGACCTCGACGCGCAGCACGCTGCGCAACTCGGGCCGGCGCTTGAACAGCGCATCGAGCGCCTGCAGCGTCGCCGCGAAACTGCGCGTGGCCGACAGCGAACCGAAATGCCCGAGCACGCAGTGATCGCCGCGCTGGTACGCGGTGTGCACGACCGGCGGCTCCGCGCCCGGCAGCACCATGATGCCGCGCGTGCCGAGTTCCGGATGGCGCTCGCGCGCGGCCGCGAGCGCGCCGTCGGTGAACCACCATGCCAGGTCGGCCTCGCGGCAGATGTGGCCTTCCAGCCGCGCCAGAAAGCGCTCGTGCCGGCTCTTCAGCGGCGAGCCGGGGAACACCAGCGGGTCGTGCACTTCGGCGATCCAGCGGCAGCCGGTGCGGCGCTTCAGCCACAGGCCGGCGAGGTGCGCCGAGAACACGCCGCCGGTGCTGTAGACCAGATCGACTTCGCCGCGCCTGAGCAGCGCCGCGCCGCGGAACAGCGCCGGCAAGGCCCACGACCACTGGCTGCGCAAGCCGAGCAGCAGGCGCTCGATCAGGATGAACGGCGCGAGCACGATGCTGACGAGCAGCATCACGATGCGGTAGGCCGCGCCGCGCTCCCAGCGCCGCGCGAGCAGATGGCGCAGGTCGAAGCGCAGCCCGCCCGGCCCCCACGGCAGCAGTTGCTCGTGGCGGAAGCGCGTGTCCTGCGTGCCCATCACGCTGCTGAGCACGACGGGCTCGATGCCGGCGGCCATCAGGTGCGGCATCTTGTCGGTGATGGTCACGCTCTCGGCGCGCCCGTCGACATTGAACGCATGCGACAGGATCAGCCAGCGGCGCGGTGCCGATGTCGACATCGGTTCGCTCACCGACCCGCTTTCGGCACGCGACCCATCAGATAGAACTCGTCGTTCGGCCGCATCGAGGTGACGTTGGCCATGCGGTTGGACAAGCCGAACAGCGCGGTGATGCCGGCGATGTCCCAGGCGTCCTCATCGGTGAAGCCATGCTCGCGCAACAGCGCGAAGTCATCCTCGGCGACCGCGTAGGAGGCGTTGCAGACCTTCATCGCGAACGCCAGCATCGCCTTCTGGCGCGGCGCGATGTCGGCCTTCAGATAGTTGGTGGCGAGCTGGTCGGCGAGCATGGGCGCCTTCTCGTAGATGCGCAGGATCGCACCGTGCGCGACCACGCAGTACAGGCAGCCGTTGGCGCCGCTGGTGGCGACGATGATCATCTCCTTCTCGCCCTTGCTGAGGCCCGATTCGCGCAGCAGCAGCGCGTCGTGGTAGGCGAAGAAGGCGCGGAACTCGTCGGGCCGGTGCGCGAAGGTCAGGAACACGTTGGGCACGAAGCCGGCCTTGGCCTGCACCTCGAGGATCTTCTGCCGGATGTCCTCGGGCAGCGCTTCGAGCGCGGGCACCGGGAAGCGGCTGATCGGCTTGTTGTCGTCCATGTTGTCTCAACTCCTGAATTGCAGCGCGTGCAGACGCGCGTAGAGGCCCCCGTGGGCGAGCAGCTCTTGATGGCTGCCTTGTTCCTTGATGCGACCGGCCTCGATCGCAATGATGCGGTCGGCGCGTTCGATGGTCGAGAGGCGGTGCGCGATCACGATGCTGGTGCGGCCGCGCATCAGCACTTCGAGCGCCTCTTGCACGAGGCGCTCCGATTCGGAATCGAGCGCCGAGGTGGCTTCGTCGAGGATCAGGATGGGCGCGTCCTTGTAGATCGCGCGGGCGATCGCCATGCGCTGGCGCTGACCGCCGGAGAGCTCTGCGCCGTTGTGGCCGATCACGGTGTCCACGCCCTGCGGCAGCGCCGCGGCGAACTCGGTCAGGTTGGCGGCGGCGAGGGCCGCGGCAACGCGCGCGCGGTCGAGCGTGGCGCCGAAGCACACATTGGCCGCGACCGTGTCGTTGAACAGCACCACGTCCTGGCTGACGAGCGCGAACTGCTCGCGCAGCGCGTGCAGCTCCCACGCGCGCAGTTCGACGCCGTCGAGCGCGACGGTGCCAGCGCTCGGGTCGAGAAAGCGCGGCAGCAAATTCACCAGCGTGCTCTTGCCGGCGCCAGAGGGGCCGACCAGCGCGACGGTTTCGCCGGCGTGGATGTCCAGCGTGATGCCGTCCAGCGCAGGCACGCTGTCGCCGAAACGCATGCTCACGTCGCGCAGCGCGATCTCGCCGCGCGCGCGGCCGGGCGCGTTCGCTGCGCTGTCTGCCGGCGTGTTGGCAACGCCGCCTGCCGGCACGTAAGTGCCGCCTGTTTCCCGCGGCGCGTGCTCGATCAGGTCGAGCCCGCGCTCCACCGCGGCGAGGCCGCGCGTGACCGCAGCGGACACATCCGTCAGGCGCCGCACCGGCGTCGCCACCGCGAGTGCGGCCGAGATGAACGCGACGAACTCGCCGATGGTGGTCGCACCGCTGCTGCGCTGCCACAGCGCGACGCCGATCACCGCGGCGAGCGCCATCGCGGTGAGCAGCTGCGTCACCGGCGTCAGCGTGGCCGATGCCACCGTGGCCTTCATCAGCCAGCGGCGCAGCCCGTGGCTGGAGCGCTCGAAGCGATCGCGCTGCGCCTGTTGCGCGCCATGCAATCGCACCATGCGCCAGGCCGCGACGTTCTCCTCGACCACATAGCCGAGCTGGTCGATCGCGAGCTGCGATTCCTTCGTGATGCGGTGCATGCGCTTGCCGAACACGCGCGTCGCGTAGCCGACCGCCGGGCCGAGCGCGGCGATGAAGAGCGTGAGCCGCCAGTTCAGCAGCAGCAGCGTGCCGAGCAGCGCGATCGCGGTGAAGGTGTCCTTCAGCACCGTCTGCGCGGCGCTGACGAGCAGCCCGACGCCGTTGATCACCTCGTAGACCACCGTGTTCATCAGGCTGCTGGCCGAGCGCGCGCGGAACAGCTCCGGCGTGGCGTCGAGCACGCGTGCGAAGAGTTGCGTGCGCAGCCGCAGCGTGGCGGCATGCGCGGCCCACGACAGCGTGTAGTCGACGATGAAGCCGGCCACGCCGCGCACCGCGAACAGCGCGATCAGGATCACCGGCACCGCCCACAGCGGCGGGTGCGGCAGCTCGGCAAGCCGGGCGATCGGCAGCGCCTTGAAGTTGCCGTCGACCAGCACCGCCATCAGCCAGGTGACGCCGGATTCGCACAGCGCCGAGACCACCGCGCCCAGGGTTCCCAGTCCGAAAGCCCATTGCGTGCCGGCAAAGTAGGGGAACAGCACGCGCAGCTTGCTCAAGAGGGAAGGTTGGGCCATGGGCCGGCATTATCGGGTGCCTACAATCCCGCAGCCGCCACGACCTCCGCTGAATGAGCACCCCCCACCTGTCGGTCATCCTGATCACGCACAACGAGGTCGGCAACATCGCCGACTGCCTGGCCTCGGTGGCGTTCGCGGACGAGCGCATCGTGGTCGATGGCGGCAGCACCGACGGCACCGCCGAGATCGCGCGCGCCACGGGCGCCACGGTCGTCACCGCGGCCGACTGGCCCGGCTTCGGCGCACAGAAGAACCGGGCGCTGGCGCTGGCCACCGGGCGCTGGGTCTTCAGCATCGACGCCGACGAGCGCGTCACGCCCGAGCTCGCGGCCAGCATCCGGCGTGTCGTCTCCGCCGGCGATGCGCCGGAGGCGGGCTTCGATCTCTCGCGCCTGTCGAACTTCTGCGGCCAGTGGATGCGCCACGGCGACTGGTACCCCGACCGCGTGCTGCGCCTCTTCAAGCGCGAGGCCGGCCGCTTCTCGAACGACCTGGTGCACGAGCGGCTGATCGTCGATGGCCGCATCGGCCGGCTGGATGGCGAACTGCTGCATCACAGCATGCCGCGCCTCGAAGACGCGCTCGACAAGATGAACCGCTACAGCTCGGGCCGCGCTGCCGACAAGGTTGCGGCGGGCAGCCGCGGCGGTCTGGGCTCGGCACTGTCGCATGGGTTCTGGGCCTTTCTGCGCTGCTATATCCTGCACCGCGGCTTTCTCGACGGGCGCCTGGGCTTCGTGCTGGCGGTCTACGTCGCCGAAGGCACTTACTACCGTTACCTCAAAATGGGCTTGCTTGCGCCGGTGCGTTGAGCCACTGTGCGCGATTGAACCAACTTGCAAAATCGGAATCACGTTCATCCATGCTGACAAGACGCTCGCTTTCACTCCTGGCCGCCTCGGCGTTCGCGGCCCTCGCGTTGCCGGCGCAGGCCCAGTTCCGGGTCGAGATATCGGGCGTCGGCGCCACGCAGCTGCCGATCGCGATTGCAAAGTTTCGTGATGAAGAGCGGAACACGCCGTCGCTGTCGATCTCGGCCATCGTGCGCGCCGATCTGGAGCGCAGCGGCGTGTTCCGCGGCGTGGACGCACCCGGCGCGCTCGACGAGAACAGCCAGCCCGCGTTCACCGAATGGCGCAGCCGCGCGGCCGATGCGCTTGCCGCGGGCTCGGTCAGCCGCCTCGCCGATGGCCGCTTCGACATCCGCTACAAGCTCTGGGATGTGGTCAAGGGCACGATGATCTCCGGCCAGAGTGCGGCGGTCGAGGCCGGCGATCTGCGCCTGGCGGCACACCGCATCGCCGACGACATCTACGAGAAGCTCACCGGCAACAAGGGCGTGTTCTCGACGCGCATCGCCTTCGTCACCAAGGGCGGTGGCCGCTTCACGCTGCGCGTGGCCGATGCCGACGGCGAGGGTGGGCAGGTGGCGGTGAACAGCGCCGAGCCCATCATCTCGCCGGCCTGGTCGCCTGATGGCAAACAGCTCGCGTACGTGTCGTTCGACAAGCAGAAGGCCGTCGTCGTGACGCAGGAGGTGGCCACCGGCACGCGCCGCGAGATCGCGAACTTCCGCGGCTCCAACAGCGCACCCGCGTGGTCGCCCGATGGGCAGACGCTGGCCGTCACGCTGTCGCGCGACAACGGCTCGCAGATCTACCTGATCGACCGCAGCGGCGCCAACGTGCGTCGCCTGACCAACAGCAGCGCGATCGACACCGAGCCGGTGTTCGCGCCCGATGGCCGCGGCCTGTATTTCGTCAGCGACCGCGGCGGCAGCCCGCAGATCTACCGCACCAGCCTGAGCGGCGGCAATGCCGAGCGCATCACCTTCGGCGGGAACTACAACATCAGCCCGGCCATCAGCCCGGACGGCCGCACGATGGCCTACATCTCGCGCCAGGGCAGCGCGTTTCGCCTCTACACGCTGGACCTGAGCAGCGCGAACGCGCAGCCGGTGGCGCTCACCGACACCAGCGACGACGAGAGCCCGAGCTTCGCGCCCAACGGCCGCCTCATCATCTACGCCTCGCGCGCCGAACGCCGCGACGTGTTGATGACGACCACGCTCGATGGCAAGATCAAGGCGCGCCTGTTGTCGACCACGGCCGATGTGCGCGAGCCCACCTGGGGCCCGTTCGGCCGCTGATGCGGTTGCAGCGACTCACGCGAGTCGAAGAAGTTTTTTTGTTGACGAGGACAGTTCCATGAACGCCACACACACCCTTTCCATTCGCGGCGGCCTGTTCGCCGTGGCCGCTGCGGCCGCACTGCTGGCCGGCTGCTCCAGCGTCAAGCTCGACGACGTGCCGGTCGAGAGCCGCACCGCGACCACCGCCGGCGGCGCCACGGGCGGCACCGGGTCGGGCAGCACATCGGGCGCGGGCCAGAGCGGCGTGACGACGGTCGACCTGACCAAGGGCGCGGGGTCGACCGGCCTCACGCGCGTGATCTATTTCGACTTCGACAGCTACGCCGTGAAGGACGAGTACCGCGGCACGATCGACTCCTACGCCAAGGCGCTCGCCGCCGATCGCAAGAAGCGCCTGATGGTCGAAGGCCACACCGACGAACGCGGTGGCCGCGAGTACAACCTCGCGCTGGGCCAGAAGCGCGCCGAGGCGGTCGCCAAATCGCTCGCGCTGCTGGGCGCCACCGACGCGCAGGTCGAGGCCGTCAGCTACGGCAAGGAGCGCCCGGCAGTGCAGGGCAACGACGAAGCGGCGTGGGCCAAGAACCGCCGCGCCGAACTGAACTACAAGTGAAGCGCGCCGTGTCGACGACCTTGCCCTCGCGCGCCTCGCGCATCCTGGCGGGCCTGTGCCTCGGCGCGGCCCTGATCGCCCCGGCGGCGCACGCCGGCATCTTCGACGACGACGAAGCGCGTCGCGCCATCCTCGATCTGCGCCAGAAGCTGGAGCAGAGCAACGAGCAGGCGCGTGCGCGCCAGGCCGAATCGATCGCGGCGCTCACCGAACAGGTCAACCAGCTCAAGCGCAGCCTGCTCGACCTGAACAACCAGCTCGAACAGATGCGCAGCGACGACGCCAAGCTGCGCGGGCAGAACGAGGAACTCGCGCGCGCCATCTCCGAGATCCAGCGCAAGCAGAAGGACCTGCAGAGCGGTGTCGACGACCGCATGCGCAAGTTCGAGCCGCAGAAGGTCACGCTCGACGGCAAGGAGTTCACCGCCGACCCGGACGAGAAGCGCCAGTACGACGAGGCGATGGAGCTGCTGCGCAAGAGCGACTTCGCCGGCACCGCGAGCGCGCTGTCGGCATTCCGCAAGCGCTATCCGACCAGCGGCTACAGCGAATCGGCGCAGTTCTGGCTCGGCAACGCGCAGTACGGCAGCCGCCAGTACAAGGAGGCGATCGCGTCCTTCCGCGCGCTCGTGGCCGCCTCGCCCGACAGCGCCAAGGCGCCCGAGGCGCTGCTCGCCATCGCCAACTGCCAGGCCGAGCTGAAGGACACGAAGGCAGCACGCCGCACCATCGACGAGCTGCTCAAGGCCTATCCCAAGTCCGAGGCGGCGCAGGCCGGCAAGGAGCGGCTCGCCTCGCTGAAGTAGGCGCGGCGCGGCCCGCAGGCCCGCTGCGTAAAATGCGGGGATGCAAGACATCGATCTGAAGGCCCTGGCAACGCTGGTGCTGTGGGCCTCGTTCGGCCTGTCCGTCATCTTCGGCGCGATCGCGCAACGCACGCATTTCTGCACCATGGGCGCGGTGGCCGACATCGTCAACATGGGCGACTGGACCCGCATGCGCATGTGGGTCATGGCGATGGGCGTGGCGATGATCGGCTTCAACGCGATGGTCGCGCTCGGCTGGGTCGACGCCGCCCACAGCCTTTACGGCGGGCCGCGCTTCATCTGGCTGTCGGCCCTGGTCGGCGGTGCGCTGTTCGGCTTCGGCATGGTGCTCGCGTCGGGCTGCGGCAGCAAGACGCTGGTGCGCATCGGTGGCGGCAACCTGAAGTCGCTCGTCGTGTTCGTCGTGCTCGGCGTGAGCGCGTTTGCCACTCTCAAAGGCATCACCGCGGTCGCGCGCGTGGCCACCGTCGACACCGTGGCCATCACCTTCGCCACCGGCCAGGATCTGCCCTCGCTGCTCGCGGCCCGCACCGGCGTCGCCAAACCCGTGCTGGCCATCTTGCTGGGCCTGCTCATCGGTGGCGGCTTGATCGCATGGACCGTCTCGCGCGAAGAAGGCCGCAGCGGCAACAACCTGCTCGCCGGCCTGGGCGTGGGCGCGGTGATCGTCGGCGTGTGGTGGGTGACGGGGCGGCTCGGCTACGTGGCCGAAGACCCCAACACGCTGCAGGAGGCCTTCGTCGCGACCAACTCGCAGCGCATGGAGTCGCTCAGCTTCGTCGCGCCGGTCGCGTACTCGCTCGACTGGCTGATGTTCTTCAGCGACAAGTCCAAGCTGCTGACGGTGGGCATCGTCAGTGTCGTGGGTGTCGTCGTCGGCTCGGCCGCCTACGCGCTGGGCAGCAAGAGCTTCCGCTGGGAAGGTTTCAGGAACGCCGAAGACACCGGCAATCACATTGTCGGCGCGGTGCTGATGGGCATCGGCGGCGTCACCGCGCTGGGCTGCACGATAGGGCAGGGGCTGTCGGGTCTGTCGACGCTGAGCCTCACGAGCTTCGTCGCGCTCGCGGCCATCATTGCGGGCGCGGTCGGCGCGTTGCGATATCAGGTGTGGCGCATCGAGCGCTCGATGTGATGGACCGCGTCCACATCGACGACAACGCGCCCGATCTGGAGCGCCGCTTCGGCGGGTTGCGTCGCCTGTACGGCGACGCGGGCTATGCGCGCATCCGCGCTGCGCGCTTCGCGATCGTTGGCGTCGGCGGTGTCGGCTCGTGGTGTGCGGAGGCGCTGGCGCGCAGTGGTGTCGCGGGGCTGACCTTGATCGACCTCGACCATGTCAGCGAGTCCAACATCAATCGGCAGATTCAGGCCACGAGCGCGACGCTCGGGCAGGCCAAAGTGCAGGCGCTGCGCGAGCGCATCGCGCAGATTCACCCGGGCTGCGAGGTCACGTGCATCGAAGAGTTCGTCGATGCCGACAACTGGCCTGCGTTGCTGGCGGGGCGCGTCGATGGCGTGATCGACGCCTGCGATCAGGTGCGCGCGAAGGCCGTCGTCGCAGCGTGGGCGCTGAACACGCGCAACACGCTCGTGATCGCCGGTGCGGCCGGTGGCAAACGGCAACCGCACGCGGTGCAGGTCGAGGACCTCGGCCTCGTCACGCACGACCCGCTGCTCGCATCGTTGCGCCAGCGTTTGCGCAAGCAGCATGGCGCGGCGCGCAGCGGCAAGATCGGCCTGCGCTGTGTGTTCTCGAGGGAAGCGGTGGTGGCGCCGAGCGAGGTGTGTGCCGTGGAAGAGGGAAGCGAGTCGACCAGCGACAGCAGCCTGAATTGCCACGGCTACGGCTCCAGCGTGGGCGTGACTGCAACGTTCGGCATGGTGGCCGCCAGTCTTGCGCTAGAATCTGCGGCAGCGCAAAAATGATCCGGCGCGAAAGCCAGTTATAATCATGGGCTTGCCGGGTTGTTAGCTCAGTTGGTAGAGCAGTAGACTTTTAATCTATTGGTCGTGGGTTCGAGCCCCGCACAACCCACCAAGTGAGCGCGGCAAGCGCGGCGGTACAGATTTGAAGAATGTGGGGCTCTTAGCTCAGTTGGTAGAGCAGCGGACTCTTAATCCGTAGGTCGAGTGTTCGAGTCACTCAGGGCCCACCAGTAAAAACAACGACTTAGGCTAACCGCCTAGGTCGTTTGTCTTTGTGGCGTAGCCAAATCGTAGCTTCCAAACGCATCAAGCCGGTTCGCCGCGTCCTGCAGTGCTTCGGGCGCCACGTGAGCGTAGCGCTCGACCATCGAGCCGGTCTTCCATCCCCCGAGGCGTTGAAGCTCGTGAGTCGGTGTTCCGGCCTGACGGTGCCAAGTCGCAAACGTGTGCCGCAAGTCGTGCCACCTGAAGTTCTCGATGCCGGCGCGTTGTAGCGCCTTCGTCCAGGCTTTCGTGTTGACCTGACTGATCGGCTCACCGTGGAAGGTAAACACCCTCGTGGGGTGCTTGCCGATCTGCTTGCGCAACACGCTGAGAGCCATCTCGTTCAGCGGCACCGAGTGGGGTTTCCCGTTCTTGTGCTTGCTGCCCGGAATCCAGGAGTGCTTGCGCTCAAGGTCCACGAACGACCATTCCAGGCCCTTGACGTTTGCCTGCCGCAACCCGGTGGCCACCGAGAACACCGCCATGTCGGCCAGGTGTGCCGGCAACTCCTGTCGCAGCCTGTCGAACTCTTGGGGGCTCAGTGAGCGAACTCGGCCCTCGGCCTCTCTGAAGAGCTTGAACTTCGGTACCCGATCGATCCATTCCCACTCATTGCATGCGCGCCGCAGGATGGCGCGTATCAATGCGAGATAGCGATTCGTCGTCCCTGCCGTGGCAATCTTCTCGCGGTCGAACTTGATGCGATCGATCAGCGTGCGATCGATCTCGTTGATCTGTCTGCCTCCCAGGTAAGTGTCGAGCCAGCGAAGCTTTGCCTTGTCGGATTCGTGCGTGGCCTTGTGCTTCGTTTCCAGAAGCCATCGCACGACCGCTTCTTCCCAGGTGTGCGGAGCCTTTACGCCAAGCCGGTCTTGTTCCCAACGGGCGACGGCGAGCTGGTCGCAGACCTGCTTCGCTTCACGCTTGTCGGCAGTCCCAGTGCTTTGCTGTAAAGGCTTCGATTCACCCCGGATCGGCGGTAACTTGACCCACCAAAATGGCGAGTCCTTGCGTCTGTAGAGCGACATTCGGATTTCTCCTGAAGATCGACCACGGACACGCGCAGCAACGATTCTGACACCAGGTGCTGGACGAGCAAGCGCTCCACGAATATCCATGCGCGCCCGATCTTGCACGCGGGTATCCGACCAGCTTGAGCGAGGCGCTGAAGCGTCTTCGGATGGACCTTCAGAAGCTTTGCTGCCTCTTCCAAGTCCAATGTGGCGACTGGGCCTTGCAAGGCGTCCGGAGGCGGCTCTGCGAACGCCGAGGGCCGGTGTTCGGCGAGAGGTTGCGGGCCGATCGCTGCGGGGCGGCTGTGGCTCGCTGGTGGCGGTGCGGACATATGCGCTGTCAAAGTCTGTGGGCGTGCAGATGTTTCCGATGAGTGCGTGGCGCGCCGTGGGTTCGCGCCGTACAACTCTAGAGCCCCATCACAAACTGCCGCCGATGATTTCGAGCGGAAATCCGTCGCCGCGGCCATTCCGCCGTGAGCAGAGCCTCGCGCTGGTTTGCTCTCGTCAGCTCGAAGAAATCAGTTGTGGGGTCATCAACACGCTGAGCTGGCTGGCCAGCCAAGTCGGCAGGCGTGCACGCGCATTGGCAACTTCCTGCAACTCGGAAGCAGGCAGCTTGCGCCGCAGCTTCTTCAAAGCGGCCTTCGATCCCGACGGGCCGATCCAGGCCAGCGAGCGAATGACATCGCCGGCGGCCTGTCCCGGGTAGATCAACTGCCACGGCGGTGCGTGGCGCAACTCGACCGTCTGGGCGCCGAGCTTCATCTTCCGGCTGCGACCCGAGGTGAGAAAGATCTGTCGCACCGGGACCTGGGTCGTCAGGCCCAGCGTGTTGGCAGCGCTTGCGCCATGGCCGACAACGGTCTCGCCGCGCTGCGCAGCCCATTCACCGACCACCTTGGACACTTCCGGTGCCCGGCTGCCGAACCGACCTTTGACGGGTAGGACGTAGACGCCACGACTGGCGCGCAGAAGCTGGCCGCTGCGCGCCAGTCGTGACAACGCTTGATCGACCGCGGCCCGAGCCCCGAGATGAAGCAGCGCCTTGGCGACCAGGGTCGAACCTTCCGGCAAGGTGCCGGCATGTTCGAGGACTTGGTGAGCGAGATTGGACATGTCGTCAGTTTTCTTGTCAGAAGTTTGCACACATTTCTGACAAGCTGCAAACGAGTGACGGGTTCACATTGCGGCCAGGGCCGGTACAAGCTACAAGCTAAGAGCCGAGCACTTCGAGCTTGCACCCACTGCGAAAGCGAATGTCCGAGGCGAGAGGACTCTCCCCTGAGGGTTCGCTGCTGGCGCCGGAATCAGGCGGCGGGAGATGAAACGATTTTCTAGATTTCTGATACGAGTTTTGCTCATACCGTGACGATTCTGACCTAAAATGAATCGATAAACGGTCACTTCGAAACGCCGCCTTGGAATACCTCTCGGAAGTTCTGAAGATCCTTGACGGGGCCCTCAAGGCAAATGCGACTATGGCCGCTAGCTACGCTGGACTGCTTGCGGACAAGCTGGAGGCTGCGGGTGAGCGCGAACAGTCGCGTCGCATACGTGAGCGATTGGTGAGGGCCCCAGTCGCGGTTGCTACAGCACAAGATTCGTCGCGTGGCCATTCCGCTGGCAGGCTTCCCATTGATAGTGAGAGCCGACTAAACACGGTCGATGTGAGCCGACCAGACGCTGAGGCTGTGCGCCTCGTTCTTCCAAGCGCCATTCGAAGGCGAGTCGAGGAGTTCCTAGAGACGATCCGACATCATGACGAGCTGGCGCGGGTGGGAGCGGCGCTCCCGAATCGCATGCTCGTCTGCGGACCGCCTGGCACCGGCAAGACGCAAACGGCACGTTGGATCGCCGGCAATTTAGGACTGCCGTTGCTTACGGTCCGCTGCGACACTTTGATTAGTAGTCTCTTGGGTCAAACCAGCAAGAATCTGCGTCGGGTGTTTGATCACGCCGAACAGATTCCGTGCGTGTTGTTTCTCGACGAGTTCGATGCGTTGGCTGGTGCTCGAGGCAATGAGCGGGATATAGGCGAACTGCAGAGGGTAGTCATTTCGCTTCTCCAGAACATTGATGCACTTCCCGACAGCACGATACTTTTGGCCGCTACAAATCATCAGCAACTTCTTGATGCCGCGGTGTGGCGCCGCTTTGCATTTCAACTAGCCATGCCGTTGCCAGATGCCCAATTGCGCGCTTTGCTATGGCGGCAATTCTTGTCGGACTTTGCGCCCCCCAATCTACATTGGGATGCCTTGGTCTTGGGATCGGATGGAGCGTCGGGAGCGCTAATGGAACAGGTTGCTCTAGATGCAAAGAGAACTGCGGTGCTTTCGAAGTCTGCCGTCATTGACGAATCGGAGTTGTTTCGTCGCATGGGTCTGTCGCTGGCACTATCGCGAGGCGAATCGCTATCCTCCATCGAAGAGGAAGTCCGATGGTTACGCGTTTGGGACGAGAAGCGCTTCTCCCTTAGAGAGCTGGCTCGCCTCTACGGGGTTACCACTCGAAGCATCAACAACATGATCAAGGACGGGGGAGACAATGGCGACGAAGGAACCACAACCGAATAGCGGACCAGCTCGCGAAAGCAATCCGTTTATTCACATCCCGTT
>Ga0307510_10007181_pt1 | contig 13264 bp, 13 predicted proteins | sample 12_EM_MG_FD_207224 | JGI IMG/M metagenome (GOLD analysis project Ga0307510, IMG submission 207224) | Populus trichocarpa ectomycorrhiza microbial communities from riparian zone in the Pacific Northwest, United States - 12_EM | ecosystem: Host-associated > Plants > Roots > Unclassified | place... | reverse complement strand
GCCGGAAACAATGGCGTGAGTGTCTGCAACGCCATTCCGCACCCCAGAAACGTGACTGTGGGTGTTTGCGACGTCACGATGAACGGCAGAAATGGCCGCATCAGTGCTCGTTGTGAGTTCCTTCTAGAAGCGGAAAGTTAACGATGGTGACCATAGTTCAAGCGACAGAACGCACACGAAACACCTGAAGAACCTTATCAAGATCCAACATCCAGGTGACGATCATCCTTTTGTCGTCCTCCGCGTAAAGGCGTCGAGATACCGCACCCCGTTCGCTCCATTTGACTAGGTTGTTCTGAATATCTGCCACCATCCTGCAATTGAGAGAATCTTAGTGAGCGATTCAAGATTCACATAGTCTGTTCAACTCACGATACCAATCGATTTATCGCATTGTACACGGATGGACTAAGCTCATCCTGTTTCTTTCCATTCGTCCCCCGCTCAAGCGCCCGACAGACGTTGGCGCAGGATAACCCGAGCTCGATGCAATCCAGCCTGTTGATCCTCGAGTCCTGACTAGGTGTGAACTTTGGGTAAATCGCTGCGGAAGAGGAGGAACGTACCCTAATCGTTGTAAGAAGAGTGGTGGCGGGTCCAAAAACAGCCTTGGCTGGTAGGATACTCGAGGCGTTTGCGAGATTCAGGGCCTCAATGGCCGCGTTCAGGTCTGCCTCCCGCTCCTTGGGTTGTTGGGAATCGGCCATGGTCGAAAGAGGTGGCTACGAGAGAGCCGTACGGCGCGGAGGCTGTGAGGATGTTACCGGACCCTAATAAGGATGGGCGGCAATTTTGCCACGACGCGCCTCGCAGATGGACCCATTTGGTGAAGAGAGCTGTATTCGCGGTTGCAGTAGTCGAGGAATATGTGATCGGCTCGCTCCCAGCCCCCGCACAAGACGCGCTGGCCGCTGGCGTGCAACGCTGTGTATTACCCTCGCCTGAAGTACGCTCTCGGGACACTCGTTTCTGCCGCATACATCACACGCTTTCTCTCTCTCCCCCTAATCACCAGCCTGACATCCCCCGCCCTTCATGTTCGTTTGCGCCCCGGCTCGCGGTTTCTGCGGCTGGCGGGTATCCCTTGTCCTTTAATCCATTCGCGTGACACCGGACCTCCAGCACCGGCTCCGCTCTCATCAACACTACTGGTCCAACCCCCGAAGGGTGGATTTACAATGCTGCGTAGTTCAGGGGTACCGCAAATTTACGCCAAAAAAGCGAGATTCAAGGTCTTGATGGCTGCGTTCAATGAGAGGGGGGAACGTTATCTTGAAATCTCGGCTGCAAGGTGTTAGGATCCGTTGGTTCAAAAAATCCATTTAGCGGTGAAAAGTGAAAGAACGGTTCAAAACGAGCAGGTCGCGAGGAGGGACAGAGAAATGAGCGGTAATCGTTGCAGCGCCTCGTCCAGGCGGAGCCGTTCAAGGACTTGACGCGATAGTGGGAATGTTCACGACCAATTTTGGATGTACGTGGAATCTCAGAAGGAGCAATCCGTTGACAAAATCAGCCATCAAGGGGGATCTACAATCCACAAAGCAGACCCTGTATGGTGCTCGTCTAGCGTTCACTCCTGTTCCTACCGCATCATCGATAGGGCTGAGTAGCCTGGGCTCAACAGCTCCGTTCGCTGCTAATATTCCCTGCGCTTCCGCCCCATCTCTCTCCCGAAATCGCCTGAAGAAGCGTTCGGTTAGCGCCGGCCGTCGACGTGGTGTTGTCATTGAAACAATGAGTCGTTCCTGCTGTCGGACCGCACTCCATCAGAGGCACGTAGCCGAAACGCCAGCGCTCTTTCGTTGTGTTCCTCTCCTCTGACCATAGCTACCTGATCTCAGATTCCGACGAGTTCCGGGAATTTGCATCATCACCGGGTGCTTCACAATCTATTAGTTAGAACACGACAAGGGTTGCCTTGATGGAGAAGCCTTGTGTGATATCACTCTGCAGAACCCGGGGACTGCAGGAAGCCAACTACGGGGGCATGGGTACGACGCATTGCGGCAACGACCCTATTCATTCAATGTCATAGAAAACTGGTTGCGTGTACTAACAGCCTTACAGAATCCAAAAGCGGCATTGTGCCAGTTGAAGGGGGCCGTCGGAATCCACAATCCCCTTCCCACCATGTCGATTACATTCCATGAGCCGGCCTAGGTTCGGTTGTATCGGGTCCCAACCCTACTCTTCAGTCTCCACCGTTCGGGTGCTTGTAGTGTACAGGCGACCGGACGGTCGGGCTCGCGGTGAACATTGTGAACGCTTCCCCTTTGCTGCCCTAGACCTAGTCCTGTATGCCGGCCCTCCTCACCGGCTCAACGATGTTGAACCTCCCCGTGGAGTTACGGGACGGCGACCGACTTCTTAGCCCGCCGCTGCTTGATCATAAGTAGGTACACGAATATAACAAGAGAAACAAGCGCAACATATGAGACAGATCCACGACGAGCAATTAGGAACAACAAATACAGAAGGTTCAGCGTGTGTAGGGATGAGTCAAGGACGGAACACTCGAGGATGAAGGAAGCAGTGACAAGAAAGAACGAAAGGAAGGAGGTGAGGAGACTTTCAGGAGAGCATTTTCGGGGAATTCAGCGCAATCATCGGTACCGCCACTTGGCTCTAACGGAGAGTTAATACGCGGAGGAAATAACATCATCTATAGTAGCTCACAATTGGGGTCTGGCTGACCGGAGCCTGTGACCGTGGGGTCCAATTCCTCTTGTATATCTCGGAGGAGCGCTTTGCAGGCCTCCACATCCTTCGTAGCCCCAAGCTTCTCGTAAATGTCAGCGGCGCGCAGGGCCTCGGACCTCGCCTCTTCGAGTCTGTGCTGCTTGTACCAAACCTTGGCCTGCACCTCCATCACACAACCCAGGTTGTGTGCGCTATTGGCCGTGTGTATCTTGGCGCGTTCGATGTGAGCTTGTGCATCGTTGAACCTGCCTTCATCGTGAAATAGCCTCGCTAGGGCGTGGTGAATCTGAAACAGTCCACCGTGCCAGTTGGAAGAGGACGCGATTTCTAGGGCTACCTCGTATTGATGAATAGCCTTCTCCGTCTCGCCCTTGGATCGGTGTATATTGCCGAGGACACGATGTGATTCGCAGACCAGCGACTGACTGCCCTTCTCTGTGATGAGACCGATTGCGCGGGATGCGGCTTCCTCTGCGGCGTCAAATTGTTGGTCGTCACATAACAATAGAGCAAGTTTGATCAAGCACCGGGCCTGTCCCACCACGTCGCCGGTCCGTTCGAGGATCTCCAAAGCTTCCCTCGCCTGCTGTACCCCTTCCTCGGAGAGGCCCATTAACCGATTTGCATCAGATAGGTGCCTCAATATCCGAGTGACCTGACGGACATTCCCCCGCTCTCTCTCAAGCTTGAGTGCCCGAGTAAGGAGCCGCTTGTACTCCGCCCGGTTCCCGACTGAGAAAAACAACCGCGAGAGCTCGAACAAGCATTCTGGCTTGGAGCTGTGATCGTCCGGGAGCGCCTCGATTTTTGGCCCCAGAGTGACAAGTCGTTTTTTGTGCCAGGTGAGGTGCTGCATAAAATAGGCGCAAGCACGCCAGACGCTTTCCGAGTTCGGGTCGATTGTCGTGAAGACATCGAGCAGATGCTCGATGTTTACGTCTTCCGAGGTGATCCATTGTGATTCCATGAAGTTGGGCTTGTTCGGATTAATACTGATCGACATCCTGGTGAAGTACTGTTCCTTGGTGGTGCAGAGGAGCAGGGACAGTTCTGGATCCTTGGGAGAAAGGCTGTCTCGGAAGGGCGCGAGCATAGTTATGAACCCGTTCTTCCGATATGTCAAGGATAGCGTGCAGAATTTTTCAAAGACATTGGTCCGATTGGGGATCGTAGGAAACAACCACTCGAGCTTGTCTTCGTCAACGCCTTGCGGGAAGAACGCGATGACTCCCAGAAGCTCTCGGGCGTCAGGGCCGAGCCGCCGGAACAGAGGCGAAGTAAGTGAAGGTTCGATTGTTGCGGCGAGGCTCGCGTTATGGTCGGTCTGCAGCACGCCTGTTCGTCGTCGCTCCCATTCTCTGCCAACCGGCTTACGTCCCACTTGTTCTGGTGTGCAACCTTGGTGAGCAAGGTGATCGAGAGTGGATGGAAGTCGAGCTGTTTTAGGATGCTGTCGACAAGGTTCGACCGATTGTTGCTGTCGTAGGCGCTGTAGAAGGTATCGCGTGCAGCGTCTATCAACAGCGTTGGCACATCGAGGCGCTTGAAATTTGGCGGAGTAGTGGACATCCGGGACGTGATACAAACGCAGATGTTGTTGAGCTGGCTCAGTTCATCCACTACCGTGTAGATTTTCTGAGCATACAATCCCTCCGCGTCAGGGATAGATTCCGCATTATCCAAGACGATCAGCATCTTCTTTGAGGATAGAAATGCTCGTAGGGGAGTCAGGTCCTCAGGGTTTTCGACGTCGGCACCGATGACTTTGGAGAGCCGCCGGAGAAGGAGGATACGGGAGGTGGGGAATTCGTCACAACAGATGAAACGACGATTGTCGCCAAATTGCTCCTTGATCCGATCGTGGTGGAGAACGGCGAGGGCGATGGAGGTCTTGCCGATTCCACAAGGGCCAATGAGAGCGATTGGAACGAGGTTTTCGGCGAGATCGACTATCTTCTCGATCAATTCGTCGCGTCCGAAGAAGGTCCTTGGTGGCAATGGTGGAGGTTCCCCAAGTATGCTAGACTCAAACGTGAGATAGTGCACGGACAGGATGTTCAGATTTCTGACCTGGTTTGAATCTGGACAACAGTGAGTATTATTTGGTGACGGCTAGAGTACGAGCGCCACCCACTCTTCCTCGCTGACCTTCCACAATTGGACGATGGATGTCGGAAAAAATGGCACTCGGATCAATTGGATTCCGGATTCCGGACAACATCACGCCACCCGTGTCAATTGGACGACGAATATCGAACAAAGCGGGATGCGTGTGGATTGGAGACGTGCGAAGTAGACGATAGTAGGTGTCGGGCGGAACGGTATGAATGTCACGTTCGGACCTCATGGCACGAGTGCCGGGCATCACGGTACTTGTATCAGGGGCTTGTGGATCTACCGGTAGTTCGGCCTGGAAAAGGAGAGTTGGCAATAGTCATTATGCGAACACAGTATAACGTACGCGAAAGATCTGAAGGATCCTGTCGAGGTCCAACCTCCAGGCGGCAGCCTTTTCCCTGCCGTCCTTTGCGTAGAGACGCCGAAAAAACCTATTTCGTGTTCCCTGCTTGATGACCCCCCCTTGGATCTCCTTCACAGTCCTGGGGTCAGGTAGGGAGCATTGTCAATGAGGTACTAAAAGTGCGCATTGATGGTGCAACTCACGTCGTCAGCTGCTCAATTGCCTTGTGGACAGAGCTGCTAAGGTCAACCCACCCCCTCCCGTCCAAACCCTCGTCAAGGGCAATGCAGACGCTAGCACAGAACAACCCGAGTTCAACGTAATCCAGCTGGTTGATCATCTTGTCCTAGGTGCATTTCAGACCGCAGTCGGTCAACAAAAAACCAGAAGGAGGCTCACCCTGATCATCGCAAGGAGAATGCTGATAGAGCCAAAAGCATCCCCGGCCTGCGCAATACTTGAGAATTCCTTCGCGAGATTCAAGGCTTCGATGGCCGCATTCAACGCTGACACATCTCCACCCCCCCCCCTCTGGGTCGTTGGGGTTCGGCCTCCATGGTCGAAGCTCGAGGTAGCTGTGAGAGAACCGTGCGGCGTAAAGGTTGCGAGGAGGGTTCCGAATCCTAATAGGGATGAGTGGCAATTATCTCATGGCGCTCCCCGTGCAAACAAGCCCTTTTGATGTCGCATTGTGCCGGAGGATGATGCGTGTAACTTTGTAGCTGATCACAAATTGAAAATATTCGCTTGCTCCCGCCTCGCTCGTCCAAGACGCGTTGAAGAGATGATTTATTCGATGACTAGTGGCACATTTACTTCTGTCTTCCTTTCAACTCGGTCTTCCATGTTAGTAATTATATCGTCTGAGGCGCATTCTCAAACACCCATTTGTCGCGTATCCTCCATCCGCCTCCCCTCTCCCCAATCATCGACCTACAATCAACCTCGGCAAAATGCGGTTTGAAGAGAAGCCTGGGGATGGCTATGCCGTCTGCCGACCCTGAGTAACAGACCTCGCCCACGCCGGGAGTGTACGAGGCAGAATAGTAAAAAACATCAGATTAGAATAATCCCGGTTCTGTTTGCTTTCCCGTCCAAACGCAACGGCAACGTCGTTGCAATCGATTTATAAGTCAGCTTTAGGACGCATGCACACTTCGGCCGAGACTTCTTACCGTACTCCTTGCACCGGTACCGTTGAGAGCGGTGGCTTCATCCCGAACCAACGTGTGTTAGATATGCCACTGGACATCGACACTGACGGTCTTGGTATCCTCGGGAGGCTTCTGGTCTTCGCATTCTCGAGGGATAAAGGTGTCGAGTCTGAGATGATCGGTGGAAGGGACAGTCCATGGGATAGGGGTGGGAGAAGTTGCAAGGTTGGGATACAAGAGAGAGGAGAAAAACCGGGCGACAGGAGCGAGCCGCTTGCCGGGTCTAGTGAGGGCACTGGGTTTTCCGAGAGAAAGGAGTCATTGGATCTCCCCCGTGAGCTGGGAACGAGAGAGAGGAATGCAACAAAGGGAGCACTTGAAGAAGGAGAAGCGGATTGAATCGAGCCCGACACAGGGCCATCGACGACCCTCACATGATCCCGTTGCAGGAGGACGAGCATGGGGTAGCTGCCCGGTTCACACGTTATGCGACTACGGCCCAGTACTATGATATGTATAACAGACCCTTTCGCCACCCGTGTGCATGAGTGCTGAGCGTTTGGGTAATCCGACACGCCTCGTGCAAATAGGCCCATCCGGTGAGCGGAAGAGAAGACCACCCGGTGACTCTTTGCTTACTCCCCGTCTCTCTGACACTGACGTCCGAGATGTGCTGGAGACACGGTTCGTTCAATGACTATGCATTTCCTTCCGCCTTGCTTTCATCTTGGTCTCCACAATCACACCTTCTGAGGCACATTCTCAGGACACTCATTTGTTACGTATCCTCCATTTGCCCCCCCTCTCCACAATCGTCGACTTCCATCGATCCCTCCATGTCCGCTTGTATCCAAGTCGATGATTTCTATGAACGGTGACTGGTGACCGGTGACCATCTGTTCAACGTTCCTTGTCGTTCGTTCATTAATTCGCGTGTTACCGGACCCCCAGCACCGACTCCACCCCCATTGACATAACCGATCCTGCCAGCTGAGTCAAGTCAAAGAAGATGCTCCGGGTCATACCACCTCCACTGGGCAGCGTGATACCACAGATTTACGCCAAAGAGGAATCTCGAGGAGCTAGGAAGGTCACTTGTCTTTCCCTACTCGCAACGTTGACGAAAACTACAGATATTCTTCCGCCGCCGCGTTGTCAGGTGGAGGTGTCTAGACACGCCCAGACGCTGCCCGCATCCTGGGCACTATTCCCAAACTCCTCCAGCCCATTTCGGCTGGGCACCTTGCCGGGAACCGAAGGAATTCATGCCCCACAACGTGGTTCGTGGTGATCCCGGGTGAGTACGCGATCGTTCGAAACCCCATCTTGCAATAGCGTTGACATCCATACAGCTGATCACGGACTTGGTCTGGTCACAAGTACACAAAGCTAGGACTCGCTATATAACGGTGAATGCGGACATCTGGGGCAGAAGGTATTTCTACAATAACCGAAGAATTCGGTAGCTACGAATACGTCTGTCTGGTCACTACCAACAGGACGCATCCCGATATCCATGGTTTCCACCGGGCTGGAGTACCAACTCTTTCCAAGGGCGGCGCACGAGACGCCTTCTACGACTGCAACCTGGACAAACCATCGGCAGCGGATGACCTCATCCCCAAGCTGGATTTCTAGTACCCGCCTCCGATAAATATTCTCGCCAGCTTTGTACGCAAAAAACGTTTGGGATGAACTAACACTGCCGAGGGCGTGGGACGACGACCAGCTAGCGCGGTGGAGAATAACTATCACCAGACCCTGAGGGATGTCGTTGAGCCAGTGTTCCGCTCTCCGACGATTCAGGAGCTAGGGACTATGGCTCGGAATGCATTCACAGCAGTCGCAGTCTTCCCGGGTGGCGTTGGAGAGTTTAGGTAGATATTTTCGGAGAAGCGTTCGGCGTGCTTTGCAAGATGTCACTCATGCATCACCAAGATGGGTTTGTTAACGTTCTCTCACCGTCCCATCTCTAATTTGCGACGTCGCTGGCGCATATGATATTGGTTTTAATCGGATAATGACTGCCTCCATCATTCAACTTCCCAGTGTACGAACAACCAGAAGGGAGAGCTCGCGATAAACATAATCACATTTCCTTCCTCGCTGATCCAACAACGTTGGGTCCTTCAAGTGCCGTTGTGAAGCTTATGCTACTTTGAGAGGGTTAGCTGCTGGCTAGTGACAGCTGGGACGGATTTTCGTTACCCAAAAATGCAGAGTTGCACGGTACAGCAACCAATTCTTGTCGGTATGCTGTTGCTTGATCTAGTAAATACACGAATACAGCAAGGGAGATGAGGAGGCATACAACACAAGAAGCAGATCTACGAGTAGTGGAACAACGGATACGGAACAAGGTGTCTGCGCGGAGGTGAATAAAGGAGAAAACAGTGATATCAAGAGACGCAAGGGAAAGCAGGGTGAATGGATGAGGCTTTTACGACTTGGGAGGATGAACATAGAGAAACCAACACAACCACTGACGCTATCGCTTATTTCCCTAAGCTTAGGAGAATGAGTTAGTACGTGCAGGAAGTAGTACGATTTGCAGGAGCTCACAATTGAAGCCGGATTGACCGGAGGTAGTTGGGTTGTTCAATTTCTTCTCTATGCGCTGGAGGAGCTTTTTACAATTCTCCGCGTCCTTCGTAGCCCCAAGCTTCTCAAAAACGTCGGCGGCGCGCAGAGCCTCGGACCTCGCCTCTTCAAATCTGTGTTGCTTGTACCAAACCCGGGCCTGCTGCTCCGTTGCACAACCCAAGTTATAGGGGTTATCAGCCGTGTGCGACTTGGCGTGTTCGATGTGAGCTTGTGCATCGTTGAACCTGCCTTCATCGTGAAATAGCCCCGCCAGGTCGTGATGAATCCGAAACAACCCATCGTGCCAGTTGGAAGAGGACGCGATTTCGAGGGCTACCTCGTGATGGTGAATAGCCTTCTCCGTCTCGCCCTTGGATCGGTGTATATTGCCGAGGACGCGATGTGATTCGCAGACCAGCGATTGACTGCCCTTCTCTGTGATGAGACCGATTGCGCGGGACGAGGCTTCCTCTGCGGCATCGAACTGTTGGCCGTCACGTAATAATAGAGCAAGTTTGATCAAGCACCGGGCCTGTCCCACCACGTCACCGGTCCGTTCGAGGATCTCCAAAGCCTCCCTCGCCTGCTGTACCCCTTCCTCGGAGAGGCCCATTAGCCGATTTGCATCGGATAGGTGCCTCAATATCCGAGTGACTTGACGGACGTTCCCCCGCCCGCTCTCAAGCTTCAGTGCCCGAGTAAGGAGCCGTTTGTACTCTGCCTGGTTTCCAACCGAGAAAAATAACCGCGAGAGCTCAAACAAGCATTCTGGCTTGGAGCTGTGATCGTCCGGGAGCGCCTCGATTTTTGGCCCCAGAGTGACAAGTCGTTTTTTGTGCCAAACGAGGTGTTGCATAAAATAGGCGCAGGCACGCCAGACACTTTCCGAGTCCGCGTCGATCGTCGTGAAGACATCGAGCAGGTGCTCGACGTTTGCATCTTCCGAGGTGATCCATTGTGATTCTCCGAAGTTGGGCTTGTTTGGATTAATATTGATCGACATCCTGGCGAAGTACTGTTCCTTGGTAGCGCAGAGGAGTGAGGATGATTTTGGATCCTTGGGAGAGAGGTAATCTCGGAATGGTGCGAGCATAGTTATGAACCCGTTCTTCCGATACGTTAAGGACAGGGTGCAGAGTTTGTAAAGGACATCAGTTCCATTCGAGATGGCAGGAAGCAGCCAATCAAGGTTGTTTTCATCGACACCTTGTGGGAAGAACGCGATGACTCCTAGAAACGCTCGAGCGTCAGGGCCAAGTCCTTGGAACAGAGGGGAAGTGAGTGAAAGTTCGATTGTTGCAGCGAGGCTCTCGCTATGCTCGGTCTGCAGCATGCTTGTTCGTTGTCGTTCCCATTCTCTGGACAACCGGCTTGCGTCCCACCTGTTCCGATGCGCGACTGTGGCGAGCAGGGTGACTGAAAGTGGATGGAAGTCGAGCTGTTCTAGGATGCTGTCGACGAGGTTCGACCAATCGTTGTTGTTGTCATAGATACGGCAGAAGGTACTGCGCGCAGCATCCATCGGCAGCGTTGGCACATCGAGGTGCTTGAAATCCGGTGGAATGATGAGGATACGGGAAGTGATGCAAACGCAGATGTTATTGAACCGGCTCAACTCCTCGACCACGGCATAGATCTCCCAAGCACTTGTTCCGTGTGGGTCAAGGATGGATTCCGCATTATCAAGAACTATCAGCATCTCCCTTGAAGATAGGGATGGACGTAGGGGGGTTAGGTCCTCGGGGTTTTCGACGCCGGCACCGATAACGCTGGAGAGCCGCCGGAGGAAGTGGACACAGGAGGGGGGGAATTTGTCACACCGGATGAACCGGCGGTCGTCACCAAACCGCTGCTTGATCCGGTCGTTGTGGAGAACAGTCAGGGCAATGGAGGTCTTGCCAATTCCACCGGCGCCGATGAGAGCAATAGGAATGAGGTTCTGAGCGAGTTCGACTACCTTCTCGATCAACTCGTCGCGTCCGAAGAAGGTCCTTGGTGGCAGCGGTGGAGATTCTCCAAGTATGCTAGACCCAAACGTGAGATATTCAGTGAACCGGAAGTTCAGGCTTCTGACCTAGTTTTAGTCTGGACGACAGTGAGTATTATTCGGTGACGGTTAGAGCATGAGTGTCACTCACTCCTCCCTGTCGACCTTCCGCGATGGTATGATTGATGTCGGAAATGGTGGAACGTGTGATCTCGGTGTCGCGCTGGATTTCGGACACGACCACACCTGGATTTCTCGGCAGCTCGGTCTGAAAATGGAAGGTTAGCAATAGTCGTACGGGCGCAATATGACGCACGTTAAAGACATGAAGGATCTTGGTAAGGTCCGACTTCCAGGCGGCAATTCTTTCCTTGTTGACCTTTGGGTAAAGACGTCGAATTATTGCATTTCGTTTTCCCTGCTCGATGGTCTCTTCTTGGATCTCCCCCACGATCCTGAGGTCAGGTAGAAAGCATTGCCAATGAGGTACCCAAAGTGTGCGTTGACGATACAACTCACGTCGTCAGCTGTTTGATTGCCTCGCGAACGGAGTTTTTGAGGTTGTTCGACATCCTCCCAACCAATCCCCGACTGAGGGCGGTGCAGACTTCAGCACAGGCCAGCCCAAGTTCGACGTAATCTATCTGGTTGATCATCTCATCCTGTGTGCGTTTCAGACTGCAATTGATCAACGAAAAACAAGGAGGAGGCTCACCCTGATCATTACGAGGATAACGCTTATGGTGCCACAAACAGCCTTGGCCGAGGTGATAGACGAGACTTCCTTCGCGAGATTCAAGGCCTCGATGGTCTCATTCAGCGCCGAGATAGCATTATCCCGCCCCTTGGGTCGTTGGAACTCGGCCTCCATGGCCGGAACTCGAGGTAGCTGTGAGAGAACCGTGCGGCGTAAAGGCCGTGAGGAAGGTCCCGAATCCTAATATAGGTGAGCGACAATTTTGTTATGGCGCTCCTCGTGCAAATAAGCCTTGACTGATCACACATGTACTTGCTCTCCGTCCCCCGTCCAAGACGCGCTGAGGAAGTGATTCATTCAATGACAAGTGGTACATTTATCTGTCTTCCCTTTGGCTGGGCATTCCCTGTTACATCTCCTGAGACGCATTCTCAAAATACCCGATTTTCACGTATCCTCCATCCGCCCCTGTCTCTCCAATCATCGACCTCGACCGATGCAACTTTGATAATATCATAATATGCAGTTTGAAGAGGAGCCAACGAGTGGCTACGCCCTCTGCCGCCTCTGAGAAACAGATCTCGTCCACGCCGGGAGCGCACGAGGCAGAACAGCGAAGGAACATCAGATGATAATACCTTGTTTTCCGATTCAGAGCTCCCCCCTCTCTAAACCCGAGCTCTGAACTTGAGGCTGGATTCCAGCCTAATTTTTCCATTCAAACGCTGCGAAAGACGACGTCGCTGCAACCAATTTATAAGCCAACATTTGGGATAATGCTACCGCTCTCAAAGGTACGAGACGAAAAATCTCTGCCGAAGTGTGCATGCGTCCTAAACCAGCATATGCTAGGTTATGATACCACTGGGCACCGACACTGATGATCTTGGTAGCCTCGGGAGGCTTCTCGCCTTCGCATTCTCGAGGGATAAGGGTGATGAGCGATCGAACTCAGTGAAAGGGATGGCCTATGGAGGAGTAGGAGAAAATGCAAGGTTGGGGCGCGGTGGGGAGGGCAGAGGCAGGGTGGTACGGCTGGAATTTCGCTCTTTTGTGAGGGAAAGAGTGATTTGCCAGATCTGGTAAAGGCACCGGGTTTTCCGAAGAAAAGGAGTCCTTGAATCTCCCCCGTGAGCTGGGAACGAGAGAGAAAGTCGTGGCGGGGGGAGCAAGTTTGGAGGACTTGAAGCGGATTATTTAAATCAAGCCCTTGCATGAAAGTCACGTCACGCGACCGCGACCCTGTGCTGTTACCGTTGTGCATGGGCGCTGAGGCGCTGAACAACCCATTCCCTTTTACCCTAGCAAGGCCCGCCCTACATGCCCTTGCCAGACATTCTCCTCCAGTTTGACCGTCTCGACAAGAATTCACCTCAGTTTCAAGATCAGCTCACCAGCCTCCTCCACAATGAGGAGTTCAAAGACTGCATCCCGGAGCTTCGGGACGAAGATGTCGTGTGGCTGGTCGAATATTTGGACAAAGTGCGTCTCTTTCTCTTTGTTGCGCCATAACCACACTCTGCTAACCCGGCCCAGGCTCTAGATTCCCTTGATCCTTCCGGTCCTGCATCCCGGAAATGCCTACGTGAACTCGGAAGTATTTGTGGCGCCCGGGGGAAGTTGCCGCCTTGGTACTTACTCGAAACTTCTCTTTCGATTCCCAATACACGTCCGGTCGCCTC
>Ga0307510_10007180_pt1 | contig 13267 bp, 18 predicted proteins | sample 12_EM_MG_FD_207224 | JGI IMG/M metagenome (GOLD analysis project Ga0307510, IMG submission 207224) | Populus trichocarpa ectomycorrhiza microbial communities from riparian zone in the Pacific Northwest, United States - 12_EM | ecosystem: Host-associated > Plants > Roots > Unclassified | place... | reverse complement strand
TACGCACCGTCTCCCCAGACAAGCCCGGGCACCTGCAAAGTAGTTTTGAGTAGTGATAAAGAACCGCCAAGACAAAGAGAAATTTACCTTGACTAAACGGCATGAACGCGTCCCTCGGCCAGTCACCAAGGAACCTCTCTGGCATGAATTTGTGAGGGTCCTTCCAGTACCGCGCTACAAGACCCTGTGAGAACTATTCCCTGGGGCATATCAACTCGACATACGATTGTAATGTAGGGCGGACACGTGAAATTCGATTTCTGTCCCGGTTGGAACAGGGAATGTTGTCTTTCCACCATCGGCATTGCTGACAGTCAATGTAGTATCTTCCGCAGCTACCTTCGGGATATCCTGCACCTAATGATTATAGGGTACGGTTGGCCTTCGGATTTCATAGATTTGATCAACGTACCGGGGGGCTGGGGGTGCGCGTCAGTTCGATACAGCAAGCAATCAAGCAGAAGGAGGGGCTTACAACAGTCTTAGAGTCTCGTAGAAGACGCTACCGGTGGATGAGAACCCTCGCTATGGTGAACAGTGTGATGAACTTACGCTAAAGAGTATGTGAAGCGATTCATATCTTCGTACTTCTACGAGGGGAGGGGGGAGGTGTCAGGGCTTTATATGGATGAGGGTTGCCACAACATACAGGCATCCCATCCAGGTTGGACATTACGCCCTTGATGTGTTGATACAACCGCTCTTGTTCATCCGGAAAGAGTGCCAATAAGCCAAATGTGAAGCAAAGTGTATGGGCCGTGGTCTGTAGGGAAATGTTTTAGACACCATGAGGCCAGAGCAAAAGAATAGTCCAACCTCGTGTCCAGCAATAAGGAAGATAAACATGTTCCCTACGATGGCAGGTAAGACGTAGTTGAGGAATGCGAAGTGGTACGACATTTGAGTGCTCACCAATAAGCTCTTCGTCACTCAACACACCCCCATCGTCCAGCTCCTCTTGTGAAGCATCCAAAAGGCCACTAAACAGATCATATCGTTGCTCGGCTTCACCCGAAGTCCTGCGATCTTCCACCATTTCTACCATGTATTGCTATTCGAAGCGTGGGGCCTAGGTGACACATCTACAATTAATAGGCGTTGACAAAACGTACCTTCAGCTCGACGAATGACTGTTGAACCTTCCTATTGTGCTTTGTTAAGTTCTTTGTCCAGCCGGGAAGAATAATTTTCATAATTAGATTCGTAGACAGAATGTGAAGGGCATCCTTGAAGGTCATTTGATGGCCAGGAGGAACAACGAGGTCGCTGGTCCACGTGACTCGACGCCCGAATCCTAGTATCCGCTCACATGAGTCAGGGACGATTGAAACGGGACACAGACTACCTGCAACACCGATGACAAAAAGAGCAATCTGCAGGGGGGTTGGGATAAGATTAAAGCATGGAAGATAGGTCATGTATCATACCGGAAGAGTGATATCCACACAGTGATCTACAACAATTTCAGATCGGTCTCCCCAGACGTTGTCGAACAGGTCCTCCATAATCCGAACAGTCTCGTCCCATACTAATTTGTTGTTCCTCTGGTGATCGCATTCAGATCTAGGCGAAGATGTTTGTATTATGCTTACCTCTGAGAATGCTGGTGCGGCGATCTTTCTAACCTTCTTCCATTCCTCTCCTTCCGAAGCCACGATGTTTGATCCAAAAACGGTCAATACCTCGTATCGAAATACCGGCTTCGGAAATTTTGCACGAGAGTTTGTGACCTCCTACGAGGCAGGGTTGAAGGAATTTGACTCGATTATAGGTAAAGTGGACGTACTTTGATGGCCACTGCGTCTGCAAGCAGTAAATGGCACTTGGGCCGAGGAAATACGGCCCTCTGCAACACCGTTTCATTAAGTGCGCATTCCGCCATAAAATAAAGTAAGAAAATACCACGGCGATAGCGTCCTGTCCAGATGCAGCAAAATCTATGGAGGCATGCAGGTCAGACAGTGTTTTCCTGGCTTTGAGCCCGTACCTTTATAGTTCCTGTGGAGCATCCACGAGGACCCCAGGTGTATATAAGGAATCGTTCGGGCCATGCTCGCGAGCAAGAAGCCTGGGCGAGAGATAGGCTGGATGAGGAAAAATGGACCAGAGAGGTTGCTGCGGGAATGGCCTGGAGGTTAATCAACTGGTCATTTGAGTCAGTCGAAAGCATACTGACCCGAGATTGCGAGTAGCCCTCCGGAGACCCAACCATAGATGTACGACGAATACGCAGAAGAGAGAAAGTGCGACGGATAGGAGAGTAGGCATGGTTAGATATGGGGGTATGAGGAGAAGAAAGTTGGGAATGAAACACTGAGTGTATCAGCGCTAGGAATAGAGCGCCAGCGCCCATGCCGGCATGGTTGTCGCCCCGGGTGAGAGTTCACCACATGCACCTAACGAGGCTCGACGTTGACCAAGTGCGCGCAGACGTGATTTTCAAGCACTACTGGTCTTACCGGAGAGTTGGCCATGATAATCATAAGTTGAGACGTTGACGCAGAGCCATAACCGCGAAGCGAATTAGGCGGTATGGCGGCCCGACGACATCGTTTTCAGATCCGGCGGCGACCAATGTTAATACCGCAGATGATGTAATGGATCTGACACGCGCTGTGGATGGGGCAGAGATGCCGAAGGTGCTTTCGAGTTTCGACAAGCCAAGGGGGCCTAATACCCTCTGTCAAATCTTTTTGGCCACACCCCAACAAGCTTCAGTTTCTGGAGGGTAGAACTCACAGCCCACCCCCGCAGCCGATTGTGAGACTGTTTTGAGCTCTCAGGCTTTACACATTTCTTGATCACCTATCCGCGCTCCCCCATGCACCATGACCGGTCCGCGGATTATATGCTGCCGGGCGTACGGAACCAAAGCGGGCCTTCCATGAACAGAACGTAGTTGGTCTCCTGAGAGTAAGGTCCAGGGGCGGTAGCAGATACAGCAGAGACCATCCAAGAAGAGGCAATGTACGCGCGACGGTTGCCGCACTCGCGAGTTTGAGAAGGAAGGGGAAGGAAGGAAGTGAGGAGAGGATGAACACGGGCAAGCCAGCATGCAGAGTGCATTCGGACGACGTCAAAAGGGTTTCATATTGGGTTCTTCGTTACAGGAAGAGAGATCGTATACCACAGTAGTCTAAAACGGGAGGATAAAGGAGAGTGTGGAGGGGGCCAGCTACGATGGCATTCGTGACGAGACCGGGGCACACCGATACGTAACGTTCCGAACACCCACATTGTAGCAAGGCGAAAAGGAGCGGAGTGGTGACTATCAATACAGTGGCAGTAATCGCAAGAGCCTGAAAAACATACGGTGGTTTTGTTATGTGTGGCCCTGTCCCACCCGTTCAGACCACTGTCCAGCAGGTAATGAAGCCTATTTATTACGGAGTGTCATAGACTCATAGGCGCGACCTACGCAAGTAAGCATAATTAGTCCGCTTTAGGTGGGGCGCTAGATACAATATGGCCAGAGCCGATACGATGGCCGCCGCACGGTCCACATTGTAAAGGAATAACACCAGGGCGATGAGGAGTAAGACGATGGTGGACCATTCCAGCCATCGCAAATCCACGGTACATGGAATGGCCGTCTGCCTGGTCCAGTGGTCCCCCATCGTCGATGGAATTTGAGCCAGTTCAAGTCGGACCTTGCGTAGCAATTGCCGCGTCCACATTGCACCCACGGCGGCTGCGATGCACATTAAAAGATCCGTCAATCACGACATCATGAAGATAATCGAGGCTACGGGATACGGGGTCGGAGTGGTTGAAGTGGAACTTGGAGAATGCGATGATCCCCGATGTTTTTTGACCCTACGTGAGCGGTACCCCAGCAACTGTATGAAGGTATCAGTATCTTTACCACGTGTAATATCATGGTGGGGTCAGCGACGTGGTAGCGGAAACGTGTCTAGACTTACTCGCAGCGACTGTATGAACATATCAATTAAGGGCAATATAATGGGGCAAGGGCGGTACCCTTTATAACTACAGTGGAATACATAGCTGGGGCAACACGTGCAGTATCCTTTCAGTAGGCGACAACGGGTCCGAGTCGACGCTACCTTTCGCGATAATTTCCTCGATGCTAACGATAAATACTCCACTCTCAGATGAAGTTCGGTATGTGAACAAACGGATGGAGTCAGTTGCGAGTGGACTCACAAACGAAACGACTTATATATACTCTTTCAAACCCTTCGAGAGCATGCTTGATATACATCTGGTTTCAAATACGTTTACGGACCTCGTCTCTTCGACTAAATTTTCGCGATTTGGAGCGGAAGTCCACAAGAGTCTGGAAGATCTATTCCATCACCAGCGGAGGTATAGTCAGATGGATAGGGCGATCACATATTAGGAACATCGGTCGTGATCAGGGATAGACCTGGAAGAAGAAAGAGAGGGCCATGTTGGTGGATCAGCACCAAGCGATGATCGTGTTCGACGCGGTGCGAGTATCGTGGCCATTACTGTCGGTAAATCGCCGCTCCTGACAGGAACTAGTACAATCATACCGATGTTAGCTGCGCTGGTATTATAGTTGGCGATACTGCGCCTCAGTTGCACTTGACAAGGAGGAAGAAGGGCGACGTCTTAATGAGCGAACCCGCATATGGTTTTTCAGAAAGGGGGTATCCATATCAGGAAGAGGGCTTTCCGATACTTGAGCGGCGGCAGTAGCTGAGAATATAACGATGAAACACTTGTAGAGGTTAGTAGCCACAAGACTACTAGAGGTCTCGCTGGCTGATCTATCTGACCCTTTAACGATGGAGCGGCCCTTTCGGAAATGAGGATGAGGCCTTGGCTGAGTAGTGAAGAATTGTCCCTGTGAAGAATGGAACTGAGAGCCGAAAAGACAGGGCAGGGAAGGAGTGCCTGGGACGGGAAGAGGATCGGACATTTCCTGTGCCTACAAACGGGAATAACACCGAACGGCAATGAGAAAGAAGACAGTACTAGTGATACCATTAGCACCAAGCATCTCTTGTGCTGATCCTGTCGACCGAAGGCCTCCGTTCACTCCTCCCTACCAGGTCATATCCCTCCAAACTCCATAGATGATCAATTGCGAGACATGGGTCGCACAGAACCACGTAAAGTACAATGAGTCAAAATTATGTTACTGTCTTTCACATGGCCGAGACAGAGCAAAAGAGCTAGCCAAGGAGATCATCGATCACCTCCTCTTAAATACCAAGGGCACGCGCTCAGGGCTAGAAGATATTCGTTAGATGGCCATGCGAATCTGCATATCACTTACACTGTAGTCAAAGCTTGGTCGAATGCAGTTATACGAGCATAGCGCTCTTCGAACGTCTCACCAGCAAATTCGGGCTCCTCCTTGATCGAGATCTTATATTTCGACACCAGCATCGTCATGACCGCTATCGCTTCAGTTTCGAAGAATCTGAAGAATCTTCGTGAGGACTGATCTCCATCATACTGCAACAGTACAAACCGTCTCCCCAGACAAGCTCTAGCACCTGAAAAGTAGTCCTGAGTAGTGATAAAAACCACTAAGACAATGAGAATTTTACCTTGACTAAACGGAATAAATGCGTCCCTTGGCCAGTCACCAAGAAACCTCTCGGGCATGAATTTGTGAGGGTCCTTCCAGTACCGCGCTACAAGACCCTGTGAGAACCATTCCGTGGAACACATCAACTGAACACACGATTATAATGAAGGGCGGACACGTGAAGTTCGATTTCTGTTCCGGCTGGAACAGGGAATGTTGTCTTTCCACCATCAGCGTTGCTCACAGTCAATGTTGTATCCTCTGCGGCCATCTTCGGGACGCCCTGCGCCTAATGATCATAGGGTACGGTTGGCGTTTCTGATTTCATAGATTTGATCAACGTACAGGTGAACTGTGGGCCCGTAAGTTTGACAGCAAACAATCAAGTAGGGACTTACAACAGCCTTAGAGTCTCGTAGAAGACGCTGCCTGCGGATGAGAACCCTCGTGATGGTGAACAGTCTGATGAACTTACGCTAAAGAGTACGTGAAGCGACTCATATCTTCATACTTCTACGAGGGAAGGGGGGGTCAGGTCATTATATGAATGAGGGTCCCTATAACGTACAGGTACCCCATCCAGGTTAGACATCACGCCTTTGATGTGTTGATACAACCGCTCTTGTTCATCCGGAAAGAGTGCCAACAAACCAAATGTGAAGCAAAGTGTATGGGCCGTGGTCTGTAGAGAGATGCTTCACCCACCACACGACCAGAGTTAGAGGATAGTCCCACCTCGTGTCCAGCAATGAGGAAGATAAACATATTTCCTAGGAGGGCACGTAAGGTGTGGTTGAGGAATGCAAAGCGCTGCGACATTTGAGTGCTCACCAATGAGCTCTTCGTCAGTCAACACACCCCCATCGTCCCGCTCCTCTCGTGAGGCATCCAAAAGACCACCAAACAGATCATATCCCTGTTCGGCTTCACTTGAAGTCCTGCGAGCTTCCACCATTTCCACCATGTATTGCTGTTTCAAGCGTGAATCGTTGATGACACACCTACGATTACGAGGGGTTGAAATAACGAACCTTCAGCTCAACGAATGACTGATGAACCTTTCTATTGTGCTCTGTTAAATTCTTTGTCCAACCTGGAAGGATGATTTTCATAATTAAATTTGTAGACACAATGTGAAGGGAATCCTTGAAGGTCATTTGATGGCCAGGAGGAACAACGAGGTCGCTGGTCCACGTGACTCGGCGCCCGAATCCTAGTACCCGCTCACATAAGTTAAGCCTGGGACGACTGAAGCGGGACAGAGACTACCTGCAACACCGATGACAAAAAGAGCAATCTGTAGGGGGTGGGATAAGATCAAAGCATGGAAGATAGGTCGCAGATGCATCGCACCGGAAGAGTGATATCCACACAGTGATCTACAACGATTTCGGATCGGTCTCCCCAGACATTGTCAAACAGGTCTTCCATAATCCGGATAGTCTCATCCCATACTAATTTGTTGTTTCTCTGGTGATCGCATTCAGACCTTGGTGAAGAAATTTGTGTTATGCTTACTTCTGAGAATGCTGGTGCGGCGATCTTTCTAACTTTCTTCCATTCTTCTCCCTCCGAAGACACGATGTTCGATCCAAAAATGGACAATACTTGATATCGAACTGCCGGCTTTGGAAATTTTGCACGGGAGTTTGTAACCTCCTACGAGGCAGAGTTGAAGGTGTTTGATTCGATTCTAGGTAGAGTGGACGTACTTTGATGGCCGCTGGGTCTGCAAGCAGTAGATGGCACTTTAGCCGAGGAAATATGGTCCTCTGCAACACCGTTTCTTTTGAGTGTGTATTCCTCCATAAAAGAAAGAAAGAAAATACCATAACGATAGCGTCCTGTCCAGATGCAGCAAAATCTACGCAGGCATACAGGTCAGACAGCGTGTTCCTAGCTTTGACCTCGTACCTTCATAGTTCCTACGGAGCATCCACGACGACCCAGGGTGTATATAAGGAATCGGTCGGGTCATGCGCCCGAGTAAGAAACCTGGGCGAGAGATAGGGTGGAAGAGGAAGAATGGGCCTGAGAGGTTGCTGCGGGAATGGCCTGGGGTTAATCAACTGGTCATTGAGTGGTCGCAAGCATACTGACCTAAGATTGCGAGTGATCCTTCGGAGACGCAACCATAGATGTACGACGAATATGCAGAAGAGAGAAAGTGTGACGGATAGGAGCGTAGGCATGGTTAGATATGGGAGTATGAGGAGAAGAAAGGTTGGAGAGGAAACGCTGAGAGTATCAGCCTAGGAATAGAGCGCCAGCGCCACCGTGACGTGTCCCCATGGCATTTCGGCGTGATCTTCACCCTGGGGCAGAGTTCACCACCACCACGTTCACCTGAGGAGGCCTGACGGCGACCGAGTGCGCGCAGATGTGATTTTCAAGCACTACTAGTCTTACCGGAGAGTCCATAATCGTCATGAGTTGAGACTTCGATTCAGAGCCACAACTGCGAATTGGGCGGGATGGCGGCCCGACACGATCCACGAATCAGCTTTTTCAAATCCCGACAAGCTAGTACCGACGGCTCATCCGACGGACCCGTGTTGTTACTTCGGATGTTGGGCAAAGTGTAATGGATAGATATGCGTCGCGTGCTCTATGGAAGGGGTAGAGATGGAGAAGGTGCTTTCGACAACCCAAGGGAGCCTAACACGCTCTGCCGAAGCTTCTTCGCCAACCTCAACAGGCCTCGGCTCCTGAAGGGTGGAATTCACAGCCCACCCCCGCAGCCAATTGTGAGACCGTTTTGAGGCCCGAGGCCGTACACATTTCTGGATCATCTATTCGTGCACCCCCGTGCACCATGACCAGTTCACCTGTTATACGCTACCGAGCGAACGGAACCAAAGCGGCTGTACAGGAACAGAATGATGTTGGACTCTTGAGAGTAGGGTCCAGGGGCGGTAGGTTCTAAGTAGAGACCATCCAAGAGGGGAAAGGGTATGCGCGACGGTTGCAGCGCTCGTGAGTTTGAGAAGGAAGGGAAAGGAAGGAAGTGAGGAGAGGATGGAGATGAGTAGGCTAGCACCCAGAGGGCCGGACGACGTCAAAAGGGCAACCTTACTCGCCTTGGTCGTGCCCGTGACAGTCCGTGATAGCATGTATCGGCGGTCTGATCCCGAATGCCATCGTACTAGTAACTGGCCCCTATCATACTTCCTCAAATTAGTTGGCTTTAGCTGGGCCACCCGATACAGTACTACCACGGGAGATACGGAGATAGCCACCGCACTGTCCATGCTGTAAAGGAACACCAGCGCGATGAGGAGTAAGATCACGGAGAGATGGTGGAGCATTTCAGCCATCGCAAATCCGCGGTACATGGACTCGGAATGGACGTCCGCCTGGTTCACCATCGTCGATGCAATTTGTGCCAGGTCAAGTCGGACTTTGCGTAGCAAATGCTGTGTCCATATCGCACTCACGGTAACCGTGACGGATAACGGAAGATCCGGCAACCATGCCATTAAGACAATCGAGGCTGCGGGATATGGGGTCAGAGTGGATATACTAGTAGTGGAACTTGAACAACATCTGACGCATCTCAGTCGCGTCTGATGAACCCCGACGTTTTTTGAACCCTATACGAGCGATACCTCGGCGACTGTATGAAGATATCAACAGCGTCCCATACCTTTACGTACAATACTGTAGTCGGGTCAGCGACGCAGTGACAAAGGAACGTGTCTAGACTTACCCGCGGCGACTGTATGAACACACCAATCGAGGACAATATAATGTGGGGAGGGCGGCACAATTTAGTTCCACAGTGGAACACGGAGGTGGGGTAACAAACGTGCGCAAATATTTTCTTTCTGCGACAACGCGTCAACGCTATCTTCCAATAGATGGTTCGACTCGGGTGCTAGCGAAGAAAACCCCACACTTTGAGGGTGCGTTCGGGAACTGAAACGCAACCAGCCTATTTCGACCACGTGACGCCCCTTCCGCGCCTACGCCACATGTCAGCGTGGAACAGGCGGGCATGCCGCCGCATGCGAGCTAACTGGAGAGTGCCCGGTTGCGACTTTCTTGACACTTTAGCTTTAGCGCTTCAAACACCTGTCGTCGTCATCATCTTGAATCTCTTTTAAGACTACCACCCAGCGAGAGCGTTTTGGGGAGGCGTTTCTCTTCCAAGGCACACTCAAGTCGACATACAAAGATGACATGAAAATGTAGTCGCTCCAGACGACCCGTCGTGCAGGTTGGCTCTTCCTTTTTTCCCTAACGAGTATATTCCTCAAATCCGCAGGGCAAAGCTCACCGCGCACGCCATCCCCGCTGGCCCGCACATCTTCCACACCCGTCCCCCCTAATCACCCTCATGCTCGGAAGGCGTCGATCGATGTCCCGGCTCCGATCCCACAGAGTGCTTCCACGTCGTCCCTCGCACTTTCCCTAGATGCCATCGCCGAAAGCATGTCCCCCGTCCCACCCACACCTCCGCTTCCCTCCCCTGCGCCCACACCAGCCCCATTCATTTCTCTTCATGCCCCACGCAACTCACAACCCGCGTCCCGTGCCCCTCAGGCACGTTGAAGCACACACCACCATCCGCAAGCCCTCTTGGGGAATGATCACTCCTATTCTCTCAAGTCTCTTCCAAGAGACACGAACATGGAATTGGTCTTGTACGCCTACGTGCATCTTATAGGGTCGCTTTTTCTGCTCCCCCCGCCGTCACTTGCGCGTACCTCAGCGCTCGCTGTGTTGCAGAGGCACAAGCGCGGTCCAGGCAGCGGGGGAAACATGGACATCGGCGTTGCGTCCCCTCCACCTCCCCGGGCATGAGCGGTGGAGCGCGAGCATCGCCGAGAGTTTGTGGGGGTTAATACCTTCACCTGCATCCGCCGGTCTAAGTCCCGGTCACCGTGCGCGTATGCCTTCATATGGTGGTTCTCCAAGTCCGCCTACCACACGCAGTCTTGCTAGTGCAGGAGCCAAATTGGCAGACCACGAGACGGATGGTGCAGGACTGGGTCTAGGCAGAGTGGGCCTCGGCCTGGGTGGAGTCCAGGAAGGCGATGAGTGGATTACCGAGCAGCCAATGCCAGTCTTTGAGGTCACCAGCCATGCTTGCAGTTGACCTGAGTCTGGGGCCAGGGGAAGAACGAAGCTGTGAGTGCAGGAAGCATCGAGTGGTTGGTTTGTGGCTCTGACTTCGACACGTTTTTTCTTCGTTAGTCACTTATACAGTACAATGAAACTTCCGTCAAACTTGCCCCCGACATACAGGGGTCGCTTTTTCAGGTTTTCATACCAATTGTCTGTCGGAGCGTCTCGGGCGACTGCGGGTACACCAAACAGCCAGAGCAGAGTGATGAAAGTTCCGATACGTGTTTACAATCACGTCTCTCGTAAGTCCCCCGGGCTTCTTTGTTTTGCACGATCGTGCTGACAGCCTGTCCGCTACAGCTAGCCAGCCACCGGGTTGGTACGACTTACTTACGGGCTCAGGGGAGCAATGTGGGAAGTTGGAAGAGAAGATTGAAGAAGGGCCACGGGACTTGTCTAAATGTAAGCACCTTGATACTGTATGTCTCCTCCTTCACTTATCGATGTTTCAATAGCATCACGGTCCAACCCACCGAAGGCCTCTCGGGGTTTGATCGCCGATCTACGAACCTACGCCTTGCTATTACTAGAGCCCGATCCAGTCGCACTGTTGGCGTTTCTGGTCGTGCGCGCGATGATAGACGATCAGGAGCTGCACGGATCGGGGGGAGGCCTGACGGGCTGCCGCGAAGCTATCGAAGTTCTTACGCGTGTTCCCAAGAAGGTTTCATACGACGTGAATAAGGATGGGGCCAAAGTTGCCGACAATGACGACTGCGACCCAGACTGCGATTCTGAATACGAGTCAAGAGATTCTCGCCGCGACCGCGGACCATCGCTACGAAACTCACACAATCGCGACCCACGAGAACGCGATCCCTACTGCAGCAGGGACCCGCGAGAGCACGATGACCATCGCGACCTTGGACCACAAGATCACGACTATTGCCGGGGTTACGACCGCCATGATCGCAACCGCTCCCGTGACCAAAGGCCTCAGCGCGAACCTTCCACCCCCGCTGTTTAGACCAGGACCGTCCGCTTCAAAAAGCAAGAGGATGACCAAGATATGGAGGAGCTGCTAAGCAAGATGCATGGTCTTAACGTCCCGGACTTAGCTTATGTCATTCTTCACCCACAGCTCGTTGTCGTTGGCCAAGTGTAGATAACGACTATCCCAAACCAGAGCTTGCCTCGGCAGTCCCACCACCAGCGACTTACGCATACCAGACACCACCGCTACCAGCCAACTCCAACGTCCTGCAGCAATGGCCACGGGCCCCGCGCCGGCCACCGCGACCTCGCACTACGATGACGTCGACTCGTTCTTCCGGTCTCGACAGTGCGCCGAGGGGTGCGCCTTCTGCAACCAGAAGGGCATGAGAGTACGTTCGCTCCGGCCGCGCTACAATCCGCGGCGGGCAGATTCACCTGCTTAACGGCGACCCCGTACCAAACGACTGCGCAACTGTTAGTAGCCAGCCAGCATGCACGTGACCCCGTACTCAGCGTTGCTGAAACAAGCATAGATGTTGAAGATAGCGGCCTAGTCCGAACTTCTATTCCTTGCAGCAATTGATGAGCAGACTGGACTATCTACAGCATTCGTTATTCCGTATACAATATAGTAATCCGACGTGTGTGGACGCGTGTGTCTTTTACGGTCCGTGCGTGCGGGTGCGCACCTGGTTAGTCCATCTGGCATCATTACCGACTACCATCCTAACACTACCAACCCTTTCCCCGATGACCGACGACGACGACCGCCATCCTTGACAATGACGAAAATGACCCCACTGCCGACCATGACGAGGACCGACGACGGGACCATCCCTATCCCCGACCACGACCCAATCCACCGTGACTACTAGTAGGGTTTTTATACATGTTATCTACATTGTAAAGTAAAGCACTTGCAAACAGAATAAAGGGGGTGCGATGGCGTCGGATATGGCGGATAAATGCTGCGCGTGGTTTGGGGGCACCGGTAAAACAAAATAGAAATGAAACTAATAATAAAACTGCTCTTCCGGCTTATAGCCCCTATTCTTCTATTTCTCCGAGCGGTGGCAATATTGAGCATTGCTAACTTGTTCTTGCTTGGTCGAGCTGGGCTTGCTAGAATACAGCATGGGGGCAGAGGTGGAATGTGGCCAGGTAGATTGACCATGCAGTTGAAGTTGGTATTCACCCAGTATCGGATTATTCGAGTTCCATTGTATTCCCGTGCCAACCGGACCATCTCTGGACGGATTCCTCCAGGAAAGGTTGATTTTCATGATCGTGAGGACCAAGGACGTGGTTCACGTCAATGCCCCCATAGGAGAATATATCAAACAGGAAATGGCGCTGAGTGCAAGGCGGGTCCCGTCGGTGCCATGCTGTTAGCGTGTTGGTGGCATTAATATATGGGCATGTTGTGCCGATGAAGATAGAATTATTGCAAGAAGTGCAACCGGCCAGACTGGGGATCGAACGTTGAACCCGGGCATACTGGTTATGTTCCAGGTGCTCTACCACTGAGCTGTCTAGCCATGAGGGATCAAGGTGGATTGCCTTCTTTGTCACTTAACATGTGAGCAGATTGCATGTCCAACAACTTGAATAATCAGTGCCGTGTTCCATGTGTTCCCTCGTACGCGCACTGGCAACGGTTGCCGCACTCGGCGC
>Ga0307510_10007179_pt1 | contig 13268 bp, 8 predicted proteins | sample 12_EM_MG_FD_207224 | JGI IMG/M metagenome (GOLD analysis project Ga0307510, IMG submission 207224) | Populus trichocarpa ectomycorrhiza microbial communities from riparian zone in the Pacific Northwest, United States - 12_EM | ecosystem: Host-associated > Plants > Roots > Unclassified | place... | reverse complement strand
GGTTCTATACAGCAGCACGGATTCGGACGCAACGATTAGATTGGCGGGTTTACCCTCAGCAGATTAAGGCGATCCCGGCGTCACGTGACTCGTTTCCGAGCTCAACGCATAAGCCATCGTTACAATATGCAGAAGAAGGTATGAAACAGCTGTTTCATCCGAAGAAACCACATTTTGCGGTTTGGGTTTGGATTCACGAGCCGAATCTGGAATGGAGGCAAAATAACCGAAACCAAAGGCCATTGCCAGCTCGGAGAACCCGCTTACAATACGCCGCATTTTGTGGCTTACATAATGTTGTGAAATTTTTGGCCAAGGAGCATTCACAGGACGTGCGCTCTCGAGCTATTGATGACAGGTCATCTCCTTTACATCTGGCTTCACAAGAGGGTCATGTTGAAGTCGCTCGTGCCCTCATCAAGCATGGCGCGCATGTGAAGGCTCGGGCCATGGACGGATCAACCCCACTACATCTGGCGTCTTATAATGGAAATGTGGATCTTGCACGGCTCCTCATTATGCACGGCGCCAATACAAAAGCCAAGGACAAGGATAATTCGACTCCGCTACACAGAGCGTTGATGCGTGGCCATGTGGATTTAGCACGGTCCCTCGTTGAACATGGCGCCGACGCGACAGCCCAGGATAGAAACAAGACGACCCCGCTGCATATGGCATCGAATAGTGGAAATGTGGATCTCGCACGATTCCTCGTCGAGCACGGCGCCGGTACGCCTGCACAGGACAAAAGTGGGAGGACTCCGCTGCACCATGCGGCGCAAAGTGGTCATGCTGATCTTGCACGGTTCCTCGTCGCGCATGGCGCCGATACGACAATTCAGGATAACGACGGGTCAACTTCACTCCATAAGGTGGCATTGAGTGGTCATGTAGATCTTGCACGGTTCCTCGTCGAACACGGCGCCGACGTGACAGCCCAGGAAAAGGACGGATGGACATCGCTTCATAGAGCAGCGTTCCGTGGTCATGTGGATCTTGCCCGGTACCTCGTCGAGAACGGCGCTGAAGTGACAGCCCGGGATGAAGACGGGATGACTCCGCTGCATCTGGCATTGATGGATGGTCATTTGAATCTGGCATGGCTCCTCGCCGAGCACGGTGCCAACGTAACAGCTCGGAGCAAAAGCGGGACAGTTCCTTTGCATCTGGCTTCGCGTAGAGGATATGTGGATATCGCGGAGTTCCTCGTCGAGCATGGCGCCGACGTGACCGCCCGAGACGAAGACTGGTCGACTTCGCTGTATCTGGCGTTGATGGGTGGTCATGTAGATCTTGCACGATTCTTTATCGAGCACGGTACCAATACGACGGCCCAGACCAAAAGCGGGATCGCCCCTCTGCATTGGGCATCGGGCAGGGGATATATGGACCTCGCACAGCTCCTCATCGAGCACGGCGCTGATGTGACAGTCCAGGACGAAGATAGGATGAGTCCGCTGCATCGAGCCTCGCAAAATGGTCATGAGGATCTCGCACGACTCCTCATCAAGCACGGTGCCAACACAACAGCACAGACCAAAAACAAGACTTCTCCACTACATTTGGCGTCCCGTGGGGGATATGTAGATCTCGCACAGCTCCTCATTAAGCATGGCGCCGACGTGACAGCCCAGGACGAAGGCGGTTCGACTTCACTTCATCAAGTGGCGTTCAGTGGTCACGTAGATCTCGCACAGATACTCGTCAAGCACGGCGCCGACGTGACAGCCCAGGACAAAAACGGGAGTGCTCCGCTCCACCAGGCATCGCAAAATGGTCATGCGGATCTCGCACTGTTCCTCATCAAGCACGGTGCCAATACGACCGCCCAGGACAAAAAAGGGAAGGCGCCGCTGCATCACGCATCGCAAAACGGTCATGTTGGTCTCGCACAGATCCTCGTCGGGCATGGCGCCGATACAACAGCCCAGGACGAGGGTGGCTCGACTCCGCTGCATCAGATGTCGGGATCAAATAACGGAAATGTGGAGCTTGCAAAGTTCCTCATTGAGCACGGCGCCAACGTGACAATGCGAGACAAACATGGATCGACGCCGCTGCATCGGGTGGCAGCATCGCATGGCGGAAATGTGGCACTTGCAAGTTTACTCATTGATCACGGCGCTGACGTAACAGCCAAGGACAAGGATGGGTCAACACCGCTACATAAGGCCTCGGGATCGGTATCGTATATCGGAAATGTGGATCTCGCACGGTTCCTGATTGAACACGGTGCCAACGTGACAGCCCAGGATAACAACGAGTCGACTCCGTTACATCAGCTGGCAGGATCGAATAGCGGAAATGTGGAGCTCGCGAAGTTCTTCGTTGAGCATGGTGCTGATGTGACAGCGCAGGACAAATCTAGGTCAACCCCGTTGCATAAAGTAGTGGAATCGCGGAAGGGAAATGTGGATCTTGCACGTTTCCTTGTTGAACATGGCGCCAACGTAACTGCTCAAGACAAGGATGGGTCGACTCCTTTGGGCCTTGCATCGGCCAATGGTATTACCGAACTCGCACATATCCTCACAACAGCCCTTCCCAGGGCAGGTCGACTCCGTTCCATTTGGCGTCGGTTACGGAAAGTATGGGAGCCCAATACCTCGTCTATTATGGCCCGGGCCTCGGTACAGATCCGGCAGTCCACAACACAACATCCGTACTAGGAGAAAATTGTTGTATTATTTATATAGGCACTTGATAAGCAGCTCGGATCCCGCGATTGTGCCGAGGACTGGGTTTGGAGATGCAACTATCGAGCCACTTACGAACCCGGGCCCTAACCTATTGTAGGAGCAGACTATGATCTTAGCACGTTGGTCCACTGAATTTTGTCTGTAGCTTTCCTAGAAATGACATGACTGAAGTGATGCTATGTTTCATCGATTTCATCATTCATCCGTTACCTCTGTGGTAAGACGTGGTATGCAATTTTCTTCTTCCGAGTCCGGACCATAAACGACAAATACCTAAATCATTTTCACGCATTCCTCTGTGCTAGAAGATCATACACGTTCGTATTCGATGGAAATGGAAGTAACCGACCGAAGAGAAATAGAGAGCTTTGAAGGCGTCAGCACATAGATCGCAAGTACTGGTGTCACATACCACCGAACGCACACTCAACGACAAACGAATCTCATTGACTCTTCTAACTGACTGTTCCCGACCCCACCCTTCAGTCGCCCTTGTCCATCTAATCCTGCTGGACTTTGTCTTCGATGATGTTAGACGACGGGACGCCCTCGGGCCTCGCTGCTGCAGTCCCATCAACAGCAGCGGCGACCACAGGATCTGGACTGGTGTTAGATTTTCGTGGGGACAACAAACCGAGGGAATGCGTTTATTGGGGATCAAACGCACGCACTTCCCGTCGTTACTACTCTGGACCTATGATATCAGTGTCCGGGGAGATCAGAAGAGATTGAGATAAAATTTAGTGTTCCGTGCTCCAGATGCACGTGTCGGGCGGAGTCGATTGCTCAAGTTGACGATCAGACATGTGAGGTAGGAAAGAATCATCATCTTTCAATTCTTGACTGGTAAAACGCATTTCGCAATGTTGTACACAACGTACCAGAGGCCATAATGCGGATGTTAGTTATACAAACGGGGATGTGGCAACAAATCAAAACTCTAGTTTGGAACAGCGATCGCCTTTCCGAACAGGGCTGCCGACTCGGAGAGTGTATCAAGGCGTACAGCAGTGAGCTTCCAACCTGCCTGATTAAGTAGGTCACGAAGATCCGTGACTGTGCGTTCTCTGCCATTGGCGAAAGCCAACATCTTCGGCGTGTAACGGTGTCAGCGCGGTTATCGTGGTTTGAATTCGTTCTTCTTACCATCATGTCGGTACCATATGTCGAGTTCGCGCGACCAAAATTGGGGAGCAGTGGCTTCGGGGGCACGGGAAATTCCGCACCGGGGATCTCGTGTGCAGCAGGTTCATCACAGGCATATGTCATCAGCCGTCCAACGACGACAAGTTGGGTCTTAGGGCTAGCGGCAACGCGCAGATGCTTCAGTATTGTGAGGCAATACTCGTCGGCCCAGTCGTGAAGCACTTTGCTCAAGAGGAAGACGGCGACATCCTCCTGCTGCGCGGGCTGTGGGTCAAAGAAGTTGTGAGCTTTGGGTCAGATGTCAGAGTGCTACCCTGTGACAACGCAGGAGAAAACTGAGAAACCTTGGAGCGTCACGCGGCCCAATTCAAGCGCATCAGGCATGTTCTCCTTCCAAAACTGCAATCCATGTGTTGTTAGACACATACCACACTTGGAGAGGTGAGTTGATTCAACCCATATACCTCGACTGCTTCCCCTACGACAGGCTCGCGGTCCTGGACAACGAAGCGAAGATGTGGGTGATGGGCGGCGAGAGTCAACGCTTGAGAGCCAACGCCGCCGCCAACATCGACAACCAGCGAACCCTCAGGGAGCTTTTCCCAGGCGTACCCTGCAAGTCCGATTCCTCGAAGTCAGATATTGGTCTACGAAGATGCGTGGGATCACCGGACCCTCAAGGATGGTGTTCAAGTTCGCGGAGGACATGCTTTTCCTGCCGTTCATGGCAGCTCCGAATCGAATAAGTCGTAATCTGTTGTCCCCACGCTCCAGCCAGCTCCAAAATTCTTCCTTGAAGTTGAGTGCTTTGTTCACGGCAGCCTTGTTCGGTTCGTCGGCATGTCCGAATTCGGGGTCAAGAAGGGTCTCGGTCAGATAGCTAGAGCTCTTGAAGCCCTCGTCTAGGCTAACGGGACGAATCAGGGTCTAACTACCTAAGAGAATCCAGTGAAACCACTCATACATGTGTCCGATGAGAGATGTGATCCCGAAAGTTCCGGTGTGCTTCGATTCAGGCCTGACGATCATTACTTCATTGCTGCAAGCCGTGAGACCAAGGGCAAACCTTTCCAGCAGCTCATCGACCGGCTTTCCGGTGTCCAAAACGGAGGATAGACGGTTGGTGGCAAAAACGTCCGGGGACACCTCAATAAATATATGATTCGTAGCAAGGAGGCGAAGATTGCGAGCTGGAAACATTAGTCAAGGACAGTATACTGGACCTCTCCGACACGTACCCAATTTCCCGGGGTGGATGTTGGATGGCTTAGCGATTTCCCTGACGTGTCTTCCCTATATCAGAAAAGGTCGGGGCAGCTCCAAGGTGACAGAAGGACATAAACATTACATTGGGGCCAGCATCGCGAAGGGTCTCAGCAACATGGGTGCTCACCGCTGTGCGAATTGCCGTAGAAACATGGAACTTCGTTGTTCCCCATTATACGCAATATTCCATGGTAAAAGATGGTTTTCAATCTCACCTGGTTCATAATATCAAGCAGTGCGAACGGTGCAGGCCTCACAAGCGTCATGAGTTGAGCAGCTGCGGAAGTAATGAGCAATCCGGCCGACTGTATGGCGGGATGCATGCGCGGTGCTTCAGACTCAAGGCTAAATGTTGACTCCGCAGACGGGAAATGAAAGGAATGGGTAGTAACAACGGCTTCTATCTGTTCGATTGAAGACTGTATAATGTTAGCGAGAGTCTTCAACTCTGCCAAGGCATCTTGCGAAGCCCTTCGAAGGAAGGCGCTGTCAAATACTCCAACATCAAAGGTGTTTGTAGGACATACCTCGGCTTAGAATGCTGGGAGGTGGACGTCGCTGGCTGTGAGGACAAGGGTGTATGATCTGAGACGGAGAAAGACATCGTAGATGACCAGAGGAGAGGAGAGTTGAAGGTAGACGAGATATCCCAATCATGCTGGGAACGTTCTGGCTCTGGTTCAGCTCCGCGGGCCGCGGCTGATCGACGCAGACGCCCGTTGTCACGTGACAAAGACAAAAGTTTGAGGGTGGATGTTTCTTTCTAGGCAATCCACAAGTAAGTTAAATGCACATTCTTTGTTGAAGGTGGGGCACACACGCAGTGTGATGGGGGAATTAACCGGTGTTGTTATTAATCATGTACAAAAGAGAAAGGAAAACGAAAGAGATAATCGATAATCCATGATAGAAACAAAGGCCACCGTACAACGGTACCATCGTTGATATTCATTTCGAGTATCGGCATTTCATCACTCCTGATCATGATCGCCTCTCCAAGATGGGTGAAACACCTCTACGCACGTATCTGCGGCTCGTTGACATTACGACGGCTTTCTCACATCGCCAATGCTCTCGCACGACGAACCAAAGCTCAGCCGATTCACGAACGTCGTCGACCTCATCAGTCATAAGCACAAGTACGAACAAGGGCACGCATGTCCTCCAGCGGATCGATGTCCTCTTTCAAGTTCTAGTTTATGCACGCGATGCATCGTGCATCGCTGTGTGGTGCCGCACCTGTAGCTAGCCAACAACTATGTCAGGCAGCACTCTGCCCATATCAACTCGAGTAGGGCAATTTCGGAGCATCGCGAACGTCGCGGCACGTACGGCACGACAAGTTTACGCCATTTGCGTTGCCTGCTTTTGAGCCAAATCGAGAGAGAAGGGCGTGCACGTACTGGTCATTTCCAGGTCCGCTCATCGTGGTCCCCACGCGTGAGCCCCGCCGGGCTGCAACCCCACACCAGGTGGACGTACTGTGCCCCCCAAGTGGTCGACAGCAACTTCTCGGCGATCCCGAGCGATCGGGGAGGATGCTGAGCCTGTCGTTTCGGAAGACCAAACTGAGCGGCCCGATAGTTAGCGCCGACAGATTAGCTGCCATTTTGACTTCTTCTTGACGCCTCGCTCCACAGAACCTCTACGGCACCTTCCCTCGGCAGTGTCTGCGAGTATCGCAACCCGTCCGATAAGTCAACGCGAATCATGTGTCCAATTACCTTGTCTCGGGGTACCCTGAATTCATACCTTGATACTCTTGTGAACAAAACCACGAGCGGCTATGGGGCCTACTTGGGCTGGAAGCTTAGGAGAACCGAATGAGGGGTGCCGTTGTATGCGTGTGGTAGACGTATAAATATTGGGTTGATAGAAGATTCGGCGTGATGGCCGTAGCTTGGCAGGTCGAGCAATGAGTTCCGTTTTACCTCCCAATGACGCCACTACCAAAGAGGGTCCTTGTGCGCGACGCCCAGAGAAAATGGTGAAGATATTTGAGCCATTGGTGTGGCAAATTGATATCTGGGCAGGTAGCAGTAGGCACAAACGGGGGCGCAGTCCCCAAGCCTCCATGGGAAAGGAACAGTAGGAGAGCAGAGGAAGAGGGGTTATGCACCATCTGGGCCTTCAAGCCAAGGTGTAATGTTGAGCGAGATTGGGATGCCAGTTGGTGCTGGTCAAATATTGGAAGGAAGGAGGTGTGGGGCAAAGGCGGTGTTGAGGCTGAACACTTCAACGGGTTCGGATACGGCAAGTCCCAGAATCTCGAGGTTGCGCCTCTGAAAATATCTGCTTTGGAGTCTATCCGTCATCAACGGTCATGACATTATGACGTTTTGTGCCCGGATATTCTGCAGAGGGATGATTATGCGGGAGAAGATGGTGGACGGGACGACGTAGATGTGGATGAGACAAGAGTATTACTGGCGTACATCGGGACACGTCTTATCGATCGATTAAAAGTGGTGTGTGGCAGTTGTGTGGCAAAGAATCAGGTCTTCTCGGTCCTGGGAAACCAAGAAATGGGTTTAACTCGAAAGCCTCGGAAGCGCGTGAAACCGTCGTCACAAGGTTGTTGGCGCATCAGCTGAACATGTAGGTCCAAGCTGAAGGGTGATTAGAAGTGACAGGAATAGGTCGCACGGCGATGATTCGGCGAACGTCGGAGCGAAAAAGTGGTAAGTCAGGACGGGAAAAGGGCTGAGGTAACCGAGACGCACAATATGGGCAGTTATCCTCTTCGTGTCAATCTCATCCGCACCAACTACAACCATCGGCGTGGCATTCTCGACCTCGACCTGTGGCACACCTTCACTTGCGATATTAATAAGGCCTGAGGGACCCTGTTGTAGTACGGAGAGGAGAAGTGCGGCCAAGGTGGGTGAATTCTTGCAAAGCGCGAAGATGCGCGTCAACATTAAGGCCATGTTACGACGTGACAGGATTGTAGGGTAATATTCCAGTCTCCGGTACCATCAGATGTTATCAGTGAGGTGCCGAAGCTTGCTGCAAAGGCCGAAAAGGATTGAGAGAAGGACGGGAGATGGATCGAATAAGGGTACTGTACTGTACCAACAAATACAGTACAGTCGGGACGACTCCATTAAATTTCAAATATAACCAAACAATACCAAACATAGCTCGTCAATGCTCCGTCATGCATGCCACTGGGGTTCGTATTTCGGGTTCTGTTGGCCTCGCTGTCTCGTTCATGTATATAAACCTTTACGGTCATATATTTCTCGTCCTTAATGAAATACAACCTTCTCTAGTGTTGAAGCTTGAAGCTCCCACCTGACCACTCCAACCTAGCCGACGAACTTCAAGGTGGCCGGAACTTTGCTCAGGCTATGTTGTGGGTTCCTATTCTTCCTGTCTCACTACTAGTCTATCGTCATTTGCCCTTGGGATGTCCGACACCTCCAAATGTGCCCTCGCACTCCAACAGTACTCCAACACATGGTGTTCAGTTATCTCATGTTCGATTCCACAATCGTAAACAGTGTTACAAATTCAACTTGCGCCCATCTGTTTCAGGCGATCACAGTGGGGTCACTTTGCGTCTGTGTTCAAATATAACCACAATACACGATTGAGGCGGCGCATCAACCTTCGCCCCAATCCCTCCACTTGCCAGCCACATCCCAATACCTTGCCATCATTTCCCGCAGCGAACCAATCCCCCCTCCTAAGGCACCCGGCTTGTAGAACCGCCGTCTGTTGCATACCCTTCTATCTAGGCGGCAAGAACTCGTTGACAGTATCTGGGAGGCCTTTCGTACGTTTTGGCGACAACAAGCCAGCGTCGTTTCTGCCTGTTAGAAGGCTTACGTCAGGTTGCGAACGGTATGGACGAGTTGAAACGTTAGTTATTCCCTAACGTGGCTATTACTGTCTTGAATTACAGTATTTGATCGCAGGTGAAAAACTGCACGAAGATATTTATCGTTGGCTCTCCCCCCCCGACCCATGGAAAAATCACAACATCGCCCAGCGGTCGCGGCACACTGGGACCGGATCCTGGTTTATTCAAGGCAACATACTTTCAGAATGGAAAGCATCCGGACCGAGTTCCCTTATCTGGATACATGGGAAACGTCAGTCACCGCCGCCTACCTTTCCGCAGAGATTGACGATTTTCTCTTCTTGTAGCGGGTGCCGGAAAGAGCGTAATTTGGTACGCTAACTTGTTGGTATTTCTGCCTTGGGAACTTACGGCGTCTACCAGCTCCACGGTTATAGAGGAGATCGAGACTATGCGCAAATCTGGACTCGCATCGCTCGCAATATACTACTGTGACTTTAGGGAGGACGAAAAGAAGGACCTGCGCGGGCTGCTCTCATCCATGCTATTCCAGCTTTGTGACCAGTCCATCTCCTACTACGATATCATGTCCTCTTTCTATTCGGCACACCGCCATGGTAAACAAAGCCCTAGCGACGAAGGACTTGTCCGGTGTTTGAAAGACTTGCTGCAACTTCCAGGGCAAGTCCCGATTTTCCTTATTGTGGATGCACTGGACGAATGCGCAAGCACATCTGCGCTTTCCTCCCCCCGTCAAGAACTCCTCATACTTCTGGAAGAACTTGTCGATTCACAACTCCCGAACCTGCGTATATGCGTGACGAGCCGACCAGAGGCCGACATCAGGCCTGTCCTTGAACCTCTAACGTTCCAATCTATTTCGTTACATGACGAGAGTGGACAAATGAAGGACATCGAGGACTACATCAACTCAGTCGTAAACAACAATCGAAAGATGCGCAGATGGAAACCGGAGCACAAGCAGCTCGTGATTGATGTCCTGTCAAAACGAGCTGATGGAATGTAAGACGCCATGCCTTATCCTTCTCGACTCTCACCAACCCCTCTGCACTAGGTTCCGGTGGGTGTACTGCCAGCTGGACTACCTCGGCGACTGTCTCCCAGGGCGTATCTGGCAGGCTCTAAACGAATTACCAGCCACACTTGATGAAACATATGAACGCACCTTGCGAGAAATCAAAGATACAAACTGGGAATTTGCTCAACGGCTCCTCCAATGTGTCGCTGTAGTGTCCCGTCCTCTCCGAGTTGAGGAACTGGCAGAATTTCTCGCATTTGATTTCAAGGCAGGACCGATTCCAAAATTTCACGAGGATTGGCGCCTAGAAGATCCGTTGGAAGCAGTGCTGTCCACGTGCTCTACATTGCTTGCCCTCGTCAACGACGAATTTGACGATTCCCCAGTGATACAATTTTCCCACTTCTCGGTCAAAGAGTTCTTGATGTCTCCTCGCTTCGCCGAAAAATGTGGCCCTATATCCCGCCGCTACCGCATTTCCATGACAGTTGCCCATGCCCTTGTAGCGCAAGTATGTCTAGGTATTCTACTACACCTGGACGAAAACGTAACAAGAGACATCCTGACAAAATTTCCGCTTGCTGAATATGCTGCTGGACACTGGTTTGAACATGCACGTTTTGAGGGCGTGTCGCAAAATCTGGAGATTGGGACGCGGCAGTTGTTTGACGCGAGCAAGCCACATCTTGCCGTTTGGCTCCGGATATACAACCCATTACAGTTCTGGGAGGTACTGGTAGACGAACGGACCGAAGGGCTGTCGCCACCCGCTCGAACCCCCTTACACTATGCCGCTTTTTGCGGCTTAGACACTGTTGTGGGTTTCTTGGCCGCTAAGCATCCACAGGACGTGTATTCTCGAGGTGTCCATGACGTTTCAACTCCATTGCATTTGGCCTCAAGAGAAGGACATGTCGAAGTTGCACGCATTCTTGTTGAGCACGGTGCTGATGTGACAGACCAGGATAAGCATGGGTGGACTCCGCTACATAGGGCGTCGGAAACTGGAATGGTGGAAGTCGCACACTTTCTCGTCGAGCACGGCGCAGAAGTGACGGCCCAGAACAAGGGCGGGTTGACTCCGTTGCACCAAGCGTCCAAAAGCGGAAATGTGGATCTCCTGCGGTTCCTCATCAGGCATGGTGCCGATGCGACAGCCCAGGACAAGGATGGGCTAACTCCGCTGCATTGGGCGCCATATTCATGGTTGGGGGGCGTGGACATCGCACAGTTCCTCGTCGAGAACGGCGCTGACGCTACGGCCCAGGACAAGAACGGTTCAACTCCATTGCATTCGGCATCAGAATCGGTCAGGGAGGGGGCGGGTCTTGCACACTTCCTGGTCGAGCAAGGCGCAGACGTCACAGCCCAGAACAAGAACGGGTTGACCCCACTCCATAAGGCCTCAGAAGACGGAAATGTGGATCTTACTCGGTTCCTCGTCGAGCGTGGCGCCGACATGACTGCTCGAGATAAGGATGGGCTGACTCTCCTGCATCATGCATCCGCGTCGTGGCGTGAAAATATAAACATCGCGCAGTTCCTCATTGAGCACGGCGCCGATGTGACAGCCAGGGACGAGGAAGGGTCGACTCCGTTGCATTCGGCATCAAAATCGATCAGGGAGGGGGCGGGTCTTGTACGGTTCCTGGTCGAGCAAGGCGCAGACGTCACAGCCCAGGACAAGAACGGGTCGACACCACTCCATGAGGCCTCAAAAGGCGAAAATGTGGATCTTACACGGTTCCTCGTCGAGCTCGGCGCCGACGTGACAGCTCAGGATAAGGATGGGATGACTCCCCTGCATCATGCATCCGCAGCGTGGGATGGAAAGGTGGACATCATGCTGTTCCTCGTTGAGCACGGCGCCGATGTGACAGCTCAGGATAAGTATGGGCTGACTCCTCTGCATCATACATCCGCGTCGCGGCATGGAAAGGTGGTCATTGCGCAGTTCCTCATTGAGCGCGGCGCCGGTGTGGCAGCCCAGGACAGGAGCGGGTTGACTCCGCTGCATCAGGCGTCTCGAAGCGGACATGTGGTTCTTGCACAGTTCCTTGTCGAACATGGTGCCGATCTGATAGCCCAGGACAAGGATGGGTCGACCCCGCTACATCTGGTGTTCTATCGCGAAAATGTAGGTCTCGTGCAGTTCCTTATTGGAAGTGGGCCCGGGGCTGACAACTCCGCTCTATCAGGTGTCTGCATCGTCACAAGGAACAGTGGACATTACACGTCCCCTCTTCGATCATGACGCCGACGAGACACTGGGAGCCCAGGACGAGTATGGGTCGACCCCACTGCATCATGCATCGTGTAGTGGAAATATTGATCTAGCGAAGTACCTTGTTGAGCGCGGCGCCGACACCACTGCTCAGAACAAGCGTGGGTCGACTCCTCTCCATGTGGCATCGTGCCATGGTTATGCAGATGGCGTGAAGTTCCTCATAGGTCATGGCTCCGATGTGACAGCTCAGAACAAAGATGGCTCCACTCCGCTGCATCAGGCGTCGATGTCATCGCGTGGAACCTTGTGCATTGCACGACTCCTACTCGAGCATGGCGCTGATAAGTCAGCCCAGGACCAGCGCGGGCTAACTCCGCTGCATCAGGCATCATGTGGCGGAAATGTGGATCTCGTACGGTTCCTTGTTGAGCATGGCGCCGACGCAACAGCCAAGGACATGAGCGGCTCGACTCCTTTGCATGAGGCATCATATCATGGTCGTGTGGATATCGCGCAATTCCTCATCCAGCATGGTGCCGATGTAACAGCCCGGAACAAGTATGGGCATACTCCGCTGCATTGGACGTCGGATTCTGGAAATGTGGATCTCGTGCGGTTCCTTGTTGAGCATGGCGCCGACGCAACAGCCAAGGACATGTGCGGCTCGACTCCTTTGCATGAGGCATCATATCATGGTCGTGTGGATATCGCGCAATTCCTCATCCATCATGGTGCCGATGTGACAGCCCGGAACAAGTATGGGCATACTCCGCTGCATTGGACGTCGGATTCTGGAAATGTGGATCTCGTGCGGTTCCTTGTTGAGCATGGCGCCGACGCAACAGCCAAGGACATGTGCGGCTCGACTCCTTTGCATGAGGCATCATATCATGGTCGTGTGGATATCGCGCAATTCCTCATCCAGCACGGTGCCGATGTAACAGCCCGGAACAAGTATGGGCATACTCCGCTGCATTTGACGTCGGATTCTGGAAATGTGGATCTCGTGCGGTTCCTTGTTGAGCATGGCGCCGACGCAACAGCCAAGGACATGAGCGGCTCGACTCCTTTGCATGAGGCATC
>Ga0307510_10007178_pt1 | contig 13269 bp, 7 predicted proteins | sample 12_EM_MG_FD_207224 | JGI IMG/M metagenome (GOLD analysis project Ga0307510, IMG submission 207224) | Populus trichocarpa ectomycorrhiza microbial communities from riparian zone in the Pacific Northwest, United States - 12_EM | ecosystem: Host-associated > Plants > Roots > Unclassified | place... | reverse complement strand
TCGAAAAAGGCGTCCCCATGGGTGGACGGATCTTATCCGGTACCCAACCCTCCTTCCATAAAAGGGAATTGGATGGGTGGACCGGACTCCAACCCTCCCACGGCATTATCAGGGGTCCTCGTGCCATGCCGGACTCGCTTATTGTGTGATTGTGGTACTGTATGGTGCGGTGCGGTGCGGTGCATGGCTTAGTGTACAAGTTTTGAGGCGGCGACTGCGGCGATTGTCTGATCTACCGTATCGTCGTCGTCAAGCCGTCACTCGTCCACCCATTGGGAGACATATACGTCATGGTAGTACTCGGGATGTTTATCCCCGCCCGCTGCGCCAAGTTAAGAGCCGAACTGCTCTTATCCTCAGCTAGCTTGGATTACGAACAAGCGAGATTGACAATCAATGGTTGGTTAATGAGTTTCCCCACCCCCGAGCCCAGAATTTCGGAAAATCTGCGATATTCATCTATGCGAGACCCGTATCGTTGCCTTTACCCGGTCCATTTATTGGAAGGCCGCTCTCGATCGGAAATCTGTTCCTCGTTGCATTCGTCTCATGCACCATCGGTTTCGAGGCCACTCCCAACTCGGAACACTCATGAAAAATATCCCGTTGTCCTACTTGATGCGTCCATCATGATCGTACAATGACGCCGACGCCGGCGTTATTCCTCCGAAATCCTAATTGGGCCTTGTTCGGTGGCTGTCGTCTGTCGGCCCTCTTCTCACAAAGTACATTTTCCTTGCTTTAGCCCAACACTGACGACTTATGAACACGACCCATCGTCAATCTTATTCAGGACAGTAGGAATCTCGCAACTCTACCGACGATCATGCGTCCTGTCCGCCTCGAGGACAGCCAAACCACGTCGTACGTCCCGTTAAGTTGTTCAAGGGTATACAGCATCTCACTCTCGACCTCGCCTCGGATGTTTGTAGACCCGAAATATGCGCACCTTTGCCTGTACTCTGTTGTACTACGAAAGGTTTTCCACATGGACCGCGAGGCATCGAATCTCGACCCGCCTAGGTCCGATCATCGTTTGGGACGAGTTGTGACGAAACTGTTCCATATCACGAGGCTTCTTCCTCCCCCATTGTAAGGGCCCAACCAATCCTTCCATTGTCCATGAAGGAGCAAAATCGTACTAGGCGTAAGCAACTTTGGTCGACAGCGAACGTTACCAATGGTCCTCTACTACCCTGGTCCCCACTCCTCTCAGCTTACGGGTACGCTATCCTTCGTGCCTTGCGGAGATTATGCGAGCGTTCTAGATGTGCGCAACAACTTGCGCTTGGGAGACTGAAACTCTAGGACGGCAACAGATTGTCTGGATAAGAAGATTCCAACTCCATGAATGTGAGTGTAGTTGCTCCCCGTTGACCTGTGGATACTTAAACTAAACTATAGCGCTGGCTACATTCCATTTTGCTTTACTTCAGTCGCCAGCGCACAATCCCGGGCGTTCCCTGCCAATGCTCTCCAGGCTTGCATCTGTCTGTGAACCCAACTCTGAAGCCTGCGGGGGAGTCGGATGAAGAATAGCTTCCTATCGGCTACCACTCCCCAGCCCCAGCTACTCGTCCGCTTAAATCGGTGTTTTCCTCCGAAATCGCCGCATATGGGTCAAAGGCAGAAAAAAAGGGGGGCTTGGGCTCCTGCCGAGCTGTATGCACGGTACCTTGAACACACTGTTTCATCCGAGTGATTTGGGGATGATAACAAAGCTCTCATGTTACGACGGATCTCCTGATTCGCCCCTCAGGCGTCAGTCGTGGAACAAGTAAAGTACTAACAGCGGCCCCTACATCGGCCCTCAGTCGGCCAGTCACCAAATCACGGCCTGATTTCAAACACAACTCGACTATCATTGGGTGAAATTTCAATTGAAATGGCCGACTGAGGGGCCCGCCAATTAAATGTTGGGGAAGGAACATAGTCTGCGGCATGGTTCCATCTGTTAGATCAGATCAGGCCAATTATTTCTACACTGACCTTTTTCAATTTCGCAACCGCCTAGTCATGACTGTAATGTGGTCCATGATGTGTTACGAGTTTAGGCCCTCATTTTCACCAATTAACATTATTGATAAGTGGTGACTTCGTCAAAAATTTAGTTAAAAACTTCCCACGATTTTCTTTGAGTCCGTACCTTCGTTCGTTAAGCGCGTTAAGTCCTATGAGGATCACGCGATCACGCGATCACGCCTCGACAAATAGTGCTCATGGCCCAGGGCTTGGGTTAGGCGGCGCCTATTCGTTCCACTGCTCCGAGCCTTATCATTTCATATCGATTGCCTCACCCTCAGGCTCGTCCTGCTGAATGGCATTCGTCACTGGCACTTTGGCCACTCCAAAGGCCATCACTGGCATCACCGCATTCGGCCCCCCTTTTAACGATTCCGATGCAGACATCATCCTTCGAAGTTCCGATCGAGTCGACTTCATAGTCTATAAGGTCATACTATCCAAGGCATCACGAGTCTTCAAGACCATGTTTACTTTACCCCAGCCCGTCACGGACACACAATCCGACTCGTGCCGTCCCATTGTCGAATTAGCTGAAAATAGCAATGTCTTGGCAGCCTTTCTGTCGGTCGTCTATCCTCCGACCCCCATGTCGCCTAAGCCACTCTCCTTGGACGACCTCATAGCCGCCCTTGACATGGCTAGAAAATATGACATAACCACTATGTCCGACCGTCTCCTCATGGATTTTGGGGGATTAAAGACGCTGCAGAACAAACCTTTGGAGGCCTTCTGTGCTGCATACTCACGTGAACTGGCAAAGGCAGCCAAGATAGCTGCAGGGGCATCACTCAAACATCGGTTAACCCTGGACGCAATTGGGGATAGGTTGCAGTACACGAATGGACCTGCTTTCCACAGCCTGTGGAAGTTCCACCGTGCCTGTTCTGCCGTCGCCGTTAAAGCCATTTCGGGGAATGTCTTTGGATGGATCCACACAGACCCACCTCCCTGGTGGAGTGTTGCATCCGCAAATTGCTGTTGCAACAGACATGATTATCGGTTTGGGCCCAAAAGGACCCAATGGTCGGCCCACACTTCGTGGGGTGACTATCTAAACCGCGCACGCAAGGCATTGCGGAAGCATCCTTGTAGCGAGGCCATAACGAACCAAGATATACTACGGCCGTCATACCAAGCGCAGATGTGTGACGAATGTAAGAAGCAGATTGTTGGCCTGTCGGAGTTTAGTCGCTACCTGGGAGAAGAGGTCGAGAGGGCTGTCTCCAAAGTAAGACTACTGTTCCCTATTTCTTAGTATTGTCATTAACTCGATTTTTCTGTGAGGTGTCTCTGAATTTGCCTTTTTGACCCAGCAGTCGATCGACTGTACTTCTGGACAGTTTCTCAGTTCAAATTCCATCGGCCATCCAAGACGTTTGTGTCCTCAGGTCGTGGGAGAATGACACTAGTCGGGGAAAGCTTTTTGTTTGTGTACTTCGGATTGAACTATCATGTACGCATGTTCGTGTCATACATAGTGCGGATTGATCAAATGCGGCATATGTGACGGCTCTGACTGGTCGCGGACAGGACTCGGTTAAAATAGCGCCTTGAGTTAGCGCCTATTTGTGCATCTTTTCCGGACCTTCAAGTTATTGATTGCATCACTCTCATCTTCCTGAGAGACATTCGTCACTATGACCACTCCTCCAGAGACAGAGCACTCCGATAAAGCTACCGTGACCATCACTACATTTGGTCCCCCATTTGATGATACCAATGCCGATATCATTCTTCGAAGTTCCGATGGAGTCGACTTCATGGTCTACGAAGTCATATTGTCCAAAGCATCACCAGTCTTCAAGACCATGTTTTCTTTACCCCAACCGGCCACTGACACACGGCACACACCACAAGACTCGCGTCCCATCGTCTTTCTGGCTGAACACAGCAAAGCCTTGGCGGCCTTGCTGTTAACCATCTATCCTCCCACCCTGGTGTCGATCTGGGTCGAGCCTCTTTCCTTGAGCGACCACATCGGTGTCCTTGACATGGCTAGAAAATATGACATGGCCGCTACATCCTACCGTCTCCTCATAGATTTTCAGGGATCGGAGGCCTTGAGAAACAACCATTTACAGGCCTTCTATGCTGCATACCGTCGTGAATTGCGAGAGGCAGCCGATATAGCTGCGCGGGCGTCGCTCAAATATCCGCTGACTCTGGACGCTATTGGAGATGAGTTGCAGAACATAGACGGACCCGCTTTCCACACGCTGTGGAAGTTCCACCGTGCTTGCTCTGCCGTCGCCGTTAAAGCCATTTCGGGCCCTACTTATAAATGGATCCCCAAAGCACCGCTTACCTGGTGGAGCGCTACATCCGCACAGTGCCGTTGCAGCAGAATTGGATTTTGGCTCGGGTCAACGGAGTCTCGCTGGTCGACTCACACGTCATGGGGCAACTATGTAGACCGCGCCGTAGAGGCATTGAAGACGCATCCTTGTAGCGAGGCCATAACAAACCAAGCGATCCTCCTTCCTTCCTACCAAGCGGAGATGTGTGATGAATGTCGAAAGCAGATTGCTGGCCTGTCGGAGTTTAGTCGCTACTTGGGAGAAGAGGTTGACAGGGTTGTCTCTAACGTAAGAGAGCGCTTCTACCTCTTCAAGCTCCTTGCTGACTTGATTTTCCTTGAGGTCCCTCTTGACTTGCCTTTTTGAACTCTTCCCTCCCCCATTGACCTACGTTTCCCTGTACGATTATGGGGATTTGGAAGTCGATTGGCACACATACCATTTGTTCCACGATGAAACGTGTTTCAGCTTTTCGGACTTGTCCCGCGTAATACTAGTACTGACTGTATCATCGATTCCCTTCGAACTGCATGTGTTAGTAAACCATCCGCGGCCCATCCATGATAGCTCTGACAAACCACCGTTGGTCATCATTCATCAGGCCCCACCGACTCAAGGTCAAAGTCAAGGAGAATGACGTCAAGTGCAGTGAGATAGGCACGTATCTTGTCGCGGTTTCGGAGCAGCCGGCAAAAGACTCGGACAACGGGGGTGTAACTGAGAGTCAAATGTACGAAGGTGTGCTAATGTACGTACAACGAATTTATGAAAAGTCCGGGAAAGGCAAGGAAACTACTAAGTACTAAATTTGAAATCCTTTGACAACAAAATGTGCACCTGGGGAGATTCCTTAGTGAGCTTATTGTCGCGCTGGTGGCTAGTCCACGCTAGTTCGGAATGATAGAGAAGAGAGAGAGAGGCCGCAATCCCACTAGAGTCGGAGAACGCGCGAGGAAAGGATGTCTCTATTCATTCCTTCCTTGGCAACGTCAGGCCAGGGGATTTTATATACGCGAACACAAGGGAGACAAATATTCTACGTGTCAGACGAGTATAGGGGGAAGAAGAGTGGGGTAAGCAAAAGTGAATGCAGTCCTGTCAGTGACTCAGTGACAGACGCGCACGCCGACGATGACGAAAAGTAAGCGGTGTCCAAAGGGCAGGAAAATTTAGTGAGTTGTATAGTTGTAGTCCAAGTACGCGAGAGCGAGCGCGTACACGACGACGGTAAGGAATGCTCGATGGTATGGTATGGTAAAGGCCTGGGGTATAGGGGGGAATATATTGGAATGGAGAGCAAGCAAAAGGAGATAAAGGAATGTACAAAAAGAGAGTTGATTGCGGATATATACAGCAAGATCCTTTCCTAACAGAGATATAGTTCAGACCGAGACTCGGCCCGGCGAGCGAGGGGCCACGATTGGCCCACGAACGACGCGTGCTACGTGAAGCGACAGGCTTTCGAGGGGGCACGCACTACTGGCGTCGGTCGATAGGGCTTGGGAGATCCGCGTGTCTCGGCCGGAGAATGGGGCACAGCGAGAGGGTCGATCGTAAGGCAACAAGGGTGGAAGTGGAAGTGAGGCTTGGCTTGGCTTGGACAACGGGCGCACGTCACGTGGTCGAAAGTGCGCGTTTTCCGACTCGGAGGCGGAGGCGAGGCTTTATATAAGCTTTATAACTTACGGCTCATTTTATTTTGATCGCAAGCAATGGATCCAAGAGCGTGGAGTCACGCCTCGAGCCCCTGGGGTGGCGCCTGTCCGTGCAGTTTTAAACTCTCATCTCTTGACTTGAAAGTGAATTCGTCATTATGGCCATTCCTCCAGAGTCAGAGCACTCAAGTTAGTCAAGTACTGCATTTGGCCCTCCATTCGATGACCCCGATACCGACATCATCCTTCGAAGTTCCGATCAAGTCGACTTCATGGTCTACAAAGTCATATTATCCAAAGCATCCCCTGTCTTCAAGACCATGTTTACTTTACCCCAGCCCACCACGGACACACAACCCGACTCGTGCCGTCCCATTGTCGAATTAGCTGAAAATAGCAAGGTCTTGGCAGTCTTGCTCTCAGTCATCTATCCTCACACTTCTGGGTCGGATGAGGAACTTTCCTTGAACGACTCAGAACGACCTCATAGCTGCACTTGACACGGCTAGAAAATACGACATGGCCACTGCATCCCGCCGTCTCCTCATAGATTTTAAGGGCTCAAAGGCTATAAAGACGGCCCTTTGGAGGCCTTCTGTGCTGCATACTCTCGTGAACTGGGAGATGCAGCCCAGATAGCTGCGAGGGCATCACTCAAACATCGACTGAACTTGGACGATATCGGGGATACGTTGTTCACAAACGGACCTACGCTCCATAAACTGTGGAAGTTCCACCGCGCTTGTTCTGCCGCCGCAGTCGGAGCCATTTCCGATCGTAATTTTGAATGGATCTCGCCGCACCCGACTACCTGGGCAACCAGATAGACCTTGGCATCCCCAGCGTAACTCCGCGTCCCAACATTCTGAGGCAAGGACAATTTGGGGGAGCTCTGCGTGGGGCGACTATATGGACCGCGCATGCAATGTATTGCGGGAGCATCCTTTTAGCGAGGCCATAACGGACCCAGCTGTCCTCCGACCGTCCTACCAGGTGAAAATGTGTGATGGATGTCGGCAGCTGATTTGTGGCCTGCCAGAATTTAGTCGCTACTTGGGAGAAGAGGTCGATAGGGTTGTCTCCAAAGTAATAGGGCTCTTGCATCTTTCTTGATATCTTCGTTAACTTGATTTCCTTGTAGGTCCCTCTGAATTTACCTTTTTGACCTAGCGGTCGATCGACTGGACTCCGGGACAGCTTCTCATTTTACTCACTATCGGCGGTCCAAAGACGTTCGAATTCTCCAGAGGATGGGGACACGCCGTTAATAGGAAAACCCTTTTCTTTGTGTAATTAGTTGGACCCGTTACGGATGCGTCGTTGATATTGATGCAATATTGATGCATTGATGGATTGAATGCGGCAGTTCAAGTTGTGACAGCTCGCGGATAAATGTGGCTTCCGTCGCCAGGCTGAAGAAAAAATGCGCCCCAATCAGTGTCAGAGAATCTACGCATCTAATGTATGGGATTTTAAAAGTCGAACGACGATCACCCACGGCCAGGGTAACATCATAAGGTGTATGGGATGGGCGCTCCGTGAAAACAGTTCGTGTTCGCGTCATTACTCTGCCGTGTCGGTCATCTCCGAAGGGCCAAATTGTTTTTGGATTTTGCTTGCAGTAAAACATCGGTCTTTACTACACTAGTAGCTGTCGTCTAACTCATTCCTCTCTAACCCGTAACTTCCAGTTTATTATTGGTTCGGTGAACCAGCTTTCTGCATCGTCAGCTGCATCCGAGTCATTTTTGATCGGAGGTCGACCGTGACAAAAAGACAACTTGAACAAGGTGTCAAGGTCACGGTTTTATGCTCTTGGGTTCTGCCATATTTTTTTTCCTTTGTACGATCCTCGCCTCTCAGTCATAGACCAGGTGTGCATAAATCAAAACCGTACCATACCTTTAGCTCCACTGAGCATGCCTGACAAAGTTTCCGCGTTTGGCACGGATGCACTTGGTCTTCTCACAGCATCCACCAATCATGCAGACTGGTGCCATCATGCATCATGCACGGCTGGTGCCTTGCGGAGATTATGCGAGCGTTTTAAGATGTGCACAACAACCTATGCCCACGCGACTGCGCAAAACTCCTCTTACTCTATGGTAGAAACAAGTCAAACAACTTGCGTCACCAAAGGTTGGGCAGGGGAGTCCTTTGTGATCCTACCTTGCAACGACTCCGAATTTTAACCGTGTACTATAGGTTTTTCCCAAGTCACTTCTGCGCCATTATGACAAACACGGATGACGCCTTGGGTTAGCCCCTATTTGTACCTCTCCTCCGCTCTCTCTTGTCCTGCCTGGGCTGGGCAGGATTCGCCACTGGCCACTCCTCCCGGCTCAGAGCATTCCTGACGGCATTCGGTCCCGCATGCGACGATATCTATACGGACATCACCCTCTGTACCCCGAGGCGCACAATAATCGATTCCAAAAAACAAACAAACAAACGGACATCACCCTTCGAGGTTTCCGATCGAGCTGATTTTCTGTTCTTCGAAGTCGTATTTTCCAAGGCATCCCCAGTCTTCACTGTTCAAGATCACATACAAAATGACTCACATCCCATCCGTCATTGAATCGGCTGAGAACGCCAAGGTCTTGGCAGCCTTGCTGTCAACCACGTATCGTCCCGGCCCCATGTCTCATGAGCTGCTTTCCTTGAATGACATTATAGCCGCCCGTGATATGGCTAGAAATATTTGGCATGGCCGCTGCATTCCGTCGTCTCCTAGAATTTGGGGTTAGAGGTCCTGAGAAACAACCCTTTGCGGACGTTCTGTGCTGCATACTCTCGTGAACTGTGATGTGGCCCTGACAGCTGTGAGGGCATTACTCAAACTTCGACTCGGACTTAGTACTCTGGACGATATTGGGGATAGCTTTCAATGCATAACCGGGCCTGCTTCAATTTCCATAGACTGGAAGTTCCACCGTGCATGTTCTGCCGCGGTGGTCGAAGCCATTTCGGGTCCCCAACATCGATGTACGGCGTCCGACGGACGCGCACGGGACGGCCGGTGTAGATGACGGTGCGCATCATGTCGCCGTGGTCCGCGCTGACGATGGCCGCCTTGTGCGCTCGGGGCGCACCGGCCTCCTCCGACGCGATGAAGCGCGTGCCTACCCAGACTGCCTGCGCGCCGTAGACGAGGTTGGCCGCTAGCCCACGCCCGTCGTACACCGCGCCCACGACCCAGATCGGCTGGCCTGTGAGCGGAGAGGTGTGACCTTTGATCGCGTCGACGACCGCGGGGAGGAGTATTGATGCGGAGATTGCGCCCGTGTGGCCGCCTCCTTCGCCCGCTTGCGCGCAGATGATGTCGACGCCGACGTCGAGGGCCTTCTTGACGTGCTTTGGGTGGCCAATCATCTGAAGAGGTGAAAGTGGGGCTGGTGGCGGGGTCCCCAAGCGGTAGGCGGAGGGAAGGAGAAAAGTCTCTCACATTCATGGCCAGAATGCCGGCTTTGTGAAGCTTGTCGACGACTTCATGCGGGGGTACACCGACGGCAGAAAGGAAGAGACGCGTTTTCTCCTCGATGGTAACGTCGATGAGCTTTGGCAACAGGCCGCGTGTGTAATCAAGCTTTCGGAAACACATCGTTATTCATCGCAGTGTCGACAGGTAGAAACGGGAACCACATACGTTTGTCTTGCGCGCACTACCACCGACCTTCGAAATGAGCGTGTCTTCGGCCAGAGAATTTGGGGCGCGGCGAGAGGAGGAGCTTGGTGGAAAGGGTCGATCGTAAGGCGAAAGGGAAGGAAGGATTATAACAAGCATAAGCTTAAGCTTGGAGCGGGGCGCACGTCACGTGGTCGAAAGTGCTCATTTCCGAGTACGGGCCGCCTTATTTATTTTTTTTGTTTTGATCAATGGATCCAAGTCAAGCGTGGGGCCACGCCTCACCAAAGCGCCCCAGTGTCTGGGCAGTGCTACGAGTCTTATCATCGTTTCACCCCCATCCCCTTGAAGTGAATTCGTCATTATGGCCACTCCTCCTGAGTCAGAGGACTCAGAGCTCTCAAGTATTGCATTTGGCCCTCCATTCGATGACCCCGATGCCGACATCATCCTTCGAAGTTCCGATCAAGTCGATTTCATGGTCTACAAAGTCATATTATCCAAAGCATCCCCTGTCTTCAAGACCATGTTTACTTTACCCCAGCCCGCCACGGACACAAAACCCGACTCGTCCAGTCCCATTGTCGTTGTCGAATTAGCTGAAAATAGCAAGGTCTTGGACGCCTTGCTCTCAGTCATCTATCCCCACACTTCGGGGTCGGATGAGGAACTTTCCTTGAACGACCTCATAACCACACTCGACATGGCTAGAAAATACGACATGGCCACTGCATCCCGCCGTCTCCTCGTAGGTTTTAAGGGCTCAAAGGCCATAAAAGACAGCCCTTTGGAGGCCTTCTGTGCTGCATACACTCGTGAACTGGGAGATGCAGCCCAGATAGCTGCGAGGGCATCACTCAAACATCGACTAAACCTGGACGATATTGGGGATACGTTGGAGCACACAAACGGACCTGCATTCCATAAACTGTGGAAGTTCCACCGCGCTTGTTCTGCCGCCGCAGTCAGAGCCCTTTCCGATCATAACTTTACATGGATTCCCGCGGCATCGATTAACTGGTGGAGTGCTTCCGCACACTGCCGTTGCCCCACCAACTATCGATTTACGCTGGGGGAGGCATACATATCTAGCTGGACGCCCAACTCTGCGTGGAGCGACTATTTGGACCGCGCATGCAATGCATTGCGGGAGCATCCTTTTAGCGAGGCCATAACGAACCCAGTTGTCCTCCGACCGTCCTACCAGGTGAAAATGTGTGATGGATGTCGGCAGCTGATTTGTGGTCTACCAGAATTTAGTCGCTACTTGGGAGAAGAGGTCGATAGGGTTGTCGCCAAAGTAGGAGGGCTCTTACATCTTTCTTGATATTCTCGTTAACGTGATTTCCTTGTAGGTCCCTCTGAATTTACCTTTTTGACCTAACGGTCGATCGACTGGACTCCGAGTCAGCTTCTCAATTTACCGAGTTCTCCAGAGGATGGGGATACGTCGTTTATTGGAAAACCCTTTTCTTGTGTACATTAGCTGGACCCGTTCAACTTGTGAACGCGTCATCGATTGATGCATTGATGCATTGAATGCGACAGTGTGACAGCTCAGAGCGCTCAGACCGTACGCAGACAAATGTGGATTCCGTCGCTATGCTGAAGAAAAAATGCGCCCCAATTAGTGTCAGAGGATCTACGCATCTAATATATGGGATTTTAAAAGTCGAACGACGATCACTCACATCGGGGCAAACGCCAAGCAGGTGCACGGGCCAGCGGAATTACAAAGATTGCTGCCATATTCGATACATCCGAAGTGCGAACCCTTATTATACAAGGGCAAGAGAGCGGCGTTCCACTCCACTCCCATCTCCGCGTGTACAACACAACACAACGCTTACTTCTATCTTAAATTCCCAACTTCATTCGCTACAGGTTATGGGCCCTGTGGCCTGTAACTAAGCCCTCAAATCTATATCGCATACGCGCGCTCTTCGAGCATTGTACAAACCCCTGTCCTAATCTAACCCCTATCGGCCCTAATCATGCCTCACATTGTCAAAGTAGACGACGATCAGTCATCTATTCAGACTGACGGCGACGAAACGACTGAATATGAGGGAATCGAGGACGAAGAACCTCCGGTGATTCAAAAGAAGAAGCTTTGGCGTCCTCCGCGAGCGAAACCACCCGGTGTGAAAGCCATAAAAACTAGCGAAGGCGGCGCTCTTATAAAGGTCGGAGAGATCCTTGATGCGCGAGCCAAAAACTGGCATTCATGGTCTCAATCTATGGCATTGTTGTTTCAAGTCCTTAAAGTGGGCGATTATGTGCATGGGCGAATGATCCCTTGCCCCGATCCGCAAGAAGATCCGGTCGGCGCTGCGAATTGGGAATATAACGACACATATGCGCAGATGTTGATAACGAACAACATCGCGCCGGCGGAGAAGGTCCATACAAACGGAGCACCCACCGCGCATCGCATGTGGACCAATTTGCAAGCCATGCACGAGTCTACTAATCGCTTGGTATTGACGGGATACCTTCGTCCTCTTATGACCGTGGCCTCCGAAGGCGTCAATATTGCCAAGCATCTTGGAAAACTCAAACGACAATGGGACCAGCTGGATATGTTTTCAGTTTATAATCAGCAGATCGCCGACACGCTCTTCAAATGCATAATCGCGTCATCACTTCCTCCTTCTTGGGATAACTTCACCGACCCTTATGTTGCTGGCCAAGTCGACGAAGTTACCACCGATCCTAAAAAGTTGATCAATAGCCAGCAGTTCCTTGGAATCATCAGACAAGAAGCCGAGCGCAGACTTAGTACGCGCCAAGCCCAAGGGGGAGCGACTACTATGTACCCTGAGCAGGCGACCTATGCGCAGAGGCCCGACAATCCCAAACCTCCGTTATCTAATCGGATCGCAGGAGTATCTCCCGACACGCAATCTCGGCAGTCTTCGTCCACGAGGAGGCGGTGCAAACACTGTCACTGCGAGGGCCACAAAACATCCAAATGTTGGTTCCTGGGCAAGTACAAATGCTCGAAGTGCAATCTATTCGGACATGGGACTAAGAAGTGTAGGACACCCGGGCCAGAGAACAAGCGTTCAAAACAAAACAATGCTAGGGGAAAAGGACAAAAAGGAGTCCATAATACTGTCAATTGAAAACAGTTCGTGTTCGCGTCATTACTCTGCCGTGTCGGTCATCTCCGAAGGGCCAAATTGTTTTGGATTTGCTTGCAGTAAAACATCGGTCTTTACTACACTGGTAGTAGTCGTCTAACTCGTACCTCTCTAATCCATGACTTCCGGTTTATATTGGTTCGGTGAACCAGCTTTCTGCATCGTCAGCTGCGTCCGAGTCATATTTTTGAACGGAGCCTTACGGAGGAAAAGACAATGCTCTTGGGTTGTGCCAAATTTTTCCACCTTTGTACGATCCTCGCCTCTCAGTCACAGACCAGACCATACCTTTAGCTCTACTGAACATGCCCGACAAAGCGTCCGCGTTTGGCACGGATGCAATCATTGGTCTTCTCGCAGCATCCAGCATCCACCAATCATGCCGATTGCCGACTGCCATGCCACGGGCTGGTGCCTTGCGGGGATTATGCGAGCCTTTTTAAGATGTGCACAACAACCTATGCCCAGGCGACTGCAAAAATCCTCTTGCTCTATCATGGTAGCAACAACTTGCGTCA
>Ga0307510_10007177_pt1 | contig 13269 bp, 11 predicted proteins | sample 12_EM_MG_FD_207224 | JGI IMG/M metagenome (GOLD analysis project Ga0307510, IMG submission 207224) | Populus trichocarpa ectomycorrhiza microbial communities from riparian zone in the Pacific Northwest, United States - 12_EM | ecosystem: Host-associated > Plants > Roots > Unclassified | place... | reverse complement strand
AGGGATGACCGCAGGAAATCATAGATGTACACTTTGAGCCGTCGCGACCGTTCATCCTATGTGTAGGATGAGTACATGTGTTTTGGTTTGGGTTTTTGTGCCCGTTTACCGCTAAAGTAATTTTCAGTTTTTTTTAAGAAAACAAATTAAAAAATTCTTTTTTAAAATTAATATTTTTTAGATATATTTTTTTTATAGTTTTAAAATACTATATTAAAAAATAAAAAAAAATGTTGAAATGCATTTTTTAATTAAAAAACACTCTTACATCCATTACAATTTTTGTATTGATTATTGCTGTTTCTTGTGCTTACAATTTTATTTGGTTTTTTTCTATGGTTGAGAAATAAATTTGAATTTAAAAATTTATTAATTAACATATGACTTATATTTTAAGTAAACTTGTTTATTATAACAGGTTAATTTAATTAATTTACATCATGTTAGAATATAATTGTAAACTGTAGGTGATTTTGCGCTTAAAATTTTTATTTGGTTTTTTCAAGTGAAGATTTAAATATTGTAATATTCATTGTTTTCAAAATACTTTTTATTTAAAAATACACTGAAATAATTTTTTTTATTTTTTAAAATTTATTTAATCATCAATCTGAAAATATAAAAAACAAAGATTAAAGCAAAAAAAGTTCAATAAACATGCTCTAAATTTGAAATCAAAACCTAATTACCACGTGATCGCCATGTGCTATTATTAAAATAGATTAATTATATTAATTTAAATTGTGCTAGAAAACAATTGCAAGCTTCGAACGACCAGCTTATCAATTTATCATGCCATAGTATTTTATTTTATTTCTTACAAAATATCTGGTGTAATTTCAAACTTTATAGCTTTTCAAGACAGGTTTCGAAAATTTTAAAATCGGGATCATATGAACCAAATCAGAGAGATTTCAATCGATATTTCGAGCACAGCAGTGCTATGTCCTGACGATGGAGTGAGCACGGCCGAGCCGACTAAAATCACTCCAGTTACTCTTGCACTGCTAGCACAGCCACTATCAACTGAACTTGTGGTGTGAACCAAGAACGTAAGAAGCAGAATCTACTAAAGAATGCCTAAGAATGGCAAAAGATTTAATCATTCACTGAAGAACAACTGCTACCATTGCACCTACAAGTTTACTCTCTCATCTTCCTCTCCCTTGTGTGCATTCTTGCTTACACCATGCTGTCTGTGGTTCCGGGAAAAAACCCCAAGTTACAAATAGATTCGGCAAAGATAAATTACACGCAGGAAGTTCCTGCCAGATCAGTAGTAAGTCCCGTAGTAAGGTTGTGGAGCAGCAGCGGGCTGCTGAGGCTGAGTCAATGGTGCCGCAGCTGTGGGTTGTGCATAACTTTGTTGAGGGAAGGCCTGCTGAGATCAGAAAAACACTGTCAGCAGTAGAAACAGTAGGATGTTTGAAAAGCAGTTTTTCCATTCCAGCAGTATCCCTGATAACAATAGACGAGTGTACAACACAGAGGCTACTGAAAAAAGGTATACCCAGGCCCGTTGAGAACGTAAACAAAGTTCAATGACACAGGATATGACACTTGCAAAGAAACTTGAAGGTAGACGATGTCAATTTGTCTGGACTATTAAAGTTGAACGTGAATCCATGCCGAAAAGGCAGCAACATAACGCAAATGACCTTCAAAGTCCAGATCGAAGTTACTGTAGACAAGCAGGGTAAACAATAAAAAATGAACTCTCGATCATGCCTATAGTTGTGTAGCCAAATAACAGGAGGCGAGGTCGAAAGCGATGGTAATGAAGTGTCTCCTAATAGGATTATGTAACAACCCACTGTTTAACTTATTTGAATTTTGATGGGACAAGGAAAGACAGGACCTTAATCCCTTCCATGCCCAAATAATAAAACAAGTAATTACTAGCACTAGTATCACTGATTGAAACAACAAACGAATTACAAGGCGAAAAGAGTAAGAAAAAAGTGAAGAAAAAGAACATGCAACAATATAACATGAATTCAAAACATAGTTAAATGGAAACCTGGGCAGGATAGGTAGGAGGATAGCCACCATAAGCTGCACCTTGTGCAACTGATGTAGGAGCTTGGGGATTCGGGTAGCTGCCTCCATAACCACTATATGCGCCATATGCAGCCTATTTACATGAAAATTATTTGAAAGATCACTTTCTTGAGGTAAACTATAATACTGCTTGCAAAAAACTTTCTTAAATGATTGGAGACGAGAGTTCATTATCAAATTACTGTGTCCTTGAGTTAAAACTTCAATAAAACCATCGAGAAAAGGCAGCTTACTTGTTGGTTATAGCCTGGAGCCCACTGTTGAGTCTGTACTTGGGTAGCCGGTGGCCAAGCTTGAGGCTGTACACCATAACCAGCTGTCCATTGGTTCTGTGCACTTGCATATGCACCCATCAGAGACTGTGCAGGTGAAGTTGCATCAGGGTAAGGTTTGGCCATTTTTGCCTTGTCTGAAGCTAGGTAATCCTCCGCGTGGCGCTTTTTCAACTCTGACTTGCTCCTGTGGGGTAAGAAGAACTTGGCATGCCGATCAGCAGCCTTCTTTATAGATTGAGCATCTCCAAATATACCTAAAAACTGAAGGAGCAAAAACCAACAAAAACATAAAAGAGATGTGATGAGAAATGTAACTAGGCTCAGCCCATTCCAACACCAGAATTCTCAGCTCTGACACTCATTATCTTTTAAGGACAGTCATTGGCCAAAACATATGCAAAATTGAAATCAAGACAACGTATACTCATTGTGCAGCAACTGAACTAGAGTATGCTTCAATAAAATAATAAATATAGAACAGTATTCTAGATTATATAACAGAAGGAAGTCTGTAGTTTGACAAAATGAAAACCAAATTAGATTACAGAGTCTATTTATATCTCCTTAACATACACCACAATACCACAAAGAACCACTTAACATCCTCTTCAACAGAATAGTGGAACACTAATTTCTAACACATTAGGACTCATATCAATGGAGTGAGATTCTACATGGCAGCATAAAGTCGTATAACTGTTAACAATAAGGCTAACTGCAAGCAAAACATCTGATTAAATTCTTGTATCAGAAGAGATAAAAACAGAAAAGAAAAATATAGACTACCTCCAAGAAAATGCAGGATAGTTCTTCCCTCTCAGCAGCACTAGCAGCATTGACGCTGTCTGAGCTGGGCAAAATGAACTTATCTACCAGTGAATCAAGATAATCAATTCGCTTTGGAAGTGGCAGAAATGTCTCAAAATGTATCAGAGCCTGCATATAAATGGAACAACAGACAGCATGTTAGTGCGCCAGGAGATCAATGTAGAAGTTATAGCTGAAAAAAGTTAGTGTTTTCATGCTTATATCAGTGTTGTCAAAGGTGAAAGGCGCTAAAAGGCAACAAGCCTGTAAAATGCCCAAAGCGCTAGGCGTGCGCTAACCAAGGCGATATGCTATAAATTAAAATATGTATATTATATTATATAAATCTAAAATATATATCTTCCCGATTAAGATTAGATCACTAGAAAATCAAAACAAAATATAAAATACCATAACATTAAAAAGCAAATATAAAATACCATAACATAGTCATATAAAGTTATATTTTCACCCTTAAAACAAAATAAGATAATTTAAAGTAGTACGTAGCCAAATAGATTAAAAAGCAAAATTAAATATCATCATTATTATTAATTAATCTTCAAAACCATCTCGATCTATGCTTTCCTCTCCTTCACTTGAATCCTCCATATCCTCCATTTCATGATTATAATCGAAATCCTTATCTTTCAAACTATATTGCACTTGTTTAGAAAAAAATTAAAGTATTAGCTGTACAGAAGTGTTGTTCTTCAACTCCCACTGTAGAAAAAAGAAAGTGTAGTTGGTGTTTCTCTAAGTGTCCTTCAATGTCTGTTTGTTTCCCACTTTAATGATATTTTTTTTACCCTAATCTTTGTTTTTTACAAAAATACCCCCAAGTTGTTTCTTGTGGTAAATTAAAAAAAATAGACAAATAGGTCAAAACATAAATCATTTAAAAAAAGACCCAACAGAAAAGGAAGAACTTCAAGCAGGCGCTAGCCTTAGCGCCTTGCACCCTCTCACAAGACGCTCACCTAGGCAGCGCCTCATTGAAATCCAACGCCTGAGGCTACTAAAGGTGCTAGGGCCTCACCTCGCCTGGAGCACCTCTTGACAACACTGGCTTATATATATATATATATATATATATAGAGAGAGAGAGAGAGAGCAAACCTCGAGAAGTGGTTTTGAATATTGGGCATTCTCAAGTCCTTCTAATAGAATCTCCCTGGCTTTCTCTACATTGTTTGATGCCTGCATTAGAAAGAAAGCATTGTAGAGAATGAAAATTTCAAAATACTGGCCCGAGACATCAGGCATTTAGAATAATAGGTAAAGAGAAGAGAACTGGCATGTAAGGCAATCATTTCTGAAGTTATACACAATCATTAGAAGCAGAAGTTTTAAGAAAAAAAAAGGATAAAGGCCTCACAATGTGCACAGCAAATATGGACCTACCAAATATACGAATCGAGCATATTGTGCATACAATGCTGGCAACACTTGTGAATGCTCTTTTCCCTTTTCAATGGCTATGGCCTGTTCATACAAGGAGAAGGCATCTTCAAGATTCCCCTGGGTAGGAGAAATGGCTAAGTCAGAACATGTGCCATCTCAATCAAAATTGACAGGACCTAAGACTTGCTAAAACTATCTTACCAATCGATGCTCCATGTTTGCATGCTTAATAATTGCTTCAAGAAGACCAGGTGCAATTTCAGCATGTACAACTTGGTAAGCAGCTCGAGCACCAGATACATCTCCATTTTGCTCTTTGAGACGGGCAGCAAAAATGTGAATCTCTGGTTGTCTCTGTTAGATATTCAGTTGATAAAGTTAAAAGCATAACTATGAAAGTTGGCAAAGTTATGTAAGGGACAAAGCAAACAACACTGCTAACATGCAGCCATGCAAGCTTGTTTTGATCAATGTATTAGACAAATAGCATGGTTCAACATTCAGGTTTGTACAAGAAACATAAAAGCAGAATCAACTCCTTGTGGTGATTACCAAAAGTTTACCATGACATTCAATTGAACTAGAAACAACAGATAATACAAAGTGAAAGAACAAGTCTCAAAAACTTCATACCTTGACAAATACTTGAGTTGCACGAGCAAGAGCATTATTTGCAAGATCCATGTTCCCAGTGGCTTCCATGCACAAGACATAGCGTATCCAATACTCGGTATAATTAGCACATGCAATTACACATCTTTCATATAGCTTGACCACCTGACTCAAGAAAACATGTCATCACGGTCTAGAAGGTACAACTGAATCCATCAACTTATTAACAAAAGGAAATGCACAAAGCACAAAGGAGCTATGCATAAGAAATACTCCATTGGGGAACAAAAAGGCCCCTCAAATACGAAAGGAGGGACCCTCCTTGCCTGACAGAAGATGGTTAGGAAGGCAAGAAGATACCTGCATGCATAACATATGAATTTTAAGAATAATAAAATTTGATCACATACAGGAACCTAGTCCACTGACAAACGAGGGTTTGAAGTACTTAGCCTCATAGAAACCAAATCGAAGGCCCATGCTTTAGTCTCAGTTCAATTTCCCGTTAAAAATGTTGCTTCATCCAATGGTTTAGCCAATGAAGCATATGATGCAGCAGATATTATTTAACTGTAAGCCAACGTATAACAAGGTACAGCTAAAAACTAAAAACCAAAAAGATCAATGAACAACAGTAAACAAACCCAAATACCTTATTAAAGTCATCCTCTCTTTCTATATCATCCAGATAGTTATGCCAGTTTTCGAGCTCTGCAACATTAAGGGGCCGCACATGAAAGTAGGGCCTCCTAATAGCATTTTCAAAGTCAAAGATCTTATTATCGAACTCTTTAGCTTTCTTGTATATTTCCTCTCTAATGGCGATATACTTCTCCAACTCCTCTGCTTCTGTTAAGCCAGCATTTACAGGTTTAGAAGGCTGTTCAGCTGCATCAGGATGAACCTCTCCCTCGTCTGCTTGGCTTCTATCCTCCGAAAGTACAGGTGCTACAGCAGCAGCTTCCTCAGCAGTCTTTAATTCTGACAAAGGCCGGCTTGCAGCAAAAGCCTTAAATCTGAAAACCAACAAAAAGAATATATATAAAACTACAAAAATATCATGCTGCACAACAACAAAAAAAAAGATGTCATGCTTGTGTCGTGTATCTGCATTCAACATTCTTATTTAAGCATCGCTTCTCATTTTTTATTTTTCTTTTTACAAGCCAAAAAACCTTGTCAAAGAGCACAAAGGTGAAATCCATGTTAAGAAACAAAGCAGATTATTTGCATTGCATAATTACAATCCATGATAGAAGATCGCCAACAAATATAAAACAAGGGATTTGAAATTTATCAGCATCTAGCAACACATAACAACCACTGCAACGGACAAGAACCTTGTAGAGCAACTGAAGATATTAACAAAAAGCACTTCTATATCAAAGCTAACCAATCAGCAGACTTTTTGGTAAGCCACAGTCGAAAAATCCAATAATATCATAATTGGCAAAATTTTGATATTTAATGCAGAGGAATTGCAGTCTGCCATTCCCAGAGACCTTTCACATGCCCGCCCATAAAAAAGTGCAAAGTTGAAATAATAAATGTGCCACAAATGCTACATGCTATGCAGGAACGTGGACTTTACTAGAAGCATACAAGCAAACATTTTTCTAGGGCCTCAAACACCAAAGGAAGTGCAAATTTGGACACAGAGCAAGAAGGCAAGTTACTCATACTCAAATATAGGAGTAGGATAACATCCAAACCAGATATAACTATATCATTTTTTTGTTGAGTTTCTAATATTTGAAGGATCAACCCGAGCATCCATGTCAACCTGAGGCATCCATATATTTCTGACATGAGTACATCTAGGTAAGTACAAGTCATGGCAACTCCCCAAGAGTTGACATCCACCTGCTTTCCCAGTAAAATGCAGCAATAATTTAAAGAAAAAAACAGCATGAATTTGCTTTCTTGAGAAAGACCTTTTTGTTTGAAACACAAAAAAATGCTCATGCAGCTAACAATACAGGTCTAGGGACATCACTCAATTCAAGAAGAAGTTCACAAAGAGAGAAACAAGAATCCATTATGTCTTACAAAAGTTAGTTTGCAACCAAACCCACTAATTGTCAAGTTCAAAATATGGGACAACATCGAATCTAATGCACACAAACTTTCATTGTGTGCAGCTAAAAAGAACAAAACTAAGCACCCAAACTAGTTGAACCTAATCAGAAGACTATTCCGTGTCTTGCACAGTCATTACCACAAGATATAGAGTACAAACGACACCTGGACTAAAAGTTATGCATAACAACACAAAGAGTTGTCTGCTCAAACAAATACAAAAAGACTATGCCAGCTACAGACATACTTCACCATGAAAAAGTTGTTATTAGCATAAGTGGTTAAATATAATGATCTGATAATTATATAATGCAAATCAACAACTCAATAAATGAGGCCAGCAAGTACAATGCAGATGCCGGAACAGAATATTACCTATTGAAATAATCATCCAGCTTTCTGTTAGGAATCTCCAATATCCGTGTGTATATCATGGCAACACGGCCCCACTCTGCATGCACCTCTTCGTATTCAATGTACTTATCCCAGAGGGGATAAGACATATAATCTGTTCCAGCATAAGCTAATCCTCGCTCAAAAAGCCTGAAGCCAAGGAAAAGTGAACATGTGGTTAAGATATAAATATGGACAGCAATACAGCCAATGCAGACATATTCATAAATCGGAGACCCGGGAATATGCTGAAGGAGAAGGAACAATTCACTCTTAACAGCATGACACTTCCAAATGCTGCATTTACCTTCCTGATAAAACCACACAATGTCTGAAAACGGAGCACTGAATGAGGCCATCTTAGCCCTTACTGGATGAGATCTTCCCAGCAGCATTTTGCATATTGATGCACCACAGAGTCTCAGTTTAAGACAGCCATAATTCATAACTAACTACATTACTATGACGGGGCCCTTGAAAGGAGGAAGGAGAGATGGGGTATGATGAGACCAAAAAAATAGAGTTGACATTCTTAAAAATCAAATAGCTACCCATAGAGCAGCCTAAAATCAAAAGGTTTGCACAAAAAATAATTGTATTTCTAAAGCATCGCCATCAAACCTTTCGCCATTATGTGAGAAGCCACTGTTGCAGGCATACTGAAATAGTGTTAGAGAGCAAAAAAAATCACCAAATCCTTGTGACACAAGAAACCGCATGACCATGATTCTAATGTGGGCAGATAAAAAAACAAATATGTGAACAGCTATTACCTTCTAACAGTCTCTGGATCTCCATATGTGGATATGGCAAACATGCAATAATGCAACCAAATGTCCACCGAATATGTGACCCCAAGAACAGCCCGTTCATATACCTCAACAACTTTGTCCATAAAACCAAGGCGTGCTTCATGATCTGCATACTTCTTCCAATAACCATAACACAAAGGAAATTCCACCAAAAAAGCATCATATACTTTTCGAATTTTCAATATCCTGTCCTGCATAGTTTATAGGTGAACATGTTAGCTCCACTAGAACAAGAAATCAGATTGCAGATACATACACGTCAAAGAATAAGTAAGTTCAGAAAGGATAGAAATTAGCTTCCATTGATAAATGATGTAGCATGTAATTCATTTTCCTCCATCATTCAAATGTCAGATGCTAGAATCCTACAGAGTTATTGATAGCTCAGTCATTTGAGGACAGCTGGGATCTAACTAAAAAAGATGCCTTAAAGGTCAACTGCTTTTCATCCAACTTAAGGAAGATCAAACAAACACAATTTTTCCAGAAAAATCAAAATATCTTTATTTCTCATGAGAAAACATGATAGAGGTAAAAATATGTGCACAGGAACCAGCAGTTCATCACATGTCTGAAAGTTCATACCCCAGCCACCTTCTCTGTCTCATCTATTAAGGCAGTCCATGCATCAAAATCCAAAGAATTAGCCTTCACAATGCTCCACAGGTGGTCCTCTTCAGCTGACATTTCTGGCACTAAAGAGATTGGGGAAATTGATTAGGTAACACCTAAGAACTGCTAAACAGAATCGTCTGCATAGAGATTTGTGGGGGGAGGGGAGAAGAGGAAATAGAAAAACAATAACAATCACAAACATTTACTTCACAAGGAAACAGACACTCCAGTCAACCCTTAAAGGGAGAGTAAGGAAGTCGAGATTATGAGTTCAAGAAAATCATTCATCATTGATTATCGGAGTAAGGATTTAAGGACTCCTAAATTTGTCATAAACTCTAAATAAAATTACACAAACTTTTTGAGGATTCTATGTTACATCTACCTGTCAACCAGATATGAGTGAACAGCTTCCTGTGCTCAACAACCAATTTATTGTTCACATTTAATTTTAGATTGAAGCATTTGTGACCAGCCAAGTTCCACGATGTTTCATGCATGGGAACAAACCCATCATGTAAACCACCAAGATGCCTTGAAAAGAAAAGAAAGTTGAAATGCCTAAGAGCATTTGAAAAAGAAAAGATAATACTTAAGTGTCTCAGTGCGAGTAAAAAGACGCATGGACCAATAAAGTGTCACATGAAATCATAAAAACCTTGCTTTTACTTGAGATTGGATGACCTTATGAGGAAAATTACCAGTAATTTGTGAGCTTATTCAAGAAATGAAAAACAAAGGAGATTCTACCTAATTGATTTTTTTCAGAATCATGTAAATTTCCATGAATCAATAAACCCCTCCTATTTTCATATAGCAAGATCAACACAACAAGATCAACACAACAAGATCAACACAACAAGATCTTACATAGCAAGCATACCATGTTGTGCAACCTAAATTCTTTAAAAGCCTATATTACAACCTCAACCATCACATATACAGATAACAAGCATGCCAGAGAAGCCATACCAGAACCATCCACAAAATGCTGCTCAGCAGCAGCTCCACCCAAAACCTCTCCAGCATTTCCATTCTCAACTGATACAGCAACTCCAGCTTCAGTTCCAACATTTCCATTCACAGCCGAATCATAACCACCAGCAGCTGCGTTTTCAGCACTACTGTTCATTCCAACACGAGCCTCTGGTACAACAGAACTAGAGTCCGCACCATACGTATTTCCCGTATGACCTCCCTGTGCTGCAACAGTAGAAGCAGCAAAATTTCCAGTGCCCTCCACATTAAAATCACCAGGGCCAGGAACAACAACTGAACCAGAATCAGCGTAGCCAGTAGACGCATACCCAGCTGCCGGATAATCCATGACTGCCGACGGTTCAGTTACTACTGTCTCACTATCTCCCATACTCTACAGCTTATACAGTCTGCAGTGATACAAACAAAACACATTCTATTGTCAATTCGTTTCGGCCTTAAAATCACAAGGATTTAATCAAAGCATTCAAGTCCATAATCATTATTACGATAGCATAAACAGCAATTAATTAATTGCTAAACTAACAGTTCATTCGAAGATAAGACTGCAAATACTACACCACCGTTCGATTCAGTTACAGACCTAAAAGTAGATCGCTAGTAGCTTCGCAGTTAATAAGCAATAAGAACAATGGATAAACCCTAATTTGACGAACTTGTAACGCAAGACCTTAGGAGGACGCGGAAATGGAGAGGAAGAGGCAAGAGAGCGAATGGAGGAACCTGGTGGTGCAGAGACGACGTCTCGTTCTGTCTTCTATTGAGAGAGCTTTGGGTTTTGTGTTGTGTGTTTTGAGTTTCGTGTTTTGGTGGGTAACTAAACTCCTGGGACGCCAAGAGAGCAGAGAGGGCTGCTAGCGGTCAGTGTTTTATACAGTTGAGAAAGTAGGGTGACGTGTGTTGCTGTCGATTCTAGTTTCCGTGATGCTCTAACTTTGAGCCGTTAGATTGTTGAGTGCGGATTGGTGTAATCTTGACCGTGTGATTTCATGGTCTTTTTTGTGAGGTACTTGCCACGTCATCATGAGTTAGGGTTCCCTGTTTGCCGTTGCTAGGAAAGGAAGTCCCGACTTACCAAGTGGGCCCACTTTATGGGCCGATTAAACTATCCATCAGCTTCGACAAAGTGGTGATTGTTTTTGCATTGTTACCTTTTCCATCGCTTTTAACTTTAAAAAAATATTAAATTAATATTTATATATATATTTTTTTTTATAAATTTAATATATTAATGAAAAATATAAAAAATATATATTTTTAATTAAAAAATTCATTTGAAAAGAATTTTGCATCACAATACTAACCACACAATTAAAATCATTATAGCTTGAATATATATAATTGTAATATATATAGAATAATGGTTCAAATTAATATAAAATAATTACTGTAGCTGTAATATAATATATAGAATAATGTTTCAAGTTAATGTAGCTTTAAAATAATATGAAAATTTTTTGTTATATATATAAAATCAATTAATGATTAAAAAAAAGATGTTAAAATATATAATTCAAATAAAAATTATACATTTATGACATATAAACGACGTCCAGGTTAATTCTTATTATATGAATCTTGTAACACTCGGTATAAACTCAATCAGTTGTTATTTGTTTAACATAAAATTATAATTATCTATGTCTCGATGTTTAATTATTATTATTAAACTTGTTTTAAACTTAACAGGTTAATTTGATTTGATTATTAATTTAATTTTGATTGGGTTTTAAATTAAATTGGATGGAGCTAATTTAATTGATATGATAATCGCATGGTCAAAACTTAATTTGATTATTTTTTATTTTTTTAATAATATTATTTTAACTTTAATTGTTTTAAAAAAAATACATTTTAAATTGACGTAATCAACCCAGATCAATCACTCAACTACGTTTTAATCGCCATGACCAACCATCTTCAACTTTTAGAGTGTGTTTGGTATTGCGGTAGCTGTTGTAGTTGTAGTTTGAAAAAAGTTGTTTTATAAAAAGTATTTTTAGTTGAGGTTGGTTTGAAAAAATAGGTGTTTGGTTAAAACTGTGGTTAAAATTGAGGTTGAAGAAAAAGTAGTTTAATGTGTTTGATTAATAATGTTTTTGAAATTGAGGTTATAAAATAATTTTAAAAATATATATTAATATTAATGATTTTTAATTTAAATATTGTGGATTTAACTATTGCTATTATATCATGAAATAAATCATACTTTATATAAAATATTTTTTATTATTCCATGAAACCATTTATAATTCCATTACGTACGAAATACATCCAACAAAAACTACAGTTTCCATAATATTTTTAGCATGTAATAAAATTAGATAAAATATTATCTGGTATAAAATTCACTCAAAACTACTTTTTTTTAAATAAATATTAAAAAAATTAACACACTACTTAAAAAAAAAAAAAAAAAGAGGTTCACGTAGGCAAGTGAACAGTGCAATGCTCTTGCACTGTTCACATGAACAGTGTACACTATACACTGTTCAGGTTAATTGCACTGTTCATTGAACAATACAATTAACATGAACAGTGAAAAAAAGTAAGAATTCGCTGCTTTTCTTTTATTGCGTTTCTAACACAGAAATTAAGTGGGCCTCAGTGAAACAGTATATTGATTTTTTCCTTAACCAAACGGCTACAAACTGCGTTTTAAATAAAACGCAGCCGCAGAGCCAAACGGGCTCTTAAAGTCAAAAGATCAATATTAGAAAAATTTAACCTATGGAAACAAAATGAAAACATTTATAAACTACCAGGGCTAAACCGTAGCGCATCCGTTTTTATTTGTTTGACATAAAGTTATGAGTACCTACGTATTAATATTTAACTAGTGTTATTAAACTTGTTTTAAATTAACCTGATAACTTAATAATTATTAACCTAATTTTAATCTAGGTTCAAATTAAATTGGATAGAGTTGATGTGATTGATATGACAAGTCAATCTGCAACATAGTCAAAACTTAATTTGATTATTTTTTATTTTTAAAAATAATATTATTTTAATTTTAAAAAAAAAAATTAAACAAAACATTTTAGATTGACCTAATCAATATAAATTAACTCGTTTAACTAAAAATTTGGGTCAGGTCATAGACCATGGGTCAAAATTCAAATTTGTTTTTTTTTTTTATTTTTTTTTTATATATTTACATCGTGTGTTAATTTCAAAAATAATTTTTTAAAAAAATAATTTTTTAAATA
>Ga0307510_10007176_pt1 | contig 13270 bp, 8 predicted proteins | sample 12_EM_MG_FD_207224 | JGI IMG/M metagenome (GOLD analysis project Ga0307510, IMG submission 207224) | Populus trichocarpa ectomycorrhiza microbial communities from riparian zone in the Pacific Northwest, United States - 12_EM | ecosystem: Host-associated > Plants > Roots > Unclassified | place... | reverse complement strand
AAACAAAACAAAACAAAACAAAACAAAAACAAAACAAAACAAAACAACATCATCAATCATCACCAACACCTAACAACTCCAAAACCAATTTCGTATCCTTCTCAACATCACCAACCACATCACAATCAGTCAAAAAACGTACCCACAAGGCAGGCCAACATCCACTATTCTTCTCCAACCTCAAGTGAGTCCTCAACCACCGTTCGCTATTGTAAAAGACCGTCTGACAGCCCATACACGTGACCGGGACTTTGGACATCACGGGAAACATCCATTTGACCGCGAGCTTCAACTTCTCAGCTGTACCAAACCGCTCCCACAGCAACACCACACCATGCCAAAACATCCGCTGCCCCACCTCCTTGCAGGCAGAGCCCCGACCAAAATGATTGGTCCTCCCTGACCTATTGTTCCTAAACGTTTTCAAACAAGCCGGGCAGGTCCTGCCATCCTCCGTCAAGAAGTACAGATCCCTAGTCATCCGAAAAGCAGGGAGGGGGCACCCGGCCGCAGAGTGAACCAAGCCACAATCCTCACAACGGTAAACCGGCTTAGCCACGTCTACCACAATCCTATGACCATCGCGCACAATGCAGGCCGTCCCATCAAACGGGTTGCCGAACGCCACATGAATGTTCCCTGCCCTTCGTATATTCGAAGGAATGCCCAGACCCATCATATCGTGCTTACGGATCCAGGAGACCCATAACCCAATCTTCGAATTGTCAAACAGCCCGGAGGAATCAGGCCTGCCTTCCGAATACCGATCACACATAGACCAATAGTGACGATCATCTCTGGAAACACAATCATCATGTCCAACCAAACCAGTGCCGGACCGTATACGAATAAGGGCGTACAAGTCCAATCTTGACAACGTACGTAAGTGCCGAAAGTCCTTGGGACTTCCCCGGTAGTATGAGTGGCCTTCACTAGCATGCCAGGCCCGCCACTGCGCCGTCCGTTGCTCCCGAATGCGCGCATACGACCCGAATCCGAAATCGATATACATAAACCGACCCGGCTCCAAAGCAATATCACACGCCCTTTTCGCTAACCTATCCGTAATCTCGTTGCCCAAGATGCCAACATGTCCCGGGATCCATCGAATGACCACGCTTGGAAGCCGATCCAGCAATGGGGCAAACGCCTCCCATATACCAGAGGTAACACCAACCTTCTTCATGTCACGGATCGCCCTAACCGCTAACTGACTATCCGAAAATACAGTAATCCGGTCAGGTCGCAACGGCAAAACGTCCCGGAGCAGGGATAAAATCGCAAACAACTCGCAAGAGTTGATGTCCCAAGACGCGGGAAGACTGCACGATCCTTTCCTGAGCTCAAGCGCACCTCTGTATGCAACCCACGCGCACCCACACCCAGAGCCCTTGTTACTCCCATCAACGAAGCCAACAACCGTATCAGTATTGGCCAACGAAGCAATCACCCGTCGACCTTCCGATTCACCAGAGACCTTATCAGGCGCGATAATACACCTAGGCCTCGCAGTGAGTATCTCATCTGATTAGAGTTCGTTACGGGGCGGACGGGGCCCCGAAAAACGCGGGCCCCCGGCTGTTTTCCCCGCCCCGCCCCACTCAACGGCCTGGGGCGGGGTGTCTTTTTCGGCATTCCCTGCCCCTGTCGCCCGCTCAGGCCCCCGCCCCACCCATACCCCAGACGGGTCCCCGTTAAAAATAGGTGGTAACAAACGGGGCCCCGTTCAGGGAATGAGTGCGGGTGGGCCCCGGACGGGGGCGGGGTGGGGATTACCCGAAACATACCCCCCCGGCCCCGTGTAAGGGCGGGGTCTGGCGAGTGAAAACCCGCCCCGCCCCGCCCCGTAACGAACACTACATCTGATGACATCCTTGTGGCCACCATCCCATCCAACAACCAAGCATTCCGAACAGACCCGGTCCATGGAAACTCCTTGCAGTACCCATAGTCCAGAAACCGTTGGGCCAAGCGTGCACGAAGGTAATCAGCCCTAATCGACGTAGGAGGGATCCCACACTCGGAGTGTAAAATGTTGTTAGCCAACCTCTGTGGCATCCGAAACAACGACCGCAAACAGTCCCGAACATGCACCTCAATCCTCTTCACCATAGCTGGGTCCTCCGCAACAAACTCCAACCCATACTCCACTACCGGCAAAAACGCCCCCTGAACCAACCTCATAACCTCCCAAGCCCCTATCCCACCTGAACCCCCAAACCTCCGCGAAATCGCACCAATCCTGCCCCTGACCTGTAACCCACGGTCCAGCCAGTAATCAACATGCTTCCCCATCTTGCCGTCAACGGCAAAACGCATACCCAAAATTCTTAACTCATCAACAAAGGAAACCTCCACCCCATCCAACGTACAAACACCCCAATCATGAGCCCCAAAACCAATCACCTTGGTCTTCAACCCACTAAAACCCATATGCCTCCCGCGTGCCACCCGGGAACAATCCTCAAAAACCTCCTCTAACCTATTCCTAACCGCCAATACCGACTCCCCAGCCACAGCCACCACACCATCATCCACATAGCTGAAGCACGCCGACCTAACCGAAGGGGAATATTGTAGCCTGGGTCGAAAAATATCCGCAACATATGTGCCAAACAGGAAGGGGGACAGAGGCGACCCCTGCGGAATCCCACGCCCTAAACAGTACACCTTGGACAACCGACCGTTGAATTTGAACCGAATCTTCCGCTGAGAAGCCCAATGCCGGATCCAGCCAACCAATGCAGGAGGACACGCCCGGGCAGACAAAAAGTCGGCCAGCAAATCAATATCAATCTTGTCGAACCCTCCCTCGACATCCATAGAGAGTAACGCAGTCACATAGCCTTCGTGAGCGCGCAAAAACTCGTAAATGGCTGCACACGCATCGTGTGTTCCCCGACCACGCCTACTGCCGAACTGGGTACTTTCCAATTCAACGTGCTTCGCAACCTCAAGTAGGACCATCCGTTCCGACACCTTAGCCAACACCGGGAGCAAGTGTATTATTCGCCACCCCTTAACCACATCATACCTGGGCTTGTCCGCCTTACGGATAAGAACCACGTCCCCTTGATGCCAGTCCTCATTACCGTATCTTATAGCATGTCGGACACAACTAACCAAGGAGTCCCTAGCCTTTCTCTGCCAGAACCTAACGAAGGGGTAGCTCATGTCGTCTTACGAAGTAGCCGTATTACTGGGTGAACACGAAATAGCCTCGTCCAAATTATCACTGACCGAATCCCAGACATCACTATCGTCAGCCGTCCATGGCATAGGAGCCACCGGGTGTAGCTGTCCAGCAAGCAGGTCGCTGATCTCGTCATGGCCACCAACGAAGCAACCACTTCCATCGTCCATAGCCGGGAGGGTACGTGACACCTCAATCCGATTTACGTACCGGAAGATGTCAGGATCCTTGGCCTTCGACAACAAATCTCCTAAGTGGTCGTATCGGGCCTGAACGATGGCTGCCCTATATACCTTCCTCGCCAGGACATAGGCCGGTCGTCTATCGCGATCCATTACTGAGAACTGCCGCAACCGTCGAGTATCCAAACGCATCCGTTCCAGGTCATCGGACCACCACCTGCACCTATCACGGCCGATGCTCCTCCTTGGGATACCATCGACAATAGACCGCGCCATTCGCCAAATATCCGGTGAGGCAGGGTCCAGACTTTCCAAGCTTGACTGGATCAAGTCCCATCGCGCCTTCCGATAGTTAGGCCCAGGGGGGGGAAGGTGACTGCTGTCGGCGGCAACCTTAACAATCTGAGCCGCATGAGGTAACCCACCCATATGTGACAAACGATACTTGCGCGGCTTCCAACGAAACGCACACAAGTCGATCACCGAGACACCATCGTGGGTAGGGACTGACGGGACCATAAAGTCGTAACCGTCAAGAACTCTGTTGACAGTAGCACCGTAGTGGTTGTACCCGCTAACGTCGGCCACACATCCCCATCGGCTATGTCGAGCGTTCATATCCCCAGCCAAAATATCACAGTCAGTATATGGCCCCAAGGCCAATTCCACATCCTCCACCGACTGACCGGGTCTCAAATAAATACCCCCAACACTCCGGCAAATCCCGTCCGCCATAAACCGCAAAATCATACCATGTTTATCCGCCCAAACAACATCAAACAAACCAAGTAAACTCCTCCTGATATATACATGAACATCACAACACCCATCGCCACCTGACACAAAAACAAAATCACCAACATCACCATCCACACAACACCCATGTACATCCACCGGTGGATCCACAACAAAAATAACATCAACATAAGAAAAAACATCACACACCACGGACCTATTTCCAACGCTGGCCCCCACGTTAATAAAACAAAAATTAATAAACATTATTACCACTGTGATAGGGTAACGTTTCCACCAGTCCTCGAAACATCAGCCGGAGCCGATGGCGATCTTGCAATACCTTTGCCCTTATCAGGGCGAGAAAGAAAAACCTCTCTGCCGTGATCGGCGCGACTAGGGTTGATCTCAGAACGAGGCTTAATCTCCGTAATCCCAACACCAGAAATACCATTGTTGATCATATGAGAGGCCAAAGGGGTACCCGGCCGACCAGCAGCCTGCCTCCTCAAACGACCACGAGAAGCATCGCTGACTCCAACAACCGAAGTATGGTCAGCCACAACCGGAGTCGCATTACCCAAAACCGGGGGAGATGACGAAGACCCTCGCAGGGCAGCGCAATCACGATGTCCGGCAAAGTGCTCATCGGAGTGACAAAGCAAGCAAGACCTATTAACGTGAGGGCAGACGGTACCAACCTTCCTGCACGACAAAACCGGACACTTGTGATGGGCAGTCAAATGACCCCCATGACAAAAGGCACAAGCAGGCTTACTCCTACATTCACCAGAACGATGTCCTACCGTGTAGCACTTGTCACACACGACAGTAGGAGTGTCTTCGCGCCACATACGGCATCTCCGGGGACGTCCAGCAACAACCAGGCGAGGATCATTACAACCCATGATCTTCCTAACCTCCGATGACATTTCCAACACAAGGATCAGCCCTGCATTGTTACCCCTCCTCTCCGCAAGTTTGTGCAGACGACCTGCCCATGAAGGGCGCGCTGCGAGAACAACACCAGGATTACTCTGCTCAATGTCAGCAGCCATCCTATCGAAAGCAGTCCTACCCTCCCAATCCGAAGGTTTCCAGCCGCCACCAAAATGCGAAAGGGGCACCATCCCCACAAATACTTTAACCTTCTCGGTGTCTCTCGCAAATCCGAACTCACCCAACCCCAGAGTTTCCATCGTCTCACGCATCGCCGGATAATATCCAACAATATCACCAACATCCGTAGCTGCCAATGTCAGCAAGACATCGCCCCACTTCCCCAGCGAAGCCATCGAAAAATAAGCCCCACAATTCAACCCAAACAGGGTATTATTCAACGCATCTCTAATCTTACCCACCGTAACACCAACCGGAAGGACAGACTTCACATCCCTGGCCCTCACAAAACGGATTGTAAGATGTCGTGCCCGGACCGGGATGGATGTAATCGGGTCAGGGGAGCGGACCCTCTTTTCCTGAAACCGCTTACGGCCCCTAACGATGCTGTACCCGCCGGCCGACATACCGGACGCAGCCACCGAAGCAAAACTCTTCGTAACCCTGGATTCGTCCGAAGCCGTGTATGTTGGCTTCCGAACGATCGTAACCGGCACGGCGGGCGAAGCCGCAACCTGTACCACAGGCGAGGACTTGGCCGGCGAACAGGACTTCCTAGCAGGGGCAGCACGAATGCCACTAACCACAGCACGCATTGCCGAACCACCGGGAGTAGTACTAGCCTCCGAGGACGAAATGGGAATAGCAACCTCCACCTTTGGAGCCACCTTACCAGATGTCCTAACACCCTGTTTGACCGAGCACCTAGAGCACCCATTGTCAACCACATCCTTCTTCCACTTACTGAGATCAGCAACAGTAACTTCCAACTCCTCAACAATATCTCTCAATCGGTCGAAGAGATCACGGTCCTCCTCAACACCTTTCTCAAGCCGAACAATCCTATCCAGATCGGGCAGCACTTCGTCCTCAGGCCCGGAAATCTGAGCGGACTTCACAATATCCATGTGGTCGTCCTCGCCAATCGATGAAGCCAGTTCCGAAAGTTGCGGGGGGAGAACACCAGCCTCGTACTCAGCCAGCGCTCCAAGAATGTCCTGGGTGGCCGAAACCGAATAAGGAACAGTAGACGGTAACCCACCTACACTGTCAGCAGTACCACCTGAATGAGCATGACGACTGTCGCCCAAACCGTTCAACTCGGAAGTCTTGTCATCACCGAGGGACATCGCAACGTCCCCAACCACAATAGAAGACGGAACATAGTCTTCATCACTCGATCTATCCAATTTCATCCTCCGATAAATGGCCTTCTCTGACGAAGCCAACCCAGAAATACCTGATGGCCAGGAGCTCGTGAACTGTGACACGCAACCTACCTGTAAAGCCTGTACGCCGGAAGAATCATCCTGCCGGCCTTCCAATAAACGCTCACCCACCAACGAACCAGTTCCTGTACTCAGACCAGAGGAGGTCAGAGAACCCGCAAACGTAGAGTCCTGGGAGTGATCCTGGAACAGGATCCCGCCCGAACTATCCTTGTTAACATGGCACCCCGCAGGGCACCCCATCATGGACATGACAGCCTTAGCCGCCGAAACCAACTCAGGTAAAACCTTGGGGTTAGCACCCCGCACACACCGCAGCATCTCCTCGTCCCTCACCGCGTTATCACAGCCTCCAACATGAGTAACCGTGATAGAAAAGCCTTCAGGAACAGCATACGAAGCCGTCCTGACCCGAACCAACAACCTAGTGTCCCCCATGGTAAACGGAAAACCCCTGCCCGTATATCCGCCTCAAAACACAGTAGGGATTACCAGGTAAACCTAGATATCTCGCCCTAACAGTGTAATTGAAACAAACACACAAACAAAAATCAACTATTGTAACCAAAGTAAAAAAAAAACCAAATAAACCAATAACAAAGGTAAAATAATAAATTAACCAATCAAAGGTTAACACACCATCCACACAAGGGCAGAAGTGAGAGAGCCCGACACCAGGGGGTAGCGGTAAGTCTGGCGAATTCTTGGCGGCAACTGACATAGAAATTCTGTGAGCCACGTTCGCCAGACCTTCCCCCACCCCCTCGTACTTGTACAGCATGATCTATCATCCTACTGCAGCTCGACGGAAGTGTTTGTGATACGGCCTGTGGACAAAACTAACTTCGGCCAACCATCGACCGCAATGCCGTCCTCCTCATTACCGGCACTTCCAAACCTGCCCGAAGAAATCTCTCTAGATCAATTTCTACTGCATTTTACTATGTTTTACTATGTACTTGTATTGCACGTTAGCAAAAGCAACCGAACATTTGGCGCTCCCCGTTCCATCACAACCCCTGCCCCTCACTCCCGATCCATTCCACCATACCTGTACCACTTGTAGCATGCAGGGTTTAGTTTAGCCTTTTCTTTTTCGGTCCTCATGATAGTGGGATTTGTGGGGGAGCTCTTGCCACCGCCGAAGTTTTTCCTGTCACTTCTTCGTGAGCGGTTAATTTTACCCATGGACAATACTTGGCGATTCATAAAGTATTCGGATGCCTTGGCGCCAAGACCCAGATATTTGGTATGTCTCAGCGCCAAGGCAACCGAATACTTTATCAACCGCCAAGTACCAAACCCTCGTCCCACCCATACCTGAGGCTCATAGTCAAAGAGTGCGAATAAGAATAAAACAAGGAACTGGAGGTAAACAAAATCCCCCACTGCAATACGCAAAGCTCTAGTCGGAAGCGAAACATCTCAATGGTGAGATTCCCGAAATTGCTCATGCCTTGTGCCTCCATATTGCCACGAATCAGGTTTCCCTCTGTATATTTGGTAGTCATGCTGCCTTGGTTCAGGAGGTAGGGTTTACCGTGCACTACTGTTCACTTAATTCCCATACCGATACCCCAATGTGTAAGAGTACAAGTATCTGTGGCAGAGTTATGGCTGGTGAAAAATATATAGTGCGTGGACAAAATTAACCGCGGAAGGACGGTTGATAGCAACCCAACGCTCCACATCACGCTGCACTTTCAACACCATCTAAAGAGATTTCTCTATATCAAATATTAGTTTTGTATGTATTCTACTATGAATTTATATTTTTGATTTTAAATTTTTTTGGTTTTTATGATATTGGAGTTGGTGGGGGAGCGCTGTTGTCATGGCCCGAGTTTTTCATATTTGCTGATCCGCGGTTAATTCTGTCAACGAACCACACCATCCCCTTCAATGTTCGGTTGCATGGCACATTTTCACCAGCAACAGGACTGCCATATATACGGTTCATGTTTGAGCATGAGAATTAAGTTCACAGTACCGTAGTGTACTGTAGGAGCGCAAACTTCCTCAAGCTATTCGCAATAAAAAAGTGAATATTATACTAGTTGTGCTCTCTCCAGGCCGACGGCCGATACCGTATTATCCGGGAAAAGTCGGATTGACGCACGTGAGTGTTGAAAATGGGGCTGCTCGCCATACTCTCACGATACTTCCTTTGTTCAGATAGCTTCCGGGAGCGCGCTGTTGTGTGGCTTCGGATATGCGCTGAGGATCCGGGCATATGGCTCCGGCATTGGGCATAGGTGGGTCTCCGGAGACTCGGTTCGGCTTCGGGGATACGGTTCGGCTTTGGGCATTTATTTTGTACATTCGGGGAAGCATTGCGAATGCAGGGATGCCCGATAGTTTGGGGATCTTGCAGCTTTCGGGAAAGCTGGGAGAAAAGCCGGGAGCGAAAGCGCTCTAAGGCCAGCGTGAGAGAGCTGGAAGCCCAAAGGTGGAAAATTGGTTGTTTTCCTTTTAGTTAGCCGGGAGTGCTCACGGGGGAAGGAGATACTCACATGGAGTAGTGTGGTACCTCAAGGATGGATATGATGTCTTTGTGGATATATACTCCTGTAATCGCCCTTAGTTAGTTACTTGCCTTCAAGTATCGAGAGATGCCGTCGAGCAAGAGACTGTGGTTGTTGTTGTTAGTGAAGAGATTTTTCCCCACCCCAGAAGTGTGCGATCGTTTAGGTTGTGAGCTGCTTGGCGTTTTCGTTTCGCTTCACCAATCGTCACTCGCCGTGAACCGTTTCGCTGTTGAAGTCTCAAAGTGTGGGTCTTCCCGTACCCCCTTCCAACCACCGCCCACTTGAGTACTTGTATACCGGTACGTTTAAACTGTGGTAAATTGTGGCGAGCTGTCGTTCCTCGTGCCACGCTGTTGGCTCAGTTGCCTTAGTTTTAACTTTAATTCACTTGAGCTCCAATCCGACTCTTGCCGGATTATTTGGTACTGTACTCGCGCTGCTGCAGATGCCATAGCATGGGGTCATCTGCTCTGGCGCCAGTCCATGTCGCAACTGGGAAGCCGGCTTCTCTCAAACAATACGGAATCCCGACGGCCTGCTCCTCTGCGCTATTAAGGTAATGTGGTGTCCAGGCAGATCTAAGCAAGGAGAACCTAGCAGGACTCGACCTTCACAATCCCTCGATTTCCTTGACTCGCTTATTCTCAATATTTTTAACAAAGTATCATTTCCCTTCTCTATTAGTTTTTTTGCTTCGAATGAATGACAAAAATTGTCGCAAACGGCACTATACGGGCGAATACTTTGTGACGATCCTACCCCTAGAAAATCCCGCGTATCCGACCTCACTTTTTTCAGGCCACTTTCTTGCAAAAATATTAACCCCGATCACGCGGTATTGCGTAATAGAGCTCCAGATGGTGTGCGACAACCATGCGCCCAGTAGTGGGCTGCTGTTTTCACATTCTAGGCCGCTAGGCATAGGGGGGTTGGCACACTGGCGGGGTATCGGCGCTAGGGATCACGGAGGATCGTGATAAGATGGTTCTAGATTTCTTGGGAATGCCAGGGATCGGGATTTGTCAGTTTAGTGTATTTCTTTAGGGTTCGTTGGGTTTCGGGAGTTTTTCGGGGTTGCTAGAAGGGGAGAAATATCTCTTGGCCTGTTCTTAGCTTGAAGGGGGGGGTAGTGGCAAACCAGTCAGCCATTCTTCCACATTCTGCTGCTCTTAGAGCCCGTTACGGTTGCACATTTGATCTTTCACTCTTTGTGCATTCTTTAGGCCCGAAACTTTACTTCACCCTAATCATTCAATTATTATTTGTAATCTGATACTCTGTAATCTAGTATCACTATGAGTGAATAGACCGACTTGTAGGATTAGACCCTACCATCAAGTCTTGAACGACAAGAGGAGAGGAGAGCCTAGTATGCCTACCATATGGCCTGCTTAGATTGGACAAACCGTTGAATTTCATTTCCTGACTTAGAGGGTCGAAACCTAAACCATGGAGAGTCTCAACTTTGGACCAACCAAGGTCGCCAGTTTAAGATGCAGACCGTCATTAAATCTCAACTGTTTCCGTATAAGGAAGTTTGGCGGGGGCAAGGAGGGAAGACTCTAGCAGTGTAGTTTTCGGAAACCCTTTTCTTATGGCTAAGTACCGTGCGAGTTTGATCTTGAAAGGTAGAATTGAAATTTCTACTTTAGTCGAGGAAGAAAATCTGGCCCTGGAGCGAGCCCACTAAATACAACAGAGCCTAGAGTCCAATTCGGGGTGTGGTAAACACGGGCTACAGGTTGATTGATTACATAAGATGTGGCAAGGGGTTTCCCTCAAGGCTGAATCATCTAATAGAGTAGGGAGCAGGATCGCACTATACTCCATTTTAACGGTGATTCCACGTTGGGTATATTGTCCAAGGTTTTACGGTCATTGTAGGATCCCTATGTTGTGCTGGGATTAAACTTAATAGTTAACTCCACAAAGATTCCCATTTCGCGGCTACATAATCTGCCTTCATTGACAAAGTTCCTGAGGGAATAAGGGAAACATTCTATCAGACATTTTACAGAATCTTGTTTAACTGGTCTGCACCAGACAATACCGCCCCACCCCTCCAGTCAGTAGGAGCAGGTCATCCGTGTTGTTAAACATGTGAGGTAATGTAGGGTTAGGGTTCCAGTCTAACTACCAGGGACCACCCAGGAAGGTATATCGAGTGATAGAACCGGATCTGGAGTGTGGTAGCCTGGAAAGTGGACCGGTGCTAATCTCTTCTCCCTGCGGGAGGAACAACCGGGCAGGGATAATCCAGCAGGTCGCAAATTTAGGATGGGCCTCTTCAAGATTGCCACCTATTGTGACTCAGTTGCTTGTGACGAGCGATACTGTACAGTACTCTACACCACTCCCTAGAAAACACGAGGCAAATGCCAGCTCAACAAATAATAGAATAGCAAGAATGAAGAGCGAGAAAACTACAATTGAATCAATTCTAATAGGAGCTTGGGGGGAAGGCAAAGAGAGAGGAACAAAAAGTAGATAATATTTAGTAAATAGCAGGAATAAACTAGGAAAATACCCTTATCAAATTCTATTCGCATCCAAATCTATGAAAGTCCTGCCTACACCAATTACTCACACGGCAATTACTTCTTTAAGGAGAATGAGTCCAGTAATGAAGCGGGAAGTAGGTAAGCGAAGAGAGCCAGAAGACAAATGAAAGCGGCGATGATCCAATATCGGCCGACCACAGGATACGACAACTTTAGGGGCCACATAGAGGGGGGCGGAGAGAGATTGAGAGGTTCGGTTGCTGGGGGGTCATTATTGTGGGACATAGAACCAGAGTTTTTGGGGTCCAACACCGGTTCCCGCACATGTGAGCCTAGCGATAGGAGTGCGGGTTGGCCAATACGATCCGTAGGGTCGGTGTTTTGGCCAATAGTAAATTGCATCTCCACCACACACTCAGCCCCAGCCCGAGCAGATGAATGGGGGGGTGTCTGGCCAGCGCGACTTCCTGTGTCGGAATTGGGACTGCCTTGTTCCGGAAGGAGACTCACAACTGCATCATGGCCTTGGGAGGAAGCCAATAACTGTGGTGTTTGGTTTAGGTGATCTGGCATGGCAGGGGGGATAGCGCTCCGTTCTAAAATTGCCTTTACTACATCCTCGTGCCCGCCCTCAGCCGCCCACTCTAGCGGCGTTCTGCCAAATTTAGTGTCTGGATTGTTAGGATCGATATCCTGTCTTTGCAAAAGCATCTGTACTATCCCCTTATACCCGCGCCGGGCCGCCAACAAGAATGGGGTCGCGCCATATTCGGTATCTGGCTGGTTGGGGTCGACGTCCTCTCGTTCCAAAAGGAGTTTTACCACTCCCTCGTGCCCTTCGGAACATGCCTGACAGAGCGGCGTTTGTCCACAATCGGTGTCTGCTTGGTTGGGATTGATGTCCTCTCGTCCCAAAAGAAGCTTTACCACTCCCTCGTGCCCGGCGTAACAAGCCAGCCAGAGCGGCGTTTGGCTAAAATAGGTGACTGCCTGGTTGGGATTGACGTCCTCTCGTTCCAAAAGAAGTTTTACCACTCCCTCGTGCCCGTGGTAACAAGCTTGCGAGAACGGTGTTCGGCCATATTTGGTGCCTGGATGGTCAGGATTGATATCCTGTCGCTGCAAAAGCATCTGTACAATCCCCTTATGCCCGCCCCGGGCCGCTAGCGAGAATGGAGTCGCGCCATATTCGGTGTCAGCCTGGTTGGGATTGACGTCCTCTCGTTCCAAAAGAAGTTTTGCTACTCCCTCGTGCCCGCGGTAACAAGCCTGCGAGAACGGTGTTCGGCCATATTCGGTGTCAGCCTGGTTGGGGTTGACGTCCTCTCGTCCCAAAATAAGCTTGACCACTCCCTCGTGCCCTTCGGAACAAGCCTGCCAGAGCGGCGTTTTTTCTTGGCCATAATTGGTGTCTGCCTGGTTGGGATTGACGTCCTCTCGTCCCAAAAGAAGCTTTACCACTCCCTCGTGCCTGGCGTAACAAGCCAGCCAGAGCGGCGTTTGGCCCCAAAAGGTGACTGCCTGGTTGGGATTGACGTCCCCTCGGTCTAAAAGCATCTCTACTACCTCCTCATATCCCCTTTCAGCCGCCCATGCGAGAGGAGTTCTCCCCATGCAATCAGCAGCATTAACGTCCCATTCTTTCATCTTCAGCACATCAAGAAATATCTCCACAACCCCTAAAAATACTACTCCGTGGAGTCCAGTAAATCCCCTGAATTGTTCTGGCTGGTTGAACCAAATGCGTCGTCCCGTGGCTTTAAAATAGGGCAATATCAGTAGC
>Ga0307510_10007175_pt1 | contig 13273 bp, 8 predicted proteins | sample 12_EM_MG_FD_207224 | JGI IMG/M metagenome (GOLD analysis project Ga0307510, IMG submission 207224) | Populus trichocarpa ectomycorrhiza microbial communities from riparian zone in the Pacific Northwest, United States - 12_EM | ecosystem: Host-associated > Plants > Roots > Unclassified | place... | reverse complement strand
CGGGGAGGAGGTAGTGGGTTATTAGACATTGCGCATTTGTCAGACCGCCCCGGTGGGTGGGGGCGGGGAGTGGCGGCTTTTCGGAGGGCTTGTCCGCTGCTGGGCAGTCATCTTCGTAGTCGCTCAGGTCCGAAGCGTAGTCCGAGTAATCCGGAGGGTCGTTGGAGGATGTAGGAGTAGAGGTCAGGCTCCCGAGAGGCTTCAGAGGACCGAAGCGGGTGGGGTTGTGACGGGAGTACGTATCCGCATCGATGATCACTCGTCCATTGATCTTTTAAAATTAGAATAGCGCAAACTACCGGGAGGCTTGGCAGGGAGGAGGGGACAAATACATGATACTCTCTCCGGCGCCCATCAACCACATCTCCCAACGCTAAATCGCTATATTCCGCATAGTGCCTCCCGAAAAAAGTCTCGAACAGTCGCCCTCGCGTTATCAGCGCTCTCCGGATGGCCTTGTGTCGGGGGTGGTATATTAGTGGATACACCGGTAACTCAGTAATCTTCTCTAATCCCTCGAATGCTTGCAGCGTGACTTTGCTATTCGCAATGCCGAAGCCCTTGCCGTTGTAGTCGATGTATGCCAGCGTGAGAACGAGCTGCTCTGCGGGTTCATGGTGGTAGTCCGCGCGGACGAGTAGGAGGGCGTGGTGGTGGCCGTAGGAATTTTGGAGGATGGTGGTCCCGGGTTTGAGGATCGTCCATAGGCTGCGCTTGGAAATTAGCGTTTGGTACTTGCATGCCGTTGGTATAAGAGGGATGTGTGGAAGGGGGTATCATACCTCTCGTAAGGAATTAAGCCCTCCGGTAAATAATTCCTAGTCTCGAATATCACGTCTTTGAACTCTTCCTCGATAAACTCTACCAAGAAGGCCAAATGCTCAATACTCTCACTCTCTAACTCCTGTGCCTTCTCCCCTTTCCTTTCTTCTTCCCCATCGCTCATGCCCCCAACTTTCCCTGCCGCAACCCCCATCTCCCCCCCCACCTTCCGCCGACCCCTCCGCCCCTCCAACTCCCCCCGCAACTCCTCGAGATAATGGAACAGGCATCGGTACGGAGCCTGTAAGCGCACGTTCTCGGTCCGGAAGGCGACGCCCGGGTACTCGCCTATGATCCTGCGCAGGGCGACTTTGAGATGCGCGCTGTTGATGTTGAGGGTGCGGTGGGTGAAGTCCCCTTGGGCGTTGAAGTGGCGGGTTTCGCAGAGGATGTGGTCGGTGGTGCGGTCTGTTTGGAAGGGTTGGTCGGGGCGGTTTTGGGACGTTTTTGTTTTGCTCATTTTGTGGGGTGATGTTGGAGGAGTGGAGGGGGTATATTGAGTTGTTGGGAGGAGGAGGCTAGGTTGGTGGTGTTTGTAATGCGATTGTTACTCTTTTGAGGGGGGGTAGCGGAGATCCTGCTCCTGGTGGGGATTAAGGAGAGTGGAGGAAAGAATGGAGGTTTAGAAGACGGTGGAAGTGGAGGGGGGAGGGAAGGTGGAAGAGGAAGTTAGTAGGTTGGAGATCGTGCTCCCGGAGGATCCCTAAGGTACTCATAGCGGTTTCTACACTATTTCCTATCACCCGGTCAGTTTGGCCTTTCCGGTGTATGATAGGTTATTACAAGAGGCAAAGTAGATCCCACCTGTCTCCCTCCCTCCCCCCTTTCCTCCCTCTCTCCGCCAATTCTCTCCCCCGTAGAAAAAACAAAACTCCTCCCTCGCCGTATTTTTCCTCCAAGTGCGCGAAAAAAAAGGCACAACCTGCTCGAAAACCCATGGGAGGGGAATCCTTCTCACGCAAGCCTATAGTAACAACATCCAGCCGTGATTCCTCCGCGACGCAAGTAACATAAAACCCCTCATCCACACGTCGCACTTTATAAAATCCCTCCATCCGGGGGGGGGGGATTAGGTATGATATCCACCAGGGTGAACATTTTTAGCCTCCGGGTGCCGGACCTTCGCCGGAGACATGCAGACCGGAGGTACCTTAAGGAGATGTGTTTTTTTTCCAGCTAGGAATGGTGGCACAGATTTCTATATCAGCTCTTGAAGAGGCTCGCTCGAATTCTTTTGATGGTTCCCTGGTGGTTTGGCAGTGTGAGGGGGTCTTTGGGAATATGTTATTCACCAATTATCACTCGCTCAGATACTTGGGCCCCAGCTTTATAAAAAAAATGATAGACTGCACTCAAGACTCGGTAAGCTGTCCACAGAACGGAGCGTTTACTGGGCGCTAATTGGGTATGCTTGGAGTAGCTTTTCCGAAGAAAAGAAGAGAGATAAGGAAGGCGGAATAAGAGTTGGTAAGACTGGTTTAATTGAGTCTGTTCACTGGCAGAAAAAAAATACTTGTGTGTGTAAGAAGAGAGGAGGTTGAGAAGACGCAAGAGACCCTCTGTCATACCGGCAGCAGCCAGGACAGCTCCATGACTAAGGATCCCCTCTTCCGCATATAGTACAACAACCCATGCTATCCAACACCCGTGACTCCTCGGAGGAAACCTCACAGTACGACATGCCAAGATTGTGATTTCCGTGGTGCCTATTTTCCACCGCCTCAAAGGGAATCTTCGAGAGGTTACTTTAGTATATTTTCCAGCCTGCGGGAACCCCGGGATTTTATTCCCTTGGCTAGTATGGAGTCGTCCGGAGTAATATTTCTGGGGTTTCTGCGGTCTTGGCGGGGAGCACTCTTGCGCCTGGGTGAGGTGTTTGGTAAGTCGTGACGAATCTCGCCTAGGTTGCTTTAGATGTTTATACCACCCCCGAGAGATGCCACCGTATGGAAATTCGGGGGAGCCGGGGTATACAGTGTTGGACTTGGGCTATTTAATCCTTGTAGGCTGGGTCCTGGGTAGGCTATCGATAGCTTGGGTCGTAGATAGTCCATTCTGTTGATCTTTATGATTTTTAATTTAGGTTTGTCTTCATTCTGAAAGCTTATTTGAGGGAACTCGGTTCATGTGTGGTGTTTGTGTACTGGGTGCGGTGGCCTTTAGATATACACCGCATCCGCTCCAACGGTTGGTACGCTTTTCAGAATATCTACTACCGGCAAATCGAAAGGGTGCTAATTCTTGGTGGCTCGGAGACAAGAGTATCCTTCCCATCTCTACCGAGAATCCGCTATGCTAGGCCTTACGGGTAGCTATCAGAAATAGCACAGGAGGCAAATGGTACCGTAACGCGGTCAGGAAGCTACTACTGCAAGAATCACAATGCAGCGGTCACGGCGAGAACTGGAGCAGTCGACAACGCTTGATGAAAGATCTCTAGAATCAAACTAATCTATGTTTCTAATCCTATCTACTATTCGAGCTAATTAATCCATGTAACCCTCTCAACCAACCAAGCAACAATAGAAATTATGCTCAGTCACTAGTATCAAAAGGCTTCTCCATCAGAGATTAATCTACCAAAAACCCACCCAACCACAATTCTCCGCAGGCAAACCAGGAGGCACGACCACAGTGTAAAGTTCTCAGTGAGGACTTTTCGGTCGTGCCGGATTGGGCGGCTGTCAAGTTGAGACACTGTTTAATGGATTTTCTCGAATCGTGTTCGGTCTAGAGTAAAAAACAAGGTTAGACGGAGCACTGTATGATAATTTTTTTTGGAGTGCTTACTAGATTCTGAGGACGTTGTGATGATGATGCCGAATTGTGCTGCAGTCTTGAATTGCCCTCTGCGGGCTATTCATTTCTGTCTTGGGGGAGAGTAATAGGGGCAATCCCCATATATTAGTTAGTCAGGAGCTTGAGGATTTCATGATTTAGCCTGGTTGAGTTGATGTTAGGCCTAATTTAGCTTGAAGGGCCCTCTGTGGGTTGTTGAGTTTCGAATAGGGTAAAAATAAAAAAAAGTGAGTTGGATTAAATCGTATATGGCTGTTGGTTTGGAGCGTATAATAGATTCCATCCGAAGAGAGCTGTTCCGGCCACAAAGGTGGCAGTGTAGATGAGAGTAGCAGGCATTTTTTGTGGAATGAATGGATTGGAGCTGAAATGGGGTTTAATGCTCGTAAGTGTGAGGAATGAGCTAGTTTAATAACCTGAGAAAAATTAAATGGGTTAGTAAAATGAACTCGTATGGTGGAAAATGTGTTGGAAAAGTTGGTTTTGAGAGGTGATGGTTGAAAGATGGATGAGAAAAGATAGCTGAACGGTTGTTATGAAAAGATGGTTGGGAGATGGTTGCGGAAAGATGGTTGAAAAGTGATTGAGAAAAGATGATTCTCCTAGAAATTATTAGATGCTGCTCAGCATGTTCAAGTTATTGTTTCATTGTTCGGATAGGTTTTTAGCAATGCCCGTAGGCTTGGGATTGATGCATCCGGCAGAGGGAAGATTAAAGTGAAGAGAGAGAGGTGAAAGAGTTGGATGCATGAAGGCTATTATCAGCTGAAATATTTTTGGCGCTTGTCTTTTCTTTTGTTAGCATGGGTGAGAGCGAATGGAAAAGGAGGCGTGTCTGGAAGAGAATCGATATGTGTGGTGATCGATGGAAGGATAGGGTGATGATTTCGTTTATGATTTATATCTGCTCCTGTCTTTGCCGTTTAGATAGTTAGAGAGAGATGAACGAGAAAATTTCCCCGCTCAACCCGAGAGTGATTAGTCTTGTGCCGTGCATCATGTGCTGTGTTATAATCAGGGTCTTATTTCTGTTGCATTAGTTATCGTTGTTAAAGATGTTGAATAATGGTTGAAGAAAAGAGTGGCTGTTCGGTGTGGATAAGAGCTACAGAAGTGGGTGATTGTTAGTTGGAAGCCGTGTTTGTCGGAGGTGGTATGGTAAAACGCCGGAACCTGAATGATATCAGGTTAAGAGACGCGAGGAAAATAAGCGGCCTAGAGACTGTTTGGAAAAAATAATAGAGGAGGCAAAGCAGCCTTTCCGTTTTACCTGTATCATAGAAAAAGTTGTTTTAGAATTTTTGGAACGGAAGGGGAACGGCCGTTTGTATGGGACAGCGGAACGGAACGCTCGTATCCAAACATCTTGTGGAGGAATTGAAGGAAGAAGAAGAGTGGAGGAGGATTGGAGGAGGATTGAGCTACGAAACGCAGGAAGGAACTTTTATATGGAAAAAAAAATCAAAAGTTTGTGGCTACCTGGGTTGAGACCCTAAACAGGAGTGGAGAAAACAATAGTATGGCACTGAGGCGAAAAATGGTCCAGCAAACCCTGAGATTTACCAGTCACGAGAGTCTTCGAAAATTTCTTAAACCCTACATTACCTTGCTTTCGAACTGCATTTCATGGGGGTTGCGGACTCTACCTTTCAAACAATGTATGATACTCTGATATCATACCCAACACCACTAACTTTACAAGTATTGGCATGCTAAACACCTCTTTAGAGAGTTTTGAGTTTTGATTTTGGTGGAGTTCAGCTAACAATGTACCTGGTCGGGGATTGGGGGGGGGAAGTTTTAAGGATGCCCATAGGATGACCGAGAACCGAGCCATCGCTTGCGACTTGCCCAGTACTCACTGCCGCAGTTAGTCCATCAAACTACACTTTTTGGCAACAACGGCGGACTTCCCTTCGGCCATGTTTGCCATCCCCGGATCAGACTTTAAGTCCGCACTTAAATGAAAGTCCAAAAACTCGGAATTCTAGGCGTTGGATTTGGGCACTCTGAGAGGTCCCGGATTTAGATTTAGATTTTTATCGATTACTGATGTTTTAGATATCAGACGTAAACCCCATCGATCATTAGTCTAGAAAGCTAAGAGCCTGTTTTGCTACACCGGTTCTATTTCGTTCTCCTATACAAATGATCCTTTTTCTTCAGTTTCAAAACGGAGAGGGGGTCATTTTCACAGCAGAAACGGTCGCCCGACGGAACGGAACCGTTGTAGCCAACAGGCTCTAAGCAATATGTAATATTGTGGAGCAAAAGGACCCTAGGGTTAGGCGATGGTGGCGATATTTTTTCAAGGTCTGGACTCGAAATCCTAATGAAATCAACAATACAAAGCCTAGCCCAAGTCTAGACCTATGAAGCTCAAAGATGCCCGAAATCTAGACTTAATGGTCAATCTGGATAATTATCAAGTCCAAGTACTGGTGTACCAAACAGAGGGGGAGAGCCTAGGGGATTCGGAAGGGGTCAGAGTTTGGAACGAGATACTGGATCATGGACTATTCCCATAGCGAACTGATTTTCTAAATTTCTGGGTTATTGTGATTGCACTAATATTGAAGCGCCCATTATGTCTGATATGTGCAGGTAAGGAAGGATCTCTTATTGCGTTGATGGCGATTATATCATGACCATTAGAGGAGTAGGCGAACCCACCATAGGCTTAGATTTAAGTTTCTAATTTTTAACCCTTAACTCTAAGCTTGTAAACCCATCATTACCAATTCAGGTTAGCTACTCAGCAAACGTCCAAATCTCCAAATCTCGAACTTCCAGGCGGAGGCTAGCTACAGGGGACTGCAGTAGCATTCCGAAACTAGAAACTCCAATGCTGCAATTGCCTTAGCAGAAGAGGAAGAAAGATAGAAAAGGGAGGAGAAAAATGAATGTGTTGGTTTCCAAGTTAGTAGGAGTGGGTCACTCCGCCAACATCCTTTACAACAACTCTTAGAGAGGATCCACAAAGACAGGGGGAAGCCCGGCCTACTTCCCAATTCCTTTTTTTGGTCTCCACGCAAGTGGAGAAGAAGTGCGAGTGATGGTAAATGAGGTAATCCTCTTCAGGCCAGCAACAGCCTGGACTGGGATTGTTTGTTACGAGTGATAACATATGAATAGAGCAGTGATCCACAATCACCAGAAAAAGGCACTGAACAAGACGAGCTACCCTCACTCAAGAAGCAAAATCCCCCAAAGAGCAGCACTGGTATCCTGTAAGAATAGTTTAGTATCATACCAAACCATATGAATCTGTGATATTGAAGCCCTTCCTCCCCTCTTTTTTGCGAAGGGGGGGACCGGGTATCGCAAGAAAATGCGGAATACAGAAATTTCGTACAAATACAAAGCCCAGCTCAATCCACCCCACTTCCTAGCAGCCCTAACACTAAACCAAGAAGTCCCATCAACCATCATCCGAGTCCTCCCAACTAGATTGGTCAAAAAGAGAACCAAGACACCTATAGTAATTATCCGCCTCCTCATCGGACTCGGCATATCCGCGACTCTGGAGCAGCTTCACAATCCCCTCATGCCCACTCTCGGCGGCGCATCGGAGTGGTGTTCGGCAACGAATGTCTGTAAGCCGGGGGTTGACCTCTTTCCGGTCAAGAAGCAGCTTGGCAATCTCCTCAAAGCCACGCTTGGCGGCGCACCAGAGTGGTGTTCGGTCAAGGCGGTCTTTCGAGTCGGGGCTGACATCTTTCCGGTTAAGAAGTAGTCTCACAATCCCCTCATGCCCACGCTTGGCAGCCCACCAGAGTGGTGTTCGGTGGTCGCTGTCTTTCGAGTCGGGGTTGACATCTTTCCTGTTAAGGAGCTGCTTCACAATCCCCTCATGCCCACGTTCGGCAGCACACAGGAGTGGTGTTCGGCCATAATTGTCCCTCGAGTTGGGGTTGACATCTTCCCGGTCAAGGAGTAGCTTCACAATCCCCTCATGCCCACGTTCGGCAGCGCACAGGAGCGGTTTTCGGCCAAGGAAGCCAGTGCTGGGGTTGACCTCTTTCCGGTTGAGGAGCTGCTTCACAATCCACGCATGCCCACAGTTGGAAGCATACCAGAGTGGCGTTTGGCCATAATAGTCCCTCGAGTCGGGGTTGACCTCTTCCAGATCAAGGAGCAGCGCCACAATCGCCCCATGGCCACCCCAGGCAGCACACAAGAGCGGAGTTTGGCCATTATTGTCCCTCGAGTCGGGGTTGACCTCTTCCCGGTCGAGGAGCAGCTTCACAATCGCCTCATGCCCACACCAGGCAGCTACGCAGAGCGCCGTTCGGCCATGTTCGTCAACCTTACCAGAATTGACATCGCTCTGCTCGAGTAGTGCCCTCACAACTTCCGCATGTCCATTCTCGGCAGCCCAGAAGAGTGGTGTTCGGCCACACATGGTGTTAGTGATGGAGGTTCGCTAACAATCGTGTGCTCGGATGTGTTGTCGGGTGGGTTTAATATCTCTTTATTACTATGTAAAAAGACCGTGCCAATCCAGGCTTTGATCCGGGTGGGGAGGTTGTGTTGTCTATTCTCTATGGAGGTTGCTAGCTACGGTTCACCTTAAGCAGTGAATAATCATGGAGGTCTGGTTTATGCGCAGGGAAATATGCCGTCGTACAAGCACTGCAATGATGCAGCTATGATCCGAACTGTCGTCAGGAGAAAGACCCGGGTCACTGGCTGTTCGATGTATATGACAAGTGTGTTCGCAAAGGAGTATCCGTGAGAAGTCAAGGTGTGCGATGTACAGAGAAAGGAACGCAGCTCAGACTATATACAGTTTGCGGTGGCTCGCACATTGGGCTCCCACCACACAACACCAGTCACAACACCAGTCACCGTCATGCGATCTGGTCATAGCCCGACTCACATCCACTAGTGTACCCTAACCTAACATACCAGGATGGGGTTACTCCATCAGTGAAAACTCTGCTCGTACATGTGATAGCCCTATGTCTCCGCATATGCCCTATACATCCGTTCATGCCCTAGAACGTTCCTGATGTCCACCCTCTGGTGTTTCTTTATATCATACATGTGAGCGCTCCCCGTGCCTCCGCTATCTCCGCTCTCAGCCAGTCCTCCACTACTGGGATTGTTGTGCCATCAGTTAGCTGAATCTAGATTAGCGTCGCTTCACCCCACAAGCTCCTTACAACCTCCGAATACAACCTCCTAGTAACTCAAGCTATTACTGGGCTACCCTAGCAATCAGCCCACACATCCAATTTACCCGTCTTCAATAAGAAACCGCTACCCCACTAACCCGGAGTACTGAAGGAACAATGTGGGGTTGGGGAGCGAAGGATCTGCTGACTAGGATTCACTTACCGGCAGGTACTAACAGGGAAGGTAGATGATCGGAGCCTTCGTACGCGATTAGATGATATATGCGAACTCGCTTTCAGTCTAATATCCACGATCAGGATGTATTCGCAAAAGTTGCAAGGTTCATGTGGGGTGAAGAGTGGGAAGGATAGAAGGAAAAGCAGTCAATTAGCCAAGTGGCCGCGTTCGCTGTCCTCTTTCTTGTCGATGAGGATCTCGCTGTCGTCTTCGTTTTCAGCTCTCCTCTATTCCTATCTTCAGAGAAGCCAGGTGCTGGAGAACAACCCTTTTATACGGTCTTGGGAAACTTTCTCTCGCACATACTCTCGATGACAGTCACCTAATCTAACTCTATAAAATGCTAACTGCCTCTAAAATACACAAATGAGGGTATCGACAAAAACCTAAAGACCGTTTAACGGTTTGGTGACCCAGGATACGCAGTACCATCAAGCCCTATAAACATCTTTGCAGTATCCCCAATCAAAGAGTTAGACCTCCTGTTATTTCACACTATATTATCCAATTCGGAATAGCTTCTTACGCTAGAATTTAAACAAGATTCCGTTTTTGGCATAGAACCCGATTCCCACTTCCATAGCCCACTTTCATATATTTAGCTACGATACGAGATTTATCTCTCCCAATCGGGAGCCACTATAAATTCCTGCCGTCTTAATTCGTGATAAGGTTGCCGTCTAAACAGCTCCCCAGAGTTCCGAATGGTCCGACCGGTCAAGTCCTGGAGACAGGGCCGTTGGGTCGGTCCTGGTTGAGATCAACGACCGGACCTGACTACGAGTAGATTAAGTAGTCCGGACTGGCCAGGACCAGTCCCCGACCGGTCTGTGTGAAAATATTGCATACGCAAGGCCATGTTATGCTGGGAAAAGAAAACCGGCAAAGACGCCCCCCCCCCCCAGACCAAGACGGGACAAATGGAGCTATGATCGTAATTAATGTGGGGGTTTTGGTGATGTTTTAAGTTAGAATCGGTGGGGTAGAGCAAAGTGAGTATCTAGTGAGTGTCCTGAATAATCCATGAAGATAATGATTTCTAATTAAGAGAATATTTATTTAGATGCAACAGACGAGGAGGGGGTCAATGAACTTGGGGTTGATCAGAGACTGCTCTAGCACACGAAAAGTGACTTTGTCAGCAACGATTTTGTTCGCTTAGCCCCAGGTTCTCTGACCCCCCTGCTATATCAGTGCAATGAATTTTGTATGGTGGGAACATAGCGAGCCATCCACCCAAATACCAGCCACTATTTAAATCTCGGCTGGGTTCAGCCAATCACATTGCCTAAACTTGCAAATGGCTCTCTATTCCGGGCACTTGCTATGGCGTGGAAGACATTAAGCAACCATCAAAGTTTTGAGACACTCCAAGGAAGTACCTAACAGCTCAACACAAGTATCATAACGTGTCCCACGGTGAGTCGAAACGCACGGTGACACGAAACAAACATAAGATAGGCTAGAGTGGTATTCAGAAAACCGGTTCACGCTCTCTACTAGTGTATCGGTAACTGGTTGTTTCTTTCACCGTGTGTTTCGACTCCCCGTGGAGTATCATACGTTAACAACACAACGCAACTTTCAATTTGTATGTGAATTTAAGAATTAGGAAACCACTAATTACTAGACATTCTCTGATGCTTTAAATGTCCTTCTGAATCACACATTGTTTTAAGTCTTTGCAAATACGTTTTCCTTTTTTCCATCTGTTTTACAACTTTTATTTTCATATGGTGGGACTTTGGTTTGGATTAGTTCAATCATATTTCATTATCAGAGGTGAAAGTTGCCTTGAGCTGTTAGGCACTCCCATGGAGTGCCACAAAACTTTGATGGTCGCTTAGCGTCTTTCAAAGTGGTTGGAATCTTGGCACGGTTAAGGATCAGTTCAAGATAAGGTAATAGGGAGGTTTTGCTAAGCCAGTTCTCTACTGAACTTATCTTATCACCACAGCAACGGCGCCATCCTTTCCGCCTCTAGTAAAGCACGAAGTGGCTCAGCTTTGCACAGTATTATTTTTGTTGACATCATTGCTTTTGTAAAAGACGGAGGGATTTTGCGTCTATGGACAACAGATACCGGCACTTCATACATGAGGCTGGCGATAGATTAGTTGCACAGTTCGATACAGCAAAACTCCCGGAAAAATTCTTCACGTCACCCTGCTCTACTTTGTTTAAATTAAGCAAAGTTCAGTAGCGAACTGACTTAGCAAAACCTGGGCATTGCCACCTTAAGTGTCAGGCCTCAATTCGCCTGCGCCAGCGCTAGAAGAGTACTGTCGGTCACGTGGATGACCATGGCGAAAAATACGGTGGAACACAGAAACTATCGTGAATATTTGGTACCGTTGTTTTGTAGGCTTAGCTACATAGGAAAAGGGGCATTTGAGGAGGGAAAGCGAAGCAGACAGCACCGTCAGTCAGCATCCATCCGCAACCATCCCTCATCCTCCCATTTCGCCCACTTTCCATTGTAGTTTTTCTTTGATTTTTATCTCGCTTGACCTTGGCTGTCGAATTGTGAAGAAAAGTAAAGTGAATTAGCTTTCCTTCGGAAGTTCCTATCTCCCACCCAAAGAACGCCTCCGTCGGAAGTGATCCGATAGTACACATTTTACAAGGGGGGGAGTTGTCTACTTAATCACTATTTGAATGCAAACGCCCCTACCCCTGGACCGTTACCTCCATATATTGCTTTTTTACACGACACTTGCATTTCCTTGTCTTATATTGCTTGAATAAGGGTTCGGGACAAACATTTAGTTTTGGCGAAAGGCTGTCCCATGGACGGAAGAGACACGCAGATTCTCCACCTCGCGTATACGCCAACTCTGTGCCGTGACTCAGCGACTTTTCCACAAAAATAATGCTTAGAATGTCATGAATTTTTGTCAGTCCAAGTCACTGGGACACAGCCGGATTACAAGTAGGAAGGCGGGGGATCTGCGTGTCCCATCCATCCGGATAGAGTGTTGTCGCCTCCCCCCTCTCACTACAGGCGTTCTTTGGGTGGGAAATTGAAACTTCCGAAGCCAAGTAAATCCTCTTCTCCTATCACGATTTCACACCCAAGAAAGAGCGAGATCAGAATCAATGAAAACAATGATGGAAATTAGATAGAAAGGGGGTTGTCGATGGTGGCGTTTCTCTCCCTCCGTTTTCCTCTTCTTAAACCCCCTCGTGCTATGGAACTAAGCTAAAGAAATGCCGGTACCAAACATTCACGATGTTTCCTGTGCTCCTGCGTAGTTTCTGCCATGTCCATTCACGTGACTGGTAGTGTTGTGGATTTTTACCGAAGCTAGCTAGGGTAGTCAAGCAGATTATGACTTGGCTAGACCGGTCAGATCAAGCCCGGTCTAGTCTGTTCCAGCAATCATGACAGTTCGGTCGGTCTAATCTCGACAATTGGACTAGACTGGTTTTTGACCGGGACTAGCTGGTCCGGTCTGGTCCTAGACCGGCCATTCGGAACCCTGGTATTACCCAGATGGGTATCATATAATCCGTTTTTGTGATAACCACACCTCACGGCCTCGACACTTCCGTCCAAAACCCCATTGTCACTTCACCATAGACTAAGAGATATTGAAGGATGAAAATTTGTAATCCCGGGGGTGCTCCTCAATTTCCCCAGAGATCTTTGATATGAGCCCATGATACGATCGGTATGAAATTCACTACCTCATTCCCTAGCCCAGCAAGTATTGTAATGCACCCGGGACTACCAAACCACTATCATCCGGCAACTGTTGGAGCGCCCACAGATTTATTCACCTGCCGGCAAGCCGGCAGAGATGCTCCACCCCTGCTCGTCGGAGGTCCCAGGCAAAAACACCAAAAAAAAGCAAAGAGAAAATACAGGCATGTTGGAAACAGCTCAGCAACTTCCACATGAACTATCGACAAGACGAAAGCAAAACAACCAGCAACTCACGTATCACCATCCCAGATAGCCGAGTACGGCACAACTCCTCCAGATTTCAGACCCACCCCGGGAGTAGCTCCTTTTCCCATCTAGTAAGCGAGAGCGTGAGAAGGATGAGTCCGCCATGTCACTCCCCCTCCCACATTATCGAAATTCATTCCCACACGCTAGCTACTCAAATTCATAATGCTTATCCCAGTGAAAGTGCCCAGGAATATGTTTTCGTGCAAGATAGGGTTACAAGTATTGCATTACTACAACTCAGCTAATGCTAAACCCGCGCCGAATCGGCATTGAGTTACGGCGTGTCAAACTCCCGACAGCCCTCACCAAAACAACAAATAAAACAACCACAAAATC
>Ga0307510_10007174_pt1 | contig 13274 bp, 12 predicted proteins | sample 12_EM_MG_FD_207224 | JGI IMG/M metagenome (GOLD analysis project Ga0307510, IMG submission 207224) | Populus trichocarpa ectomycorrhiza microbial communities from riparian zone in the Pacific Northwest, United States - 12_EM | ecosystem: Host-associated > Plants > Roots > Unclassified | place... | reverse complement strand
TCAACTTTTTTTCTTCACCCAAAGTGAATACTTATCAACCTCTGGCATATAAGAGGCGCGAGAAATTCCCCTTTACAATGCCTTAATGAGTGAGGGTGGAGCACCCCAGTGAAGAGAGCCTATATGTGGAACGGTACTTTGTGGTCCTGGACTAGGGATACTGCACATGCTTGGTGGTGTGATTATTTCCCAACACAGGAAGGGACGTACTTGATTCCAGGAGGTTCTACTCGTATCCTTTAGGGTATGCAGGTTTAGTTGAGGGGTCGTGCTGGCAAATAGATAAGATCGAGTATCAGGACTATCTATTGGCTGATCATCTCCAACACCCCCAGCATCGCGATCCAGGGAGAGCCTTCCTTTAATTTTTAGTCTATGAGTTGGCGAGAATTGAATAACCTGGGAGACAGACCTCAACTCCACTTCCCTGTCTAACTTGATGTCGGCTGAATCCTGGTATTGGTACATAGCCATTCCTTCATACACGGGCCTCTGAGACAGCAGAACCACGATACCCGGGTGGAGTAACCCCGAGGCACGAACACGGCGCGCCTCGTGCCCTAATGCACATCGGTGCTATGAAATTCAAGTAGCATATGGCAGTGAGGCACACAGCAGGCCTACTTGAGTGTGTTTCGGCTTACACCTCATTTGCTATACTAGGTATAGGGGGAAATTTTCGTTCAAGACAAGGATGATTTCTCGGGTTAACCTAAATTAACTTTGCGAAACATCCCCCGTAGCGCTTGCACCAGGGCAGGCACACATTAACCGGAAGAGCAAGGATATTTTTGGGTGGTTAACCTTGATTAACTGTTCCATAACTCCTTTCAGCACCTTTATATATCACCCTCAGCCATCTTTTCCATCAAGAATCCTGTTGAGGCCACACAACGGTTAATTGGATCACTGCGAGCTTAGCTTCTAAGACTTTGGGCCTGAATTTCCTTGGTGGAGAATCCTCCGCTAATTTAGGTCGAGACGTATGCCAAATATCGGAGCAATACCACCACAGCACGTTTGCGAAGTGATGGAGGGGGGACAACAATAGTCCAATAGTTCTTCCCGGAACTAGTTCCAGTTCGATACCGATAGAGTCATGTCCCAATTCCTGCATTACCGTCTACCGAACAAAGCCGCCTCTTCAAATCTCAGCTCCGAAAAGGGTGCGTTTTTATCCTCCTAAGGACTGGGTAACAACACATCACACTTTTCCTTCTCAATTTCCGGGGTTTCTTTTTCTTTATTTCTGCCTATCATGATCCCTTTCCTACATCTCTTTTTTCTTTCTTTCTTTCTATCGAACACTTCACGACATTGCAGGCGTCTATCAGCAACTTGACGGTCAGACCCTGAGTTCGGGTTGACTAGAGTACGAGTACCTATCTGAAGTGCGCTGTACATACCGTAACAGTAGATTTACAATCAAGTTGACCACACCTGACAGCACTCTCCCCAACCGGGGATCTCCGCTCAACCACAACGTTGCAACGCTCCAATGATGAATAGTGAATTTCTAACCTAGCCATGAGCAACGACTAAATATCCGGATCGAGTAGAGATATCCTCGTTCGAAGGGGTGGAAAAATAAATATGGAAAAAAAGGGGGAAACCGAAATCTAGACGACCTAAAAGAATAGTTTTGTTTATGCTCAGGTACCCACGCGGTTCTAGCGGTTGTGCTGAAGGGAAGGGGTGCGGATGTTGGCTTGCAGGCAATTCGGTAGGCTAATGGAAATGAGTAAATCTAGCCTTGGCGCGTGGTAGGTGCTGCGCTCGAGTATGCAACATTGTTTCTGCAATGTTAATCAAGCACTCCAATGGTAGAGTGTGCGTTCCCCGCTAAGTGTGAACTCTCCCCCCCCCCCGAAAAATACCTTAGGGCCCTTCCCCAAGTTCTATTCTTTCTTTTTCCTTTTTACCTTTTTTTTTTTCTTTCCTAGCCATCGAAGGCATTTCTTTTTTTTTTTCTTCTTTTTGGCTCACTTTCTTTTTTGTCCTCTACTCGATTGGTTGCTTGTAAGAGGTTTCCTTGTATCTTTTCCATTAAAACCGCCAAGAGAACTCTTGGTGCATTTCGCCTATGCACGTTTAGAACGGAAGCTGCACGAGGCAGGTGCCTCGCCCAATTTGAGAGTAACGAATTGGGCAATTCTCCACACCTCCCTTCTCCTGGTATCTTCGCTGTGCTGTGCTGTGCTGTGCTGTGCCAGTACCACACCACATGTATAATAACGAGTGCTATGGCTATTAAGGGTTAATTCTGACACAAGATAACCTAAATTGCTCTGAGAATTCAAAACGAGATTTTCACTACCTGTGCATTCGGGGACCCCGAGGCTTGTGCTGGAGATTAAAATGTAGGACGTATCGTAATTAGCGCTCGTTGATATGGTTCCCCGGCTTTAATCTTGAGAACAGGCCTAAGAAACGGTATGGTGCTATATACGCTCCTGTCTTATAAGTTCCCCAATTGTTAGTTGTAATAGTAGTAGATTACAGCTCAGGATACCCTAATTGTCCAAGGGTAGAAATTTTGTATATATAATTAGTTTATGACATATTATGATAAAAATCTGAACAGATATGATACAAAGAAACAAATAAATAAGCAAATACCATTACTAATGTAAGATACATATAGAAGAAAAGTAGTATAAAAACTAAATATTATAACTATAGCTTCAAAACAAAAAAATATTCAATCCTTTAATAGAAAAAGTATTTGCAATATCCTAGTAGAAGGCTTAATAATTATATTTCTTTTATTCCTCTCACTTTCAAGATACTATATTAATATAGTGCATGCTAGCAGTTAATTGTTCCCTATTTCTGCTAATAATAACTTTATATATTCTGTTTGTCTATGCTTTTCTGGCCTAGCTATCTGGGTAGTAGATATCATTATCTGCCAACTGGAATTTTGGGTTTAGTAGCTAACATATTGAGTGTAATAGTTTCCACAAACAGTATTCCAGATATGATACCTCACATAAGTATTATCTATTTAATACCTTACCAGACATAATCTTAACCAAAGAGAATAATCATATATTGAAACATTTTACTAGTTTTATATTGTATCAGTATAGCTATTGCTTCATTAAAGTATTATCATAACAATTTCCCCCTTCTTTGTTTGCAAATCTAGAGAATAATATGAAGTTTAAAATCAAATATAAGATATATGCAGTTTTGTGGTAGTTGCTATGAATTTTAAAAGAACCTACCAGAAAAGACTCTACCGCTACTATGGCATATACCGCGACCAAATTTCAAGAGGAGCTAATACGGTAAGTTATTTGGATGGATAGATATGGAAGATTGACTCCACAAAGTTAAATCCTATGGGTCACAAACTCAGCATATAATCTGAGCATGCAGCAGGGATTGACTCACTGGCTATCGCAACGGCCCACCACGCGCAGACAGCATGGCAGCAGCCACAGGAGCCGACACATTGACCGATGGGCATTCCAGTTTTATTTTTATTATATTGTTATTACCGTTTTCAACAGTATGCAACGGTTAGCATAGTGCTTCTAGCCCTTGATACCCTTGATTTCTCTCTATTCATTTTGTTTTCTCGTAAGAGCTTTCTGTCAGGGATACGGCCAACAGCCAATCGGAATCCCCGTGTGCTCGGTGTTGGGAAATCATTAGGAAGGAGAAGGGTTTTTAGAGGAAAAGCGGGGGAAAGAAAGAAAATCCCGGGTTCGGTACATAAGCGATAGTATGAGAAGTGAGCATGAATGGAAGGCACGGTAGGTAGGCAAGGGAGTAATCGCATGTATTGTCATTAGTGTTTCCAATCATCTCTTTTCTTTCCAACTCCTCGCGTTAGCGCGGCGAGGGGCACATTTTTTTTCCTCTAAAATCCGCGGACCAGAAGCCTAACTTACCCCCGCAAATTCTTCCGGATATCGTTAGCCTTTAGTAGATAGAGAGTCGTGGGTTCGTGTGCATAACCGCTGGGAAGGAGAAGGGAGGGAGGGAGGAAGGCCCGGCGGGAGGAAGGGAAGTGGGGTGGCGACATTGACATAGAATCTTGGAGGTCGAGCTAGGAGCTAGCACAACACATATTCGTGATTGAGTAGCGTTTATGAGCACAACTGCTATTGCATTCTGCCAAAATTCAGCTTTTTTGCCCGGATTTTGGTATCCTACAACTATGGTCGTGTTCACAAACATCGTTCAATCGCGAGTATGTTGATAGATCCTGGCTAAACCAGTATCAGGCACAACCCATTGACTATGGTATGATACCTTTACAATATCACAAAGATGTATGCTGGATCACTCTTTCCCCTGCGCCGAGAATTGACAACATTTCTGTAATGGCTGATTTTGGTATTGCATAGTATGCGAATTCTGGGAACGGCAGACGGGTGCCAATTCCTGGGCCGCAGGCACGAGTTTCTTCCACCTCACCAAATTCCCCCGATCAGTCCCAGCAGGGGGCGAAATGTGTGTCGGTGGGAAAGCTGTAGCTGAGGGTATTATACTTGAACCGTCTCTCAAGGTCGATTGTTGGGCTTCCGATGTTTGAGAGAGGTATATTGTTCTGGATTCTGGGGTGGATGTAGTGTAATGCTGCGAGCATTTCCATTCCTTCCCGCATGAGGTCTGTCTCATCTTAACTTTTTTCCCCTTCCCTTCCGGGTTCTTTTTCTTTTTCCTTATTTTTATTTATTTATTCTCTTCCGACAAACTCTAGTTGTCTTAGGTAGTTTGCACTTGTAGTAGGTTAGCGTGGTCAAGAAAGATGGATGCGGCTTGGTTGGTCTCACTTCATTGTGACCAACGCTTATGGCGGCATACTGAATATTCAGTTCTCTGTGTGTGGCAGGGTCCTGGGCCACCAAGCTGTATGGAGATTTTCCTTGAGATGTTGAATTCCTTGGAATTCAGTGCCCACTAGCGGAGTCGCCTAGCACCCCTCCGACTGCTGAGGTGAAAATTGAAGGATTGGGGAAGGGTGTGCACGGAGAAGGAGAAGTCGATGTCCAATATTAGAGCAAACTACTCATGCTCAGCTCGATATGAACTCTGATGACCTACTTTTCTGCCTTTCCGACATCGCCTGCTATTCAATACTCAAACATCGCATCCCTTCGTGCTCCCGAGTTGACCCTGGGCACCCACGGTGGCCATTCCCATACGAAGCGTCCAACTCCGGTTCAGCCGCCCTAGTGTTCCAAATTCTTTTGCGCTGTTTCACATCTCTCTCTTGGCCCTGATCGGATACCGGAATGATACTGTACGAGGATTCGGATCAACGGCAGACCAGTAAATGACCTGCAGGTTTGTCCTCATTGGCCATTACAACGACATAGCGGGTCCAGCTGCTACACTTAGTGGGAGAGCTTAGTCAAATAACCCTCACCTGACAGGCAGTTCCTTGCGGATGATGATGGGCATCCCTTTCCCTGCCTCTCACGATGCTATTCAGCGGTTGCAATCCGACAGAACAGCCGCAAGAGAGGACGGTTTATTTGAAAGGTTTCTAATAAACAAAACCCGGTGTCAATAGTGGTAGCTCACAATTTCCTACTACAGTTTGCGATTTCGTATCACCCTCAGGGTTTGCGAAAATAGACAAAGGAGGAGAACAACCGTTGCCAGGGGCATGTGCGCCACTCCCTCACTGCTGCTCTACATGACACATACCGTACCACATCTTGGACCAGTGGTGAAAGGAGCATCGTATTTATGCCCTCGGATTTTGGGATCACGGTGGATATACCAAATAAACACGCTGAATGAATTGGTGGAGAGATTGGTGAAGCTTAGCTGAGGGTTTTCTGGGGCTCCCTTTTCTTCACCTGCTTTTTTTGCGGCTCTGCCCCTCCCTTCATCACTTCTGATTCGCATGCGCACGGAAATAACAGACTGGTATCTAAAGTGGTAGGTGCTCAACTACTACTTTATCTTGATAGGCGGTGTAAAACTGTGGAGGGGCTATCAAGCCATGCACAATACTAGCAAATATCCAAAGAGCTATCTCTATGCACCGTGCAGTGAGCTGCAGGCACAGCAACCACAGGAGAATTTATCATCCCGCTGCTCCCTGGGGTTCTACGCTATCTTGACCATAGTACTGATCGCTGCAGCGACGCAAAATATATGAACCCGGCACACTCCTACATACACATAACACGCATGTATAAGGTACAGTGCTTATGCAGTATAATCTCAAAGACAAGTCAGCTTTTAATTGATGGGGATGCACTGGTATATCTCAGGTCGGCTCTACTAGACCTAACCCCCGTAGCAACATGCGTCCTGGCACTTCCGCTTAGCACTAAAGTCACGATATGAGCGGGTTTCTTTCTATCGGCCCGCAATGTTGCCCAGATATCATTATTTGGGCCACACTCTCCCGCCTAGGTTGTGTCCGCTTCTAGCTGTGGTAATGCTTTTGCAGTACTGAGCATACGGGTGCTCCAAATCATATCTGCCAGCCCCCGGGTGACGAGCTAGTTAATATGTTAGTGTTAGTGGAAGATCGCTAGGCTGATCTGCATTAGTTTTTCGTACACCCCAACTCATAAGCACAGACACCGTGAGAAAACAAATTCTACCTACCAAGCCCAAAATGCGCCTTTAACCAAAGTACAAGTAGCATCGACGAAATTGGGGAGATAGTTTAAATAGAGTCCATTTCCCCATCCATGGCGAGCCTGAAATACAAGAAGTCTCAGCGGTACGTTCAAACCTATCGGTCATACTTTCGTCTCTTAAGATTCAATATCTCCAATTCGTGCTTCATTTAGATAAAAAGCCCGGGCATTCTCTTGATCTGAGTGGCACTCTACCATTGCGCCGTATCCCCTAAAGACTCGACAAACACTACGGGAGTAGTAGAGAAATTACAGATTCCGCGCTGTCCTCCTCCACATTCGTTTCCTCAGAGGATATATTTTCGGGGGGGTGATTTCAGCTCTACGGGACACTAATACAAAAGAATAAACATAATGGAGAAAGGGCCGGAGCGAACTGTGGAAGCCAATGCCGCGCAATCACCTCCACCATTAGCTAATAGACCGCCAACCGTGCTGCCTCCATCCCCACCGCAGTCGAGCCATGGCTCGTTCGAGGGTTCTTTTGCGGACACCGAGAGCGGATTCGGACTGACAGCAGAAAAAATTGAACGACTTGGACGTGTGAAACCAGAGTGCTTCAAGTCATTATGGTCAGAAGTTGGATTCGTCTTGTCAGTATGCATGGCACAATTGTTGACGGTATGTGGTATTTTACCTCTACTAAGTACTGGACTTTGCGCATGTTTCATCACAGAAAAATGTCTTGGGTGGTTTATGTAGCGCAGAATCCATCGCACACCTTTTTCCCCACCCCATTCCCTCTTGGGAAACAACCCTCCACCACTAGAAGTGTTGACATCTACCCCACATTTCCTCTCCATCCCCATTAACCGCCAGCAGGTAGTACATATCAGTCAGAACGCCATCAATAAATAGTAAACGTTCGGCGGAGCAATTTAATTGGTTGATGCTAACTTCAGAGTTAGGAATATTTTGTCTCTGGGTTCAACGTCCTCGTGCCTTCCGTCCTCTCTAGTCTATCCATCCCTGCGCCCTCGTCGACATGGCCCGCATCAGCCTTCTCTTTGGTAGTTTCCTGTTTCCTCCTACCCTTCGGGAGACTAGCGGACATGTATGGTGGGAAGATTATGTTTGTGTTGGGTGCCGGCTGGCTAGTTGTTTGGAGCGTTGTAGCGGGCGTTGCAAAGAACGAGATTACGCTTGACCTCGCAAGGGCTTTTGCCGGCCTCGGACCTGCGGCTTTCCTGCCCAGCAGTATCATGTTATTGGGAAGCGTTTATCGACCAGGGCCGAGGAAGAATCTGGTAGGTCTTTTATCATATGCTATGCACTATTATATAGCGATCACACATCAATTGCAAATTGCGCTTTTCTTGCTGAGATGCAGCTCTTTTTTATTTTTATTTTTTATTTTTTTTCACCACAGCGGTCGTGATTATTTGCGTGCGTTCTTGCGGGCGTTGATCTGGGCGGTTAAACGTTACAATGCGCCCACATATCGGAAGGGAACATTTCGCTAACTTGGTCTGTGCGTAGGTGTTCTCGATGTATGGGGCTTGTGCACCCATAGGCTTCTTCCTAGGGATATTCTTTGCGGGTATCTCAGCGCAATACTTGTCGTGGAGATGGTACTTCTTCATTGGCGCCATATTCGCTGCCGTTAGTTTCGCGCTTGCGTGGCTTTGCGTCCCGTCCGACAAGGAGGAACGTGCAGTATATAATATCAAAATGGACTGGCCGGGAGCGATACTCATTGTATCCGGCTTGATTCTGGTCGTTTTCTCGATAACGAATTGCTCCAATACGGAGAAGGGGTGGAGAACGCCGTACATTCTTGTTACCCTTTTTTCCGGCGTTGGGCTGTTACTGGTAGCGGTATGGGTGGAGGGTTGGAAGGCTGCTCAACCGCTGCTGCCATTCGAGATTTGGAAAGTTCCCAAGTTTGGGTCGGTTGTTGCGGCCATGTTCATGCAGTATGGGGGGCTGGGCATCTTTCTTCTCTACTCTACTTTCTAGTACTATCCCCAATCACCCATGGTTGACAAGCGGACAGCTAACTATTGTTAGCATGGATGGGGTGATGGGAGCAAGTCCATTGCAGATAGTAGCTTGGTTCACGCCGCTATTCGCCGGTGGCATCATTATCGCGGCTCTTGGCGGTTTCGTGCTCCACGTTGTCCCAGGAACGATATTCATGCGTGTGGCGGGGGTCGCCTGGGTTATTGCTCCGTTGCTATTCGCCGTGATGCCGAACGGCGTTACATATTGGTCCTTCGTATTTCCTTCCATGATAATGGCCACCATCGGGATAGATATCAGTTTTAATATCTCAAACATATTCATCACCACGGGTTTGACAAAGAAGCAACAAGGTCTCGCTGGGGCGATGTAAGATATCACCAAACTCCCATCACATTAGCCCTGACACTAAAATTAACTTGTCCTCTTTTGCAGAATAAACTCCAACATGCACCTTAGTATTGCATTCTTCCTTGGTTTCGCGGACATAATAGCCTGGGAAACACATGGTAAGGGTATCCGCTTCAGTTACCAGTGCGTCTTCTGGTTCGAAGTCGCATTGGCTACCGTCGCGCTGATCATTATGTTCATCTTTGTCCGCGTGGAGAAAGCAAAGAGCGATCTGACGGCGGATGAGAAAGAGAATATGCTTGATCAGGAGAGGGCGATAACTACCGGTACCCCGGTAAGAGGACACCAACAGAAATAAGTGATATCGGGAGCAAAAGGGAAAAAAAAGAGATGGCTGCTATCATACTAATCATAATTTTAATCGGGGCATTAAATTCTGTATATATCATTGGGCTTAAATTTAGCGAACAGGATGGAAGGGTGGTAACGGGAAGGGAAGGGAAAGTCAATTGGCGGTTGAGGAAGCTGGCGTTCTATCAAATCGCTTGTATTCACATTTCCTTGTTAAACCCGCCGTGTATATACATACAGCAAATGTCACCCTTACAGCAAGCACAACTATGTCTATCTCATATTCTCATGTAACAAGACGGGATATTTAAGATCATTGACCTTTTTTAGTCCCCTCCGCTAGAACTGCCCGCTTGATGCAGGCATCCGGCCAAAAGCCCCGGGGGAACAGGAGCGAGCAAAAGACCATTGGCATGTGAGAACCCTCAGCAACAAAAAGCAAACCCTCCCCCTCGAAAAGAACCATAATACAACTCTAAGCTTGTGCACCGTGATAAATCCTCCTGACCTATATTACCATATCTAACACGTCGGATCCTTATCGAGAAGCCGAACCAATTATCAGCCGAATTTCGGAAGTACATGGTCCTGACCTCTTAATTGGCCCGGAGGCCCGATTATAACTTACTTTTGCTTTTTACTGGTGATTCCCCGACGTTTGTAAAACGGACCGCTATTGCATAATACTAAATTTCCGAGGTTCCGGCCTGTTTTTTTTCTTTTTCTTTTTCTTTTCTCTACGCCTATGCAATGGCGGTCTACTTCGCAAACGTCCGGTTAACCTAATTCCGAGTACCGTAGTAACTTAGGCATACCGGTACAGTACTTGTACACAAAGTAATGTCTAGTCTGGGGGGACTTAGCGACTATATACCAAATGGTCCTAGGACCGGAAGTATGTGCTCTAAAGGGTAAGCTCCCGGCGTATTTCTAACTCACCATCAGAAGCAGCGATTCTAAGCCTTCAGTTGGGATGAACCGGTCATTTATTATCAATTCTCCCCGGTCTGGGGAGGTGTCCATTCGTAGTGAGTGGAGATATCATAAAAAATAAAAATAAAAGAAAAAGAAAAAAGCCAAAGGGCACAAAACGACCAAGACATCAGTCAACGGTGTCACAATTAGTACTGGTATGATAGGACATGTATTATATGATTCTCCCCATCACAAATGGATGAGTACCCGTACCGCCTTTTGCATCCGAGCATTGTCAATCATCCATTCCAAGAACCTGTCCCGCACCGTTACATACTCCACGCAGCAGCAACGTTCCACTGAATCAAGCCCTGGGGAGGGGAGAAAAAAAAAGAAATATAAGAAAAATAGCCGGTCAGTTGTGCGGTAACCACTCCCATGTGTGGCTCGAGGAAGGAAAGAACAAGCAGTTAGAAAAAAGAAAGAAAAAACTAACTCAGATTTGTTGGAATCTGCGAATGAGATTGGGAGCCCCGCCGAGTTTTGTTATACGTATTGTAGCACAGGAACATCGGCTTCCATGTGGCGATCCTGCGGGGTTGCGGCTCAGCCGAGATTCTCGTTTTTTTTTTTGACTCAAGATACGCGTCCGAGGTAAGGAAGGAGTATTTACTCTACTTATATCCCGGCAGTGTAAGACCGGGGGAAAGGGTAGATGTGCCCGGGGAGCCGATGGTATCCGGGGTGGAAAAGGCTTGTAAAAAGGAAAAAAAAAAAGAAGGAAAAAAAGTGCCTTGACATTTACTCGAGTACGCTACCGGTACGGGTAGGGGGAAAGCGGGTATATGGCAGGGGGTAAGGCGTTAGAGGGAGGCCTGTGTATGATACCCGCACATAGCTGAATACTGGTACCAGTAACAGAACGCAGATATTGGCGGGGAGTCTCGCCTCGAGGTCTTCAACTTTTCCTTCAACAACGGGGGGATTATCCGCCGCTCGGTGGATGCGGTAAAATCATGAAGAAACTCTAGTGTACGAGTAGATAGGCGAGAGTGGTAATAGTGTGAAAATAGGGCCTGAGATATGAGTATGGTACTAGAGGACACACGGTAGTTCACAATGGAGAAAGGAAAGAGGATGGGAAGGACTAAATGTGACACGGGCCTTGGTGACTTAGCAGAGCTTATTCTAGACCTATGAAGTATAAAAGCACTATATTGTAGTGACAAACCCACTAGTAGATTAGCAGGAAGAAAATCAAAAATAACAAGGGTCCAAAATTCCTGGGTCTAAGTGTCCTAGTAGTAACCTAAAGCCAGGATATATGCTGCTGTGGGTATTTGATAAGTTGGCTTAAGGCCATATAGATACTTTGAAGAATTGAAGACTCTATGAGACAGAGACAGGCCTGGGAGAGCTGGTATTACCGGAGGATATTATATATTATGGAAATATATATCTAATGCAACAGGCGGAGTTTTTTCTTCTTGAGCTGATATTGTCCTGTCCCCACCCCCCGAAAAAAGAAAGAAAAAGAGGAGAAAAAAAGAAAAACAAATTTCACTGCAGTTCATAAAATATGGTAAAACATTGATATCCAAGGTCTTCAACCTCTTGTTGCTACCATACCTGCTAGAGTCCAGGCAGTGCTTGCTTGCTGCACAGGGTAAGGCATTCAAGGTTTTACTTCTTTAACTTAGTATCATAGTAAGAGCAAAATAGTAATCCTGTGGATCCCTAGGCCTACTGACAGAAGAGCAACACCACTAGAAGGAAGTGACCGAGTATGCCCGGCTTTTGTCCTTCACCCATTGCCGTCATGGTAAATCACTCAGGTTTCTTCATTTGTGCAGATTTTCACGCGGGCGTCCTAGCTGTTTTGAAAGTGCGCTCGACTTATGGTTTCGATACCCCCGAGCGAAAGGGTAGGAACTTATTAACCGGACCATACAAGGGATACATTCGGTGGTTGGCCTTGGGTAACTCTGACTATTCCATAATTTCTCGCCTAACCAATACAGTAGGCACTGGGCCGCCCCACCCAATGCGCCCCCCGAGTGCTCGAGTGGAGGGGTTGATCTCTGAATACCCTCGTATTGGCTAAACAACCATCGATACCCCTTCTAGCAATAGAAATAAAATCGTATAATAAAGCACTCATGAAAATCTTAATAATAGATAATAACCAGTATCAATTTCACAATCTACGAAAAAATTGCTTTCACCCACCGCCCCCAGCAGAGCAGCCATAATCCTCGCCGCAGCAGCAACATTTCCGCTCCTCCGCCCTTTCGCACCTTAATGGCTAGCCAGCGATTCCGATCTTCCTTAATAGTCTGCCTGGGGACCCCTCAGTTTTCAGGATGGGGGTTGATTTTTATGCTGTGGTTATGGTGCCATCCCCATGCATTCACCTAAGCACCTTTGCAACCGCTTGTTCCTCAAAAGCTTGCCTGTTCTTCTCTAGTTCCTCGGGCCAGATACCAAATTCGAGGGCAAACACACTGGTCCCCTCGCCTCTGTGGCACCTCACCGCCCGGGTCTTGTGCTCCGGTTGTGATTGGCAAGTTGTGATTGGCAAGAGGGCCTTCTCCACACGTGTAGCTCCTCCCATGCTGGGAAGAAGGCGGTAAGAGCCGGGGCCCTCTCTTAGCCCCTCGTGGTTGTCACAAGTGTTCCCAACAGTCCGGGGGCCTTGCTTAGTCCTGCAGGGGGGTTGCCAAAAGCATCGGACTGGACCAGACCAGGGTTCCGAATAGTCCGACCGGTCAAGTCTTGGAGGCAGGACCAGACTGGCCCGTCCTGGTTGATGTTGATGAATGGACCCGACTAACGTGGGTGGTTCGGTCTGGTTTGGACTGGTCCCAGACCAGTCTTTATAGAAGATCACATGAGAGTCGGAGTGGCACCCAGGCCAGCGCTCGCTGGGAATAGATAGATAGCTATAGTAGGATTTTAAAGCCGCTTGCCACTGTATAAATCAACAGGCCCTCAATACAGGTTGATAGAGCATCCTGGAGAGGATAGCATGTGGTGGAAATGCAATTACCCGATGGATAAGTCGCATCGAAT
>Ga0307510_10007173_pt1 | contig 13274 bp, 6 predicted proteins | sample 12_EM_MG_FD_207224 | JGI IMG/M metagenome (GOLD analysis project Ga0307510, IMG submission 207224) | Populus trichocarpa ectomycorrhiza microbial communities from riparian zone in the Pacific Northwest, United States - 12_EM | ecosystem: Host-associated > Plants > Roots > Unclassified | place... | reverse complement strand
ACGGCGGTGCAGCAGTCGTCGCTGTTTATGCACCAGCAGCATGCTGCCGCCGCTGCTGCCATGGGAGAAGCGTCGGCGGCTAGATTGGGGAATTATCTTCCTGGTCATTTGAATTTGTTGGCTTCATTGTCGGGTGGGTCTGGGAGTTCAGGAAGGAGAGAGGAGGATCAGCGTTGAAGGTGGAAAAAATTGGATCTTGGTGGTGTTGTTGTATGGTATATATTATGAGTATGTTGTTATGTTAAATTGTGCCCTTTTTTTTTCGCTTGTGTGTGAAGAAGGATGAGAAGAATTTAGTGAAAATTAGGGTTAGGGTTTAGGAGTTGGGAGAATTTAAGCAATGGACGAATGATTTAATTAGGGGGTTCTTTTAGTAAGTTTGTTTGGAGATTAATTAGGGTTTTTAGGGTTCAAATTGTTTAGTTTTTGGGGGGGTTTGTTGGAGGAGGAAGGGAGTGAAGAATTGTGGTTCAGATTCTGTGGCTGAATCTGCAAAGGTGTTTTTTTCTTAATGGATTTAGGGAGTCTGCTGCAAATCTACATCAGGCTTTGTGTTCTTATGTTGAGAAAAACTTGTCAAAGTTTGTGGCTAATTTGAGAAGTTTGAGTGCTTTATGCAATTAGTAAGTTCTTCCTAATTTGGAAACCATGTAGGTTTCTTTTCTCTGGTGTGACACAATGCTTGTAAATGTGGGTTGGAAGCATTGTTATGTTATGTTTCAGTAAATGGGTGCATGTACCTTGAATTGATCACTGCAATCGAAAGTGGAGTTTTCCATGTGTCATTCTGCTTGCTTTATATTTAATCTGACGATGCCTGTGTGAATTTGGACTTCAGTCTCCCCAAATTTGTTGAATTTCCCTTTGCTGCAATGGTTGATAAAGAGTTGATATTGATTGATGCAATTTGTGTTCCGGTGAGATGACAACAGTGATGGTTTTGGTCTGTAGATTGTGATTTGCCATGGTGGTTGGAAACTGTTTCTTGCTCCCTTCCACTTTCAGGGTATGTGTTGGTGTACTGATCTCAAAGGAGACTGCTGTGCGTGGGAAAAACTCCTGTGCGTCTTTGTAAGGCCTCTGTTTTGAAACTTTTTTTATCAGTAATCTTAGCCATTTCTCAGATTAATTAGTGTGAGAATAATGTGTGTTCCATGTATGTAAGTGAATTGTTTTTCGGGGTGCCTGTTGTGTGAATAAGAAACCCAATTGTTTCTCTCAATTCAATTTGTCGCTCGCTTCCCCCCTTGTGTGCCATTGCCTTATGCGCAATTTATATATCAACAGATTGTGCTATCAATAATTTTAATCTGCATTCCTTAATTTGACCTTCTCGGGTCGTTCTTTCTTCTTCGTATTTGATATGTCCTTCAATCCAACGATTCATGGAACTCTTCCAAAGGGAATCCAGCGATTCATGAAACTCGTTTGAAGCGATTATTGTGAGCAATTTTGAAAAGTTTGTGTGAAACTAGTGAGTTACACCATGCACTAATTAACGAGGAGGTGGACAGTTCATGCTAGCTAGTTTTGTTAGTGGACAGTTGTGATAGATTTGAGTTACAGGTCGAATCATATCATTTACAAGTTCAACTGGTTTGTTTGCTGTGGGAGGCAGGTTTTCTTCAAGGATTTCATTTTTCTGTTCAAGTAGTCATCCATGTATCATCATCCCAAGTTTTCTTGACTGTTTACTGCTCGGATCCATCTCTTGTATCGACTGTAAGATGCTACATCACATCATTTTCATGTATCCTTAATGAAAACCGGTAGTTGTTGACCAAATGCATTTCTGTTCGGAGCATCATATCACCATTATTAACGAAGAACAGTTGGGGAGTTGGGTGTCTGGGATTACGGGTGTGTTTTGGTGTGTGTGACATGCCTGGTTAATGGATCCCATGTTGCTCCATTTATTCGAGGTTTGCCTGACGAAACCCATCTGCATTTCCCAGTCATGAATATACGCTTAAATGGCATCTCCTATTCGCAAACCCCCCTTGGCGATCATTTCATTCGAAGCCATGCTGTCAGGGGGCAATGCTGTTGTCTCTCTGATGTAGTTTCAGCTTCCAAGGATTCCATGGCTTGGCTGGTTTTGAGGTAGTGGGTTCAGGTTGGGCGCAGCAATCGAATATTAAAATGAGGGACAACTGTTGATACAGTATCAGACTCCGTGTAGTTGCATTTTAGGACAAAAAGAGGAGAATAAATCATGGGTTAGCAGATGCAACAAAATAATTAGCGGGAACAGTGAAGACTTTAAAAAGGTGGGAAGAACAAGATCCATTTGTCATGTCAATATCTGTACTTAGTTGTTTTGGATTAGTGCAAACCAAAAAGGCTTAGAATGATAAGATATACTAATTATTGAGAGGGTCCTACATATTTAATGCTTGAAGAAAAATGGTATGATCCTGTCACATTGAACCAGCTCAGAATATAATTTATTAGACCTGGTTTAGCTAAGACAATGAGTGTCCATGTGAGATGCATCAAGCATCAAGCATCAAGCAAGACTATAATTGAGAGGGCAAAGGCCATTGTTGATGGGCCTCAAGAGAAAACCAACGGCTGATGATCATGGACCCATAGTAGCTACCAAACTAACACAATCCCTTTGCAAATATGGGCAACCTTCAAAGATCTGTTCTGTTCTCTCTTGGTTGATGCTTCTGCTTCAATTCTTCTCGGCTTGGCCTCAGACAAGTTAAATCGAGGATAAGTAGGTTTGAGTCCGGTGGCAGAGGGCTCATACAAAATTATCAAATGATGGCTTGAAGAGACCCTATAAAACTCTGGAAGTTGATGCAAACGTAGTTGTAACAACGAACAAACAATGTTTTTAATAGATGTATTTTGTTTTAATAACAAGTGATCATATGGAGTCCTAACCTCTCTTCTTTTTTTTTTGCAATTAATTAAACAAAGATCAATAAACCCAGTATATTCCACTACTTGGAAATCAGAAAAAAAGTAAGAAAAAAAAAAAAAAACACCAACAAGAATTGCAATAAAAAATTCTCATCAATAATTTCATACGAAAACGACAATGAAATAAAACAAAAACCTCAATAAGTAATTAGGTTGGCATTGTTGACATGTCAAATTGCTAATAAAATTGCCAACATAAATTTCATGAGTGATTTTAAAAGGAATTAAGATATCAACGCAACATCTCTCCAAAAATCTAAACCCCCCCTTCCCGACTTCATTTCTTTTAAAGCTTCACTTCATCAAGTAAGCACACTCACTCATTCATGTTTTAACACATTCATGTTTTAAGTTAATTTATTGAAATTTGTTTGTAGCATTTGTAATATGCTTGTATATTTAAGTATTTTATTTGTTTTATAATGATAATTTTGTTGTATTAATGTATGATTTTTTTTTAGGATTTGTTTTAGATTTGGAGGAAATAAATTTAATTTGTCATTTCATAAAATTGAGTGTGATTTTATAACTTAGATGTGCTAGATTGAAGAAATGATAGGTAATTTAATGGGCACCAATTATTTTGTATCAATTTTATGGTTAAGTTGGAGATTTAGGAAAAACTATTTGTGTGGAATTGATAATAGTTGAAGCTATTAATTTATGTTGAATAAACTTGAATTAAAGAAATGATGGAAAATTAGTTGGGTCCCGATTAATTTTAATTAATTATGGGTTATGTTAAAAATTTAGGAAAACAAATTAATGTGTAATTGATAGCAATTAGGGTATTAATTGATTTTATTTATTCTTGATTTGCGTAAATAATAGGTAGATAGTTGGGTACCGATTATTTTTTTATTAATTTTATGGTTTAGTTGAAAATTTGAGAAAAATTGAATTTGTATGGAATTGATAACAATTAGGGGTTAAGTATGTTTCAACTTATGAAGTGTTTGATAGTTATTGGATTATGAATTTTTTTTTCTAAATTGAAGAAATTGAGTTATTTTGAAATTTAAAAAATAATAGGTTATAAAGTTATTAGTTGATTTGTATAGGTTAATTATTATTCATTGTTAATAAATAATTGAATTTGTGTTTGATAGTATGATTCATTTTTTGAATTGTATTCATTGTTTACTTTCAGTTACCATGTATTCAAGAAAAAAACAAGTCCAAGTCAAACAAGAGAGCTCCTGCTTCATCAAGTATTAGTGTCAGTGATCATGCTATGAATCTACGAGATGATTATGAAAATGTACCTAATATAGAAGTTACCGACCAAGGCTCAACCACTAAAGACAACATATTAAACGTCTCTTATTTGATAGATTCCATTTCAAGCAAATAAATAACTAAATGAAAGGGTAACCTCTCAATGTAGTTGTTTTGTCTCATGATATTATTTATTCTTATAGAGTTATTTTAAGTTTTATAACTGTATGAAAATAGCTTTATTAAAATAATTTTCAGGTTTACTAATATTAAAGCTACTCATTTCATTACCTCTACGATAGAGTGATCATTTGAAGAACTGTTGTTTTAATGGATTCAACTTCATGACCATCCTAAATTGATGTATATGGTAGATGCTTGGCAGCGAAATTTTAAGGTTAGATAAATAACCTTTAATTTGAGTGACTGGTTTTAAAATTTTTTAAAACTAATTCATGTATTAATCAATTAATAAAAGATTTTGATGGAATAAGAGCAATGAGGTGCTTGTCAAGGGAGTGTGAAAAAACCATAGTGCAACTACGTAAATTTAAATCAATTAATGTTATATTATTGTCAACTTATATTCATTTATTTTCTTACATAATTTATGTATAATAAATATTTGTATGATGCTCACAAATAAATAATTAAGAAGGGCGAGTCAGATGACATGGAAAGGTGAAAAAGATATAAACCAAAGTATATTATAGACCATGATTGGGCAACGTATTTTGAATTTGTAGTTTCAGAAAATTTTACAAAATGCTCAAAGATCCGATGCACAAAATAGAAATAAAAAAAACTCATGGTTCGATAAACAAACACACCGAGGGAGAAATTCTATTTATCCACCATGCAAAACGCCTAGTTAGAGCTCATTGTTATATACTTTATTACTTTTCTTGAAGTTTTAATTACATGTTTATTAGTGAGACTTTTAACAAACTATTTAATTTATAGGAAAATCAACTTGGATGAGAACTGACTATAATAGAGTTATATGAGGAAACTCATATAGAGAATAGAGATAAGGAAAAAAAGGAGAACAAAGTTTGTCGATAAAAAAATGAAAGTGTTCATTATAAGTGTTTTGATAGTTATCATTGGTTTAAGATGTTAAGATTGTTTATTAGCATCAATAATATAAAATGTAATTGAATTTTGAATTATAATTTTTTTTGTTTTATAAGATAGACATAACATCAATATGGTTGATAAATATGGTTCCACCCACCCTCCTCATGATCCTCAAATATGGTTAAAGATTGTTGTAAGTGATGGACTTGATAGAAAACGAGTTTTTGGTTTGCCTACGATATCTATCTAAGAACATAGGACAAACCATACGATTCCAACTTTAGGCATGCCAAATTCTAGCTGAAGTTATTCATCACATGAATTTGATGAGAGTTTGCTAAAAAGAGTTTAAAAATAGATGGTTGCTGAGATGAAAAAGATGAGTGAACAACTCATAGAACAAAATAGGACGTGTTTGGCTCAACTAAATGCGACTATGGATGTAAATGGATTATACAGACCTATAAATTTTATAGTTGGAATATATATATATATATATATAAAAACAACAATGAGAGATATGTATAATTTTATACATAAGCAATTGTTTGGCTTGGAGATTATAACAAAAACAAATCTCCAAAGAAAGGTAATATTTCCCTTGAAATTCCCATCATAAATTTCACATTTATTCTTGAACTTTTGATAAAATTTACAAAATATATAGCAATTTATTAACATAAAACGGGTCGTAAATTAGAATTCCTCACCTTTTGTTTTATACCTAACATATACAAAAAGTCCTTTTTTTTCTTTTAAGAAATTACTTTAGTATGTTAGAACTCTATGGTTGCTCAACTTACATGTAAAAATGTAAGAGGATAAAAATCCGTAGGGAATAATGATGTTGGAAAATCTTGTTGTATTGGTATATATATCGATCTATAATGTTATTAAATAGACTCTTTACAAGAAAACATTTTGTTCGTTCATGTAAAATAAAATTATATTTGTATGCGATATGAATGTGGTAGATAGAATACATATATGCCCTTTTCTATTTGTATACACATTTTATAAAAATAATGTTTTTATTAATTTGCAAGTGTTTTTTTTATGAAAACACATTTAATTGATTTTTAAATAAATTAAAAAATTTCAGTTAAATACAAACTCTATTACAAACCTGTTTATTCTTTTCTACAATAAAAAAAAACATAATTAAGTTTCCTATTTATACACAAACTCTATTTATTTTTTAAATAAAAAAGCATTTGGATAAACAAAATCTATTTATTATTTTATCAAATTAAAAAAGGCAACAATTAGTTAGATTGGAATTCTTAGAAAAAATCTTTAAGTAAATACAAACTCTATTTAAAAACCCGTTTATTCTTTTCTAAGATAGAAAATAAATAATCAAGGGAAACAATTGGATTCTCAATTTGCAATTCTTTATTATCAAGAAGGATTTAACTGATTTTAAATAATAAAAAAATAAAAAATTATTGTATTATGATCTTCATAATTATTACATACCTTAATTCTAATGTAGCATTTGGTTACTATTTCAGAACACATAAACAAAATACTATTAGGAAAAAATATGTTTGATTGAAGAGATAAATATTTATTTTTATATTTGTAATATAAAAATAAATATGTTTTTAGAATAATTTTAGAGTTGATTTTTATACTTTCAAAACAATAAGTGCAAAGAGAATATGTATTCAGAGATAATATTTATTATATTTTATCTCTAAAATATCCATGTAAAAAGCTCTTAATTTTAGAATTGTTCAACTAAGGCATGCAATAATAAAAATAATTATGATCATAGTTTTAAAATCCAATCTGGAATAAGTGACGAGTCACGGGTCAAGAGGGACAACTCGGGTTAACTAAAAAAAAATTCTTTTAAAAATGATCAAAATAATGTTATTTTGACAAAAGATTATATTCTCGAAATAAAAATCAATGAGTTTTAACTAAGTTTTATCCTAGATCAACCAAATCATAGGTCGACCTGAGTTTTTGATCCGGTCAAGCTATGCTAAATTTTTCTTTAATTTTTTCTTAAACCTAAACATGTCCAAAACCCAAAGTAGTAAGGTCTCGGGTCGATCAATCAGGTCAATTTGAGTTTTATAATTAGAGTTATTATATCATTATTAATTTCAACACAATATAAACTAAAGTAAAAAAAAAAAATCTTATTTTTTTTTAAATATATAAGTTTGACAATAATACATATTAATGATAAAATATTTTTTTTATTTCTTGTCCACTATTAATCAATATACAAATACACTTACTGTGTCTTATAAAACACCACCAAATGCAATATTATTCTATTTTGTCTTCATTTTTATTGTCTTTGTTTCTAGAAAATTTAGGATGTTTTTTTTTGCTTAAAATTATTATTTTAAAATATTTTTGAATTATTTTGATGTGATAATATTAAAAATAAAAAAAATATTTTTTTAATATTTTTTTAAGAGAAATAAACTTTTTAAAAAAACAAAGACTCTTTTAAAATATTCAATGCCCCCATGCAGGATCGAACTGCAGACCTTCAGTTTACAAGACTGACGCTCTACCACTGAGCTATAGGGGCACCTGACTACTGTTTTTCAAATAAAAATTTGTGTTAATATATTAAATTTGACGTCAAAACTGGGCCTCAAGGGACAAGTGGCACCACCACAACAAGGAGTAAGCAACAGGAGAAACATAGGAGGCAACAACCATCACCATGGCATCATCCAAAGGAGGAGCTACCAGTCCAGCGCTGTTGAGAGCATCTGAGATGGAGAAAATGAGTGTAGAACAACTAAAAGCATTAAAAGAACAAACAGATCTTGAAGTCAATCTCTTACAAGACAGCCTTAACAACATCAAGACAGCCACTGGTCGTCTTGAAATCACCGCCACTTCACTTCATGACCTCTCTCTCCGTCCCCAAGGTAAACCCTTTATTTCCTTTTCACTTAAAGCTTCGAGCTCTTTGGATCTTTGTTTGTTTTATAAGTCAAAGATTGAATCTTTATGATTTGTTTTTGTGGGTTTGGGTTGTGGGTTTTTTTTTTTTTGAAATATTAGGAAAGAAGATGTTGGTGCCATTAACTGCTTCACTTTATGTACCTGGTACACTTGATGATGCTGATAAAGTTCTTGTTGATATTGGAACTGGATATTTTGTTGAGGTTAGTTGGTTACAGCTTGCTGCGTTTTTTTTTTTAGTGGTTTAGCATCGGATTGGATTGTTTTAACTTCATTGATTGGTTGCCTGTTGGTTTTGTTAACAGAAAACAATGAATGAAGGGAAAGATTATTGCGAGCGCAAGATTAACTTGTTGAAGTCTAATTTTGATCAGCTTATTGAGGTATGTTTTCAATCAATCTTTGTGTTAAGGATGTTGCGGAATTGTTCGCATTTGGAAATAGTAGCACTGGGCACTTAGTTTGGTTTCTTTAAACCTGTTCTTTTGATGCTAATTGTGTTCGGGGAGTGCAGTAGTCTTTTAGAAGAAACTGCTTTTTAGCAGTTTGATAGGGTGCTTTACTGATTGTTGGTATGGTGCTAAACCTGCATAGCGCATCATAACTGTTGATTGAACCATGCAATGCTAATTGTCTGTCAGTCGTTTCCCAAAGTATTTGTCAGCTTAAATCCATTTTCACCATATTTAGTTGCACCTTTCTACTCCTGGTTTCTCCATGTTTCTCCATGTCCTTTCTATAATGTCAGTTCATGTCCCAACTTACAAGAATTGCAGCAATTTTGAAGGATTGTGCTGCGGTCATGTGATTTAAATTGGAATGAATTCGAACTCCCTGTATACTGGTCTTCTGACACCAAACCATACCAGCATTTGGCCACTGTTGCATTTTGCATAAGATTGGAGAGCTGGCAAGTTTTCTATTTAGGACCACAGTTGCAGAAATTTTGATTGTCATTAATCCCGTGTCAAAATAAGCATGCTGGGAGGAAAGTAGTCCATCAAGTTAAACATAATAATACTAATTCAAGGGTTTAAAATGCATTTTCTTTTCTTCTTTGAAATTGAGGCTTCAATCTTTTTCAATGGTTTGATATCACCATCGCTGCTACTTGCTAGTCATTCAGTGATGGGATTGCTAAATTTGAAATGCTTAAATTACAGCTTGCAACTAAAAAGAAGACTGTAGCAGATGAAGCAGGGGCAATCGTACAGGCAAAACTGAGGCAGTTGGCTCCTACAACTTGAGATTTTCAGAATCTCTGCACCCTTTTTGTTAGGTTGTTGAATTTCCAGCGTTGTGTAAAGGTACTGCTCTGTAAAACTGCATTAGAGGTGACGTAAGTGTTCACCAATTTTTTTTCTTTCTCAATGAGGAGTGAGGAGAAGTTTTCTCAATTCAAATGAGACCAACCTTGGATTAACCAATTACGCTGAAAATACTGTGAAGTTAGTGATGATAATATCCAATCTTGTTAGTGGGGAGGTCATTGAGGTATCCTCGCAGTTCAATAATTTGAAGGCATGCTGATCTGTTTAATGAATCTTTTATTTCAGATGGTGTGTTATGACTTTGCTTTGCCATTAGTTTAATTTCCCTTATTGACCAGTTCTCCACAGATTTTCTCTGTCTGGCAAAAATGAATGCTTCATACTGTATTGATTTCTTTCTTTTTTGATGTGCTTGAAATTTACTAATGTGCTGAACTTCTAACTAATCCTGCTTGCCTAATAGAAAGGTTGTGGTCCAAGAGCTTTTATTGGATCTATGTATTTTTTGCCTTGGTGGGGCCAAATTTCAACTCCTCACACTTGCAACTTACGCCGTGTTGGATGTGCTTTTCAAATTTTTTTGAGTATTTTTTGTTAGCTTCAATTTTTTTTTTTGGATTGTTTTAATTTGTTAATGTAAAATAAAATAAAAAATATTATTTTAATATATCTCTAAATAAAAAGCATTTTAATAAGTAATATTTATAACAGAAAATCTCAAACACACTCAAATAGCGGAATCCTGACTGTTCCACAAGACCACAAGTGATGTATTGGAACTGCGAAATTAATTTTGCTTTATCTGACCTAATCAAGAACCTAATGCAACAATTTGTGTATAAATAATAATTATATGCTCAGTAGGAGCATTGTTTCTTGGTTGTGCAGTTATCTGGATCATGCCTCAGCTTCTTTTATTCTTTTTGTTTGTTGTTTTTGTTTCATTAAACTAATTGATGTTGGATTGAAAGAGATTGTGACTCGGCTGTAATCACCTGATTACAGGGCTCAATATGTGCAGAACTTGGGATCATTCTATCATATATCCTTAAATTTCTTATTAACTCGAGCCTGGTTCCCTAATCAATCCCGTACGAAGTCTAGGCATGTTTAACATGAGAAACCATGTTCAAGTTTGGCTCCTTTAGTAAAGAAGTGAGTTCAGGTTCAACCTTGTTTGCAACCCTAAAGTGAGACATGAATACACCCACTAATACCTCAACAGCGAAGGTCCTTAACAATGGATTGACCAATGGACCCCTTTTGTTTTGATTTTCCTTTTACATCCAGAGAAACTAAATCCCTCAAATAAATGAGGTTTAGGACTCGAATTTGCGAAGTTAAGACCTCGATTAAGAAAGGATTTAGTTTTAAAAGCCGACCCTAAACGGCATCCTCTTAACTGTTGAAATGAAAAAAGAGAAGTTAATTGTACTGAAACAAAACAATATCAAGAGAGACATTTTAAATTCAAAGCCATTGCATCTTAGAAAAGAGAAGTTTCTAGTTACAAATCAGGGGAAGAATCCATTTTTCTTTCCCAGTTAAATGAAGAAGTGATTAGATAAACAGACAAAGATTTGGGACAATCCCTGGTTGAATAAACTTCCAAAACAATTTCTGTCCTATAGTATTATAGTTAAACCACCCCTCTTCGTTGCTTCTTTTGTATGCGTGTCTGTAAATTATGTCTCTCTTATCATGTGGACACTAGATCATTTGGTGGAGTTATTGTTGCTGGTCTTGGAGGCAATTTCCACAAGTGACAGTAGACACCAGCGGTAGAGGAATGTGGATATGAACTGTGGAGGGTCAGGTTTATTTGACATTTAGGAAGAAGGGTTGATGGAAGACATTATGATGACATTATTGCACACTGTCCTTGTGGTTCAAACCCAATCCCTAGAGACGTTGATTGATTTTGGTAGCCGTGTATGTAGGGCATGATAAACCTTCAATCTAACATGATATGCCTTTTGTTTTTGTACATTTTGTGCTTGGTAGATGAATAGATAGGCTGGCCTTTGTCGTAAAAGATTGTAGTAACTGCTTGGGTTATGGTCAAGACGGTTAATGTTCTCGTTGCTGGTAGCGTTTGGTAATCCAAACATGTTTCTGTTTTTTCCATATACATGTTTTTTTTCTTTTAAGAAAGTATTAAGGCTAGAGCATCGTCATAGGCAAGGATTGGTGCTGAATCAATGACTGATTCTCATGCCGCGTGGAGTCTCTCGAGCTTCGGTTAGATATAGGCGTGGATATAGAGACTTTGTAGATATGTTGGGTGGGACCGGGTGCAATGCTCCATAAGAGGGTGTGGAGACCAATATTTTATTATACCCCCTCCCCTGTAGAAAGGTAGATGGAATGTACGTTTGTAACTTAAGAACAGGTGGAAACATTTTACTGCTTCATCATTGATTCATGTTGTGGACAAAGTAGGTGTTGTATCTCTCTACATATAGTAGAACTAAAGGGAATTTCAGAGGCAGCCCGTGCTATCATTATTTCTGTTTCTCTCCCATACTTTTCTGTGCTTTCGGATCTGAATATTGCTTGAAAGCGTGTGAATTTTAGTATGGAAGGATCGAAAGTGATGAAAACTATTACTGCAGGAAACATAGCTCCGCAGCCCATTTTTGGCATCATTGAATCTACTCATCCTTGCATTTCTTATACACAGAAATCAACTGTTAGAGATGCATCCTTTTCTTCCTATCTCAGACCGATGCCAGAACAGATTACTCAAGTTGATGATTCTGAGATAAGCATTTTCGATGCACAGAAGTACTTCAATGAAAGTGGCAGTGACCCCAAATTGAGCAGTAGAGTTTCTCCAGTTAATGCTAAACTTGAACGCGTATCCGAGCGATATGATTTCTCTTCGCTTCCTAGATTGTCGTCTGCCTCGTCTTCGGTTGATGGATATGGCAGGAATTATAGAGCTCGATCTTTCCACGCAACACCAACCGCTTCATCTGAAGCTAGTTGGAATAGCCAGGCTGGTTTGTTGTCTAATCCACCAGGTGCTATCGCTGTCTCTATGCGAAACCCACCTCGAAATGATGACAAGAGAAAAGGGTCTGGTACAAAATGGCTTCTTAGGAGAAAATGTCCATGTTCAGGTAAGAAATCTGTTCAAATCGAGGAAAAGCTATCAGAACCAAGAACCCTATCACGGACAAGTCACACTAAAGGACTCTCTGTGGATCTCAAAAAGAAGATTCAGATTCCTACCCCTGTAGAAAATCCTATTGAAAAAAGTTCGGCTACACCGGACTGGCTCGAAAGACGTGAAGTAATCCCCAGTTCTCATAGAATGTCGGCAGATGGCAAGCTCGAAAGGCGTGATGCGATTCCTAATAGTCATCGAATCTTGGCAGACAACAGCCGATTTCCTTCAGGCTTAAGCCACCAACGTGTAGTGGCCTCGGCAAGACCATTTAGTACTGATACTAATGCTGGGTTCAGTTTTCCTATACTGAGCCAAACCCCACCTCCCATGAAACTGGTGTTGCCATCAACTACATATAACCCTCCTCTTGAGGATCCACCGCGCGAGTCGTTGGAAGTTTTTCGGCCAGCTGAAGGTCCTATTCCAACAAAGTCAACTTCTGATCTTCAGCGACGTCAAAGCTTCACAGTCATGGACGACGATATGGCAAGTGATGCAAGTTCAGACTTGTTCGAGATTGAGAGTTTCTCAACTCAGACAACATCATATGCAATGTATCCTAATCATCGCGATTCCCTTGATGATGCTCCTAGCTTTAACACAAGGCGATTAGCTGCAACAAATGGAGGGGATTTGTATTGTAGACGAAGTCT
>Ga0307510_10007172_pt1 | contig 13275 bp, 15 predicted proteins | sample 12_EM_MG_FD_207224 | JGI IMG/M metagenome (GOLD analysis project Ga0307510, IMG submission 207224) | Populus trichocarpa ectomycorrhiza microbial communities from riparian zone in the Pacific Northwest, United States - 12_EM | ecosystem: Host-associated > Plants > Roots > Unclassified | place... | reverse complement strand
TTGATTGTTCGAGATCGTCCACTTGTCCTAACAAATTGTAGCGCTCATTTAGTGTTCGTGCCAGGGCTTGAATACACTCGACGCGCATAGGACTAGCTCTTGGTGATGTTGTGACGACATGGTTAAAATCAGAAATATCGCTATTAAGTTTATGGAGAAGATCTGAAAAGATGGAATCGTCAGTAAGGTACTTTGGGCCGTAGTAGGATGCCAGTGGCCCACTGGGGGTAGGATTTCGAACTTACGTCGCGGGTCACCCATAGCCCAATCGAATGATCAGAGAACGAACCACAGGTCTCGGACAATTGGTGATTTGAGATGTTGCGGAAGAAGAAAGACACGAGTCGGAAGTTCGGAACAGCGATAACAGCGATCATAATTGGAGCCGCAAGCGCCACACCTTTGAGGTACTGCTGACCACGTGACGTTCCCCCGCCCGACGCGTCTTCTACCCTCCCGTGGTTGACACACGATCGACACCTCTCCTCGGATAGAATAAGACTCATCCCTCTGCGCGCCCTAAGCCCTAAGGTCATACATACACGGATAGTTCAACGCATCGGCCATCGTCGCAAGCACGTACTGCCCTGCGCAGTCCGTAGCTCCATGTAGCACGCGCAGCTCACAGCCCCTCGCTAGTCGGACCCAGTTCTGGACTTCGTCGCTATTTAGAAAGGACCTTACTGTGTATAGGTTGCTTTTCGTGCGTCTTTCCTATCTCCTTTTGCCTTAGACGTTTTGTTCTCCATGCCATACTTCCCTATTTGATCTTAGACTCTTGCCATTGAACATCACCGCACCGCTCCTCACCTTCATGGCCTTTGCGCTCAATGTCGCGCACCTTACAACAATTTTTGTAAAATTTCCTACTTTTCGGACACCACTATTCACTAGATCGCAACCTCTTCCACTTCGAGAACTATCTCTGAACTCACTTGCTAGGTCGCTCCAACCCAGCTACCTACACTACTAGTGATCGACAAGAGTAAAGAATACTAACATCAGTCAGATGAAAAGAAGACTGAGGTTTACACACAAAGGAAACAGTGTATAAGTACTTGCATAAGGCTCAAGCACCTTCCGTGCTCGGATCTGCGAAATGAGCTTGTCGCGATCATCAAAAAAACCTCCGACGCTGCATCACGAGACGACCAAAATGAATCCACCCCCCCTCGACGCCATCTTCCCCACCATCACCATAGTTGTTCTGTTCGAGAGTCAAGGTCAGCGCCTCGAGATCCCGGTTCACGGTAGCAAAGTGTCTCCCCTAAATTGAAATCAGACGCGCGAAGTTGTTCGATCGAGGAACGAAGACCGCATATTTCGGACCAGATCAATACTCTTCCTCGTTCCAGAGTTTCGACGGCCCTCTGGAGTTGAACTGGGTGGACTGGGTAGGATGCAAAGTCCAATAGGAGCGATGTCGCAAGGCGACAAGTATGGGGCGTTGTGTGTCAACAGTGGGGCAGAATGTAAAGGTGTCTTGCATCAACGAGAGTGCGCAGTCATGTGTGGTCGACGTGGGGCAGTGACCGGAGGTTCATGCATATTGCGCACATCGAAACGAAATCTCGAACTGGGTAGGTATAGCCCTATATTTGTCGTTGACTACCGTTGGGAATAGCTGCATGAATTCGTCGACGTCCTCTCCGTTGTGGCACCGTTGGGAACGGACACATAGAAATGTGAGGAGCACGTGGACCACGGGAAAACTTGAAAGCTCTATACCAGACACGTTGAGACGATCCAGAACGATAGGGATCACTTCGTCGATGTAATCGATGTTATCGGTTGACAAGAAAGGCACATTGGGAGAGGATGCGGATTGCGCCGAGGATGGCAGATTTAGAGGTGCCAGAAGAAAGGCGAAGTCGACGATACTTGACAGCCTCTTCAATTTCAGCTATGTCAGCAATCCCATCAACGAAGAGGAGCGACTCGCATTGTGGACTTGTCTGAAGGGATTCGGTACGGCTTGACGAAGCGAGAGACGCACTTAACTCTTGGAATAATTGATGCATATTGATGGCCAGAGAACTCTAAGGTGTTGGGGTCCTCGACTTGAGGAGGGCCACCTATAATCGAGGCTGTTCGAAAAAAGATCATGTGAGCGCGAATGGGATCTTCGGTGGAGAAACCACATGTGGCAAATTCCGAACTCGGTAAACGGCCTCCTCTAAATGCTTTGGCTTCCAATACAAGCGTACAAACGTGAACGGCGGACCGTGAAACATGACAGTCACGTGGATTGCCATTTGTTGTCGTTGACTCAGCCTCTCACCGAAGAGATGATGACATTGTCCAGAATGGTCATTTCCTCTTCGTAATCATCGTTTCAAAACATGATACAGAAGCGGACTCGGACTCGAAGAGAGTGGGTGAGCGCGATCGGGATATCGTGCAATTCTGGAAAGGAGTCAATGACCAAATGGTTCCTGCCGCCATCTGCGCCATTTTCCGAATTGATGACCCACGGCCCGAACAAAGGGTCTAAGGCCCAAGGAGCTAAGCCGGAGTGCCTAGCGATGAGTTCGGAGAGAAGGAAGGAAATAAGAACCAAGGCCGCGATCCCGGAAGATCGAGAGCGCGAAAGGAAACCGGAACGGGCGTAAAAAGCCCGAAGCAAACACAAAGGAGAGGAAAGGAATAGACTACGATTCCACTTCCGAGAGACGAACGACGGCATGGTAGTTCGGTTTGTCGTCAAAGTGTCGGGCGAGAGCGAGAACACACAAGCGGAAAGAGAGGGATAAAGTGGGGCTCGATTGCCTGCCATTGACGAGGCCAGGTGGGGGTTTATATACGCAAGTTTAAGACAATAGAGACAAGTACTCTACGTGCAAGTCCAGTAGAGGGGGAAGAGGGAGAGGGAAGGCGATTGTACCAGCGACAGACCACGCGGCGACGGTGGCGGTGTCCGAAATGACGAAACATTTACTGGATCGTAGCTAAGTGCACGACAGCGAGCACGTAGTCGACGAGGGTGGGGGAGGTGCGGTAACGTTCAATGGCAAATGAGCCAAGGTAATAGAAGAAATACTGGAACGGAAAGAGGGGGGTCTAATACTAAAGGAAAACAAGGGAACGTACGAAAAGAGGCCTTGATGAACCCGATATACAGGAAGAGACCTCCCCCAGTAGAGACGTGGTCCTGACTTGCTCGGGGCCGTGTACGACGCGTGCTGCGTGGAACAACGGGCATTTCGAGGTGTGGCGTCAGCCGACGACGCTTGGCCGATCCGCGTGTCTCCGGCCGGAAAATTGGGGTCGCGGCGGAGAGCGAGACTTGATCGTGAGGGAGAAAGAGATCAAGTGTAGGGCACGAGGGTGGGTGAAGGCGCGTTGGAGGCGAGGCATGCAACAACGAGGATGGGAGAAGTGGAAAGCTAAGCGCGTCGGGCTAAGAGGTTGTTACGTGATCGAAGGCGGATTCGGGGATATTTGGGGTCGGGTCGGATGCTCGTTCCTCGTTCCTCGGTCTCAGCGCGTGCTGTCCTTATACCATTCTCGTATTTGACACAAATAACATTTCCCCCCTCCCCTACGGTTACCTTACTCTTCGGGAGCCTACGCTGGACCATCGTCGTCCCTGCCATGAGGCTGGACAGACTCGCATCGAACGCAAACCCACTCGGCAATGCAGCCAAAGCGGCCGTTGCGTTTGTGGTGAGCCATGTGCTCTCACATGCCGACTCGCTCAAAGTCCAAATGCCCCGTGGTAACTATCTCTCATCGCTTACCATACGCACCGAGCAAGTCGACTTCAATGACCGCGATTCCTAGGAGCGGAACACTGATGACCTCATTCTGAAGACAGCGATATGGCAGGACGGGCACTGGGTTGACCGGTCGTGGTTGTTGAAGGTTGAGCAGTCGAGTGAGCGACCAAAGGGTACCACCAAGGTTGTCCTACTCAGCCTTGATCGCAATCGTAAGTTCTTCAGTTGAGCGACATTTGGTTGGTACTTAACGGCTTCGGTTCCCAAGTTCGCCTCAAGGCGCGGGCAAGGCATCTTGATGCCGCCAATGAGAGGGACCTCGGTGCGCTACTGGCAGCAACGACTTGATTTGTATCGTGGCGTAGGGGCAACGTCTCTCACTGCACGGAGTACACGGCTTGGTCTCCGTTCGTCCATAAGCAAAGATCACTGAATCGAAGGAATGCTCCCCTTGAAGACCGAAATCTTCGAAGCGCATGGACCGAAGACATGCGAGATAATAATCGGAACAAAGACGATCGTGATCTCCAAGGTCAATCCAAGGGAGGTCATTCCGCCCGCGGTATATCGCTTCCTCAGAATGTTCCGGCATCCCAGACGCTTGAGATCGCGCTTGGGCGGAAACGGCCGCGAGTAGTAATGCTTCTTGGTATAGACTTGGCTCATCCACGGAGGAATGAGAAGTGGGAATCTTGTCCAGGATGGCTGTTCCTTCTTTATAATCATCGTTAGAATGCGCTGTGGAGAAGCGGGCGCGGGCGAGAAGGGCGCAGGCGAGTGTGATGGAGAGTTCATCCGAATCAAGTAGGCGAATTTTCGCCTTCTGTAGGCAATCTATGACCTTTTCGAGGGATTCTTTCCCTTCCGAGTCGCCGCTCTGTCGCCGATTCGGAATTTCGGATTAATACCACTCCAGCGAAGGCAGCGATGGTGCCAGTCGAGATCGTCCAGATGTCAGAGTTGAGAAGCTCGAGAATAAGGCTCGACATCTCCTCAATATCTTGCATCACGTCTCCAAGCTTCAACTCGACTTGGAGTACCAACGCACACACAAGAAGTTCGTTGACTTCATCGAGTGAGATATTGAATGTCTCAGGAGACTGTCCGCGGAGTTACCTTAGGTAGATAACGGGACCCTTGACATCTTCGGGCTGTTCAGTGTAAACTGCTCGGAGAAGAAGGAATTGCGCAATTGAAAAGAAATTGTGGGTGACGTTCGGGACCCGTCCGAGTCTATCCCGATCATCTGACGCTATCACGCGCTGAGGTAGTCACCCGTCCTCCGTGCTCCTGCTACCTCCCCGTCATTATCCCTCTTCCTAGAAACAATGCCATGTCCTCTTTCCTCAAACTCTCTTCCTCAAGCCCCGGGCGTGATTACCAAATGTTGACGGTCGACCGCCAATGCTCATACCCATCTTGCCGTCTCGTGATATCTTTACCCTTCAAATGCCAACATTTTGCAATTCTTACTGCGCGGACCATTTTCAAGCCTGCCGCACACAGCCGCGCAAAATAAGGTGAATATAAATACAACTGGGTAGCTCCCGATTGTGAGTACCCGGACTTGTATCTTCTTTTCTCGCTTCGTCCAACTCCCATTGCGTTCAGGCTCACTTTGCAATGATCCTGTTCCCATTCCTCCAGGGGAGGATTCCAATGTTAGGATGGACCGCCGCCTCATCAGAGACTGCCCTTTTATGACCGTTCGGTCACAGAGGGCCAGCGCAACCCCAAAGTGCGCAAGACCCAAGTGCAAAAGCACTTCTTCGCACAAATACAGTGCGATGTGAGTTTCCTTTTTCCAAGGGAGTCTCTCCCGACCACCTAACCTTGTGTGCCTTATCCAAAGAAGTGCTATTAGAGGTTCTGCTTTGAACACCCTTTCCCAAGTTCTCACAACCGCCCTGCGATCTCATCGACTGTGTTGCCTACGCTTACCAGCACCGCGATCAGATCAAATCTTCAGACCCATCCAATTCCACCTGGGATGACGACGGCACGGGGCCGATGTCTATGCCAGAGGCGCCCCAGCCAGCGTTGCCACGAAAAGAAACGGAAAGGTGCGTTGCATTTGGAATTGGCACCCCGAGTCCAATTAGAGTGGCCCTAATCATGCGCCCTTGTTGTAGTCCTCTCTCATGAACGACCCTTCCTCGAGCATCTGCCGAGCGCAGACTGGTTCCACAAGAGTTTCGTGCACCACGATATGATCAACAGTGTGGTCGTCACACGATGTATCGGCTTATTCACGAAAAGAAAGACAATTTGGCAAAAATACGGCACGAACTTCATCGCCATGACGTCCGTCGATGGCCACTTGAAGTTGTGGAAGCCACAGGACACGGGTATCGAGTTCGTCAAGCACTACCGCGCGCACCTGATGTCCATCGTCGGTGTCTCTACGAGTATATGGGCAGTTGTTCGCGAGGATTGCAGAGGACGAGGACGAGAGCGCAAAAGTGTTTGACATCGTCAATTTTGGTCCGTACGGGTGCCACTTGTCTGGATCGTCGTTGCGTCCTCTGACCACTATCAAATGTCCACTTAGATATGATCAATATCCTCAAGCTAGGGTTCACACCTGAACCTTGTTGCTGGGTGCATCGGAGAGGCCGTGTGAGGCATACACTCTTCTCGCTGCTGAGACGCGCGTTGCTCGTTGCTCGTCAGCTCAGAACAACAGTCTGGTACCATCCGTCTGTACGATGGTTGTGGTAATGGTAACTACCTGAGATGGTGGAGAAGCTCCATCGGTTCCCGGTTTATTTGATGACTGTGCGCTCTCTATCCATTCCTCGCTCTTCTTAAGGCTCCAACGGTTATAATCTGACACCCTGACGTAGTACAGCGACAAGTCCAACTCCGTCATCTTGGCGGATGTAGGTGGCTTTGTCGAATACCGGAAGCCAGGCGAGCAGTTCGAGTTGCCGAACGATGTGCCGGAGTTGCGGTCGTTCAAGAGCCAGACAGACTTGTATGGGTTTAGGGTGCGCCCCACTTTCCCCTTGTCCTCATTTCCCACTCACGAGAGAACCCTTTCCCGCCAAAACCAACGCCAACATGCTCTCCCCGAACTCGTCATCATTCGTCACATTCTCCTTGCCTGACCGCAGATCCCCATCTTCTCGTTCTCGATGGGGAAAATGACGAGGAAGTACAGCAAGTTCCTCGCGGCCATCCAAGAAATGCAGAAGGCCGGCACGGCGGTATACAAAGTCGGAGACATGCTGTTTCGTCACCGCCTCGCTGTGGAAAAAGAGTCCGAGCTCCCTGACCGAGACGGGAACATGTCCGGGGCGTGGATCAATACGGTGTGGGGTGAAAGCAGTGCTTTCATATTGTCCCCTACATTATTGGGGACCAAAGGTGAGCACCGCGCGGCAGCGATCCCTTCTGTGGTTTGCTCAGTTCGCGCGATCACGCAGTTGTGAACATGGTAGCGACTCGCGTCGTGCGCCTCTTGAGAAGGCCGAGACCGTGCGCTGGATGAACCTCGGTCTATACTGGGGCGCCCAGACCAGGGGCATCACCGCTGTGGCGATGGCCGCATCGGCTAACCCCATATTGGCGGACAAGGCAGTGCGTGTCCCGACACTGTTCTGCACTGCCCTCAAACGACAACGGTTTTACATGTTCATGCTCAGCGAACCCGGGTACGCTCCGTCTCCGAACCCCCTACTCTTTTTCAGTTGTTGACCCAAGCCGACAGCCGCTGGAAATCCGGCGATCGTGAAATCTTCAACGAGCGCCCGAGGCGCGAAGAGCAATCGATCGTCGCGCACGACAGCGCTCGCATCGTCCGCGACGATCTACACGACGCCGGGCGACATGCACCTGCGGTTGTTCCCGCAGCAAGCTCCCAAGGCTGTGGAGGACTTCATCGGCCACGCACAGAGTGGGTACTATGACGGGGTCATCTTCCACCACGTGGTCCCCAAGGCCCTGGCACGGGTGGGACGAGCATCTGGGACCACGAGTTTGTTAACGAGTTTCCGGACGATTTGAAGCACGATAGGTATGTGAAAGGGTTCAGGACTTTTCGAACTAATCGCTCAACCACTCTCCGTTCTTTTTTCTTTCTTTCTGCAGGTCGTATTCCGTGAGCATGAGCAGGTCAGAACATGAACAGATCCTAACTCTGCATCACCACCGATGCCACGCCATGACTCGACAACAAATTTACTATCCTCAGCCACCTTCTTTCCTCCTTTCGGGGTTGGAAACGGTGTGTGCGATTAGGAATGTGAAGACGAACAAGGCGGATAAACTATACAAGGATATCAAGATAGCTAACATCGATTTCGAATAGGCTGGATTTGTCTACGGATGTTTTGTACTTCCTACTTGGCTTATCGTTTGTGATTTTGAACCGGTCGTGCGGGAGTTAAGAGTCAGGCCACAATCGACCTCCCTGGTTACCTTATTTATTACTGGGGCAGCCAAGCTGGTCGACGAGGGGCTGGATAGGAGAACCTTTTCGCCTGCATGTTTGTTGGGTCAGCCCTCATGACTTGCAGCCCACAAAATGACACTTCGTTTCCTGAGTTTTTCCATGCTACAAGATAGTTAAATTGTGATTGTTCCATGAGAGCTACACTGAAAAGGACGGGTAACATATCTAGTCATCACCGTCATTGTCGTCGGGGTCGTTATCCTGAACGACCTCCGCCTCCGGCACGCCTTCATCATCGAGATCGTTCCACGGCACATCCGCTTCATGCCATCTAGATTTCTCGCCTTGGGGACGCATTTGATCGAGTGGTACAACGGGGTGCTCCCCGTCCCTGTCCTTTTCCAATTTATTCTTACTCCTCCTCGACAAAGGGTTTCCAATCTCCTTCAGACAGAATAATGGAGTATAGGTGGCGTTCTCTCGGTAAGAGTACTGACGGATGCCAGAGCAGCCCTCGGCAACCCAGCGGACGTTCACGTTGGCATTGACATTGGTGACTGGAGCCGCTGGGTTGATTACATTTATCTGCAAGCCGACCACCACACTCTCGTTCGCTGGTTGGAGGAGCATTGATTTACTCATCGGGACAAAGGAGTGGATGCGAGGACGTACACCTGCTAGAAAGGTACATGTAGAACCCGGGGCAAGTCCAGACTTGATATACCACCTTCTTGCCCCGGAGAATGGGAAGGCCGCGGGTCTCGGGATTGAAGAATTCGTCGGGGACGCGCGTCAGCTTCGGCTTGTACATCAGCAAGATGGCACCACGTCTCTTGTTGAATTGCCACTCCCACTTGAGGTCGATGCCCTGGACGGTGGGGATGTTCCTGCGGCCCCCATGAAGGTTAGCGTAAAAACGAATGAAAACTCGAAGAGTATTTGAGGCTTACGCTGCAGCAGAGGCGCCAATATCTATTCCCTGCACTTGGTGCGACTGGATCTCGATATGGTCCACCTCGTCCTCATTAACGGCAGGATACTGACTGGCAATTTGTTCGGTATCCACATGGGAGTAAATGTTCCCCTCAACCCACAACTCTCCCGTCTCTTCGATGATGGTACCAAAATCGCCGGCCTGTTTGGTGAGGGGGCGGTCAAGACGCGCTGACAGACCAAGAGCTGACGGCGATGCTAACACGAATGCGTTTGGGTGGGTCCCAGTTGGGCCACTTTGTAGCTGCCTCCCAAATCAGGTCGATATACTTACGTTGGGCATTCTCCTTTGTGGGGAAAAGAAACATCGTGAGGATCGTCAGCAGTGCAGATGGAGGAACAAGGGCTTTTGGCTGTTCAGAGGTCTTGTTTATATACTTTGCACAGGAATAGGACAATTAAGCTTAGTCACACCACAGCATAGGAGCTGGGACCATTGGTTAATAAGGCTTGGCAGGCACTCAGGTTCGTTTTTGCCAGACAGATCTAGGCTGCCATTCGTTTTGTGGGGGTTTTCTGAGCCTTTTGTGATAGGGTGGGGGGTAAATCAGGCGAGGACCAAATACGCAAGATTCTGTCCATGTCAATGACAACTGATTAATACTGATTCGTCGGCCAGCCATTCCGAATCGTCAGCTTCATAAAAATACTGCATTCCCTCACTGTCTGCACATATACATGACATCTAGAGCGTATCTAGAACTACTACGAACTGGAATGAGCTGAAATGGATAAGAAATGAGTGAGATGGCCAAAGAGCTGTTGTCACGCCAAAATCACGCCAGTGTCACTTGCCGTTGAAGTTTCGTCGCCACTGCACAGCCAATTCCCATGCCAGTGGGGGATTCCTGTCCCAATAAGGTCGCGTGCATCCAGGCTCCTAACCAGCCGACTGGGCTGGTTACGCCTGATCCTATTAGCGTACTAGTACGGTGGTGTATAAATCCCTGTAGCAGTTTGTAGCCAATCAGAGCCATTTCGGGCTATGCCAGATATGATTATGTCAATCATGAACCTTAGTTTCACGCAACCAGCCCTGGCAAACAATATTAATGTCAGCCACAAGCGTGGAATACCCTTCTTAGTCAACAGCAGGAGAACGCAAAAAATTCAGTCACATGACCCACAATGAGGCTAAGGGGGCACGATGGGCATTGCACACACGTTGCAAGTAGAATAGATTTCTATTTTTCCACATGGATCCAACGACAACAGACGGCCTGGAAAGAGTTGTGGTAGAGGTGCCACTGGACAGACTCCTTACAGTAATTCTCGAGCACCTAACTTCACAAATTCCCCTGCACGAGCTGCCATCATCGCTGACACAGATGCCCTTGCGCACCTTCTCTTCGATCACCCAGAGACATTGGATTCGGCACAGAGAGTTGCCTTTCAGGCATGCACTGAAATATTGATGGGGGAAACTGCAAGGATGGGAGGAAGGGACACCGGGTGGCACTTCAGTAAGCTTCAGTACTTCAGTAAGCTTCAGTACTTCAGTACTACTTCAGTGCTCGAAATGCCTCTGTCCAAAGGATCGAAGCGTTTTCGATTGCAGATATGTCCTGTGAGCTGAAGGAAAAGTCCCCGCGTCTATGGCAGATGCTTTCTTCAATACTGGTCAGCGATCCTACACGCGAATCATGGCAAGCACAGTACCTACAGAAGGAGACTTCAAAGGAGCCATCTGAAATGATGGTCGACACCGAGGGTTTTGAAGCGACCCAAGCAAGTCAGACCTGGGACAAAGAAGATGAATATTGGGCGTGCGATGCTGATGGCGATATTGAGAGCTCCAAGGCTGAAGGGGATGAGGATGAGGATGGGGATGGGCGCCCCACCAAGCGAGTGCGACGGGCAGGCATGCGGAATTCCAACCTAGTACAAGTTGTGAGTGATGAATTTAGGACGGGGCCTTGTAAGATGCTGACTCTCATGATAATCGAATGTGTCTTGATGTTCCTTTCGGTCTCAGCGCTGTTCCACAGCCCCATGTGTACGCAACGTGCTCGGTGCGGAGTTGATCGAAAAGCTGATCCTGCGCTTCCCTTGATAGCCTTGGACGCCCAAGGATGTGGAAGTCACGCTGGGCGTTCGACTACGGAACCATGAAGGGGAGGAACGACACATGCCAGTGCTCGGCACGCGAGGCGTTGCGATCACCGCAAGAGGCAGGAATCACAGTTCTGTCCCCTGAACATGCGCACTCGCTTTGGCTCCGACTCTCGGCCACCGGTGACGACGAAGATTCGTTCTATCACAGGGTGACTGCAGTGGTCCGCGTCTATCACCATTTCTGTCGGGCGCCAGTACCGTACCCGCCTGTGAGCATCCCCAGTGCCGAGCATGATACGTCGTGGCGAAATTCCTGCAGCTTGAGGTCGGCCACGGAGGTGCCGTAATATGAAAAGTCGGTTGAGAAGAGGGACGACCTCGAGCCCGGGGCGAAACAAGTACGCCTACTCTGCATCATGTCATTCTTTTATCAACTCATTTCATAAGTCACAATCAGCCCATTCATTGTACCGCTCTTGCAATGACGCCTCTACGGGTGAAGATGGCCACGGACTCTGAGTCCACTCTCTGATCTGTCGCGTGTCTCAGGCTGTCGATCACGCCAATCCTAACACAAGCCACTGTTTACCGGATTTAAATCTCACATTGTCTCTGCACTACATTCGCTAGTAAACATGCGCCAATGATATACTCTTCCATTTCACCTATACCAGCCTGATAATAAACTGAACTAGGGTAACTAGATAACTGGTAACAGTTGTGTCCAAGGTAAAACCTAGTGATCACAGGAGCCAGATGCCCTACAACAACCGCGTTCTCACAGCGCTACTCTGCAAGCCAGTAGTTAGTGCTGATACCTCTCTAAGATGAACACGACTACTAACTGACAATGGCGAATCATGCACCATAATGCACGAAGTTTACCCAACGCTCCAACGTCATCCCACTCCTTCTCCGCAGCTTTATCACAGAATCACGAAGTGCCTCTGCAGTCCTCTCATAATAACGTACCCCCTGGCTCTCCGCTGGCGAGAACACTGACTCGTAAAAGTTCTCCGCAAGGTGCCGTCCATCCGTGTCCGCCATTGCCCACATCGTCCCAACAACACTCCGGAATCCACAGTACTGCATCGCAGCAGTCAGATGCAGCGCCTCGTCAGAAAAGCTCCCATCTGTCAACTCTGCCGTGTGACAAGCAGCAAGGAACGCAAATTCCGCATTAAGAAGTCGAGATCGGATGATGTCCAGCAGCGTAAGTCGATTGCCCCCGTAGAGCCCGAACGAAGAGTCGAACGGCTTCCCTTGTTCGATTGTTCCGTGACATACAATATGCACAAACCGGTGATCCTGGAGGCGTTTCAGCACGGCAGCGGGTGTCGCCCTCGCCGAGATCAGTCTCTTCACCTGAGTGTCGACAGACTGTACGACGCGCGCCTCGCGCAACGCTGCTTTCAGAGATGCATCTGGCTGTACGACGAGGAGGAGTGAAGGCTTGCCTGACGTCCGTGACCCCAATTTGTTGGATTCTATCAGGGCGGAGAGCGTTGGTGTGTACGATGGGATGTAGAGGTCGAGGAAATATCGAGGGGGGTCAGAGTCAGGCGGAATTGGACCCATAGCATGAAGTGGAAGAGAGCAAAACACAGACGTTGGACACCACCAAACCCGAGATTGTTCTGGTACGTGTAATTCGTTGAGCCTTTGAATCACTGGTCGACCTACGAGCTCATAGAGTTCCTTGAGTACAGAGCGGAGAGTGTCTTCGTATTCTACTGAATCGAGGCCTTTCTCCGAATCGGGGTCTTCCTCCCTCGCGCCTAATAACTGCTCGCGCAGTTTGCTTGCCCGGTCATAGAAGTCGCTGGCCGTGGGAATGAGGGAGGGTGGAGTGTCATGAAGGAGAATGATGATGTCCGAACGCCATTTACAATGGTTGACGATTATGACTGGTCCATGTGCAGCAGCAGAGCGGAGCGTGTCGAAAGGTGGTGCCTTCAAGAAGGTTTCAAAACCTGGCAACAATTGGATCTGTGTGATAAGACTGTTTCGCTCATCCAATAGTTTTCGTTGTTTCACTACAACGCGACCGAGAGTGTCTGTCTCCTCATTACCATTGACGCCCCCGCCATTCGACCAGTCCATTGGAGATGT
>Ga0307510_10007171_pt1 | contig 13276 bp, 13 predicted proteins | sample 12_EM_MG_FD_207224 | JGI IMG/M metagenome (GOLD analysis project Ga0307510, IMG submission 207224) | Populus trichocarpa ectomycorrhiza microbial communities from riparian zone in the Pacific Northwest, United States - 12_EM | ecosystem: Host-associated > Plants > Roots > Unclassified | place... | reverse complement strand
TATTAATTATTGATTTATTTCATTTATCTACACGCTGCTTGTCTTGGGAAGTAATAGGAATTATAAATTAATTGGACTAAACACAGTTAACAAAACATTGATTTGAAAACGCGTTTAGAAACGACGGTTGTGTTTGGCACACTCATGTGTTCAAATAATGGTTATTGGTTGTTTGTACACGTGTTTACAAAACATGTTTTGAAATCAACAATTTTTCAAACAATGGCCTGCCAAACAGCCCCTTAGTCAACGAGAGAACTTCTTTAGCGCTGAGTGATCTGTTCAGCCGCGATTTTCGCGGATAAGCCACTAGCCGACGCACCCCTTATCACTCGTTTTTTGCCTGGTCCGCCCGGTCTGACTGAGCCCGGTCCAGTCAGTTCTAGCAACCATGACTGCCTGGTCAGTCTAATTTCTACCATTGGACTAGACTAGACTTTGACCAGGTCTAACTGGTCCGAGCCGGTCCTCGGCCGGCCATTGAGAACCCTGCTCACGACCCACGATGCTCGATGCTCTAACTTACTAGCGACGATGACAGGAGTATATATCAATCACCATGATGAAGCATTCCAGGCCATTCCTCCTAGCTTTCCATCGATCGCGACGCAGATCCATTCTCTTCCACGCATGCTCCGGCTCTTCTACCCATGTTCCCCTTTTCCTTCCGCAAAGCTATCATGCTAACAAGGAAAACAACAAATGTCACAAAGAAAACTTCTTCATGCTCCATAGCCTCCACTCCACTCTCCCTTCCGGCGCTGCACAGATACCTAGGGCATACCCGGGGTTTGTCGAAATAGACCGGCATAGGCTGCGCCTATGCTGAGCCTGCCCAGCAGCATCGAAGAACTTGCCTCCGGCGCACTTATAAATCCTAAGCATATGTCCGAACTTCTCTGTCTTAACGATAACGGGAGAGGCTATATGCATGTCCAATAGGTCAGGTGCATGCCCAATAGGTCAAGCATGCCGAGCAGCACCCCAGAATTCCAACATGCTGTGCTCGGCTAAGTTCTGCAACCGCCAAGGCAAAGTGTTGATGCAACTGTCTTTTTTCAACACCCATGCCCCGAACCGCTTCAAATAATTCTCAAAACTCAGCCAACTATTTCACCTTGACTGTGCCTTTTGCCTGATACCACTCAGTAGGTCAGTTTATTCCATGGTGATAAGCTACCAGTCTTCAAGGATGACCATTCACTTTGCAGTGCCAATTTTGTATGTATAATGACACCCTTCAGCATACTCAAAACTTTCAGACTACATAACTTTTCCAATCTTTCACCAAATCTATTGAGGTTTATGTGTAAGTAGGAGAAAAGCACTGTAAGTGTATACAAGGAGTTAGGTTGGAAAATTCTGTTGCCCATAAACTAAGGGCAGCTAAAAGTTGATGCTTTTAGAATAAAAAGCCGATTTCGCCAAAGATCCTTGCTGAGGTGCTTTTAGCACTGGCTTTGCCCCAACCTGTTGCTGCGCTGTCGAACATGTAGATGGTTTTAGTGATTTTCTATATTTTCACTGGGGATTGCGTATACTCTTGCGTAGTAGAAAATGTTTAGGTACAAGTAGTATATGCAGGACTTATTGTCGCCCCTAATCGCGGTAGCGCTAATACACTGGGACAGGCGGATGTGGTGTGCTGGTTTTTGTGCAATTCTCCCTGTGAGTATTGTTGGAAATGTTCGGTGCTGCTCACCATACTAAACCCCTCCAGGCAAAGCACTCCACCCCTGACCACGCACCTGGCCCGGCGGCCCCGCACTTATCCTACCCCATTATCGTTCAGACAAAGAACTATCTGACATGCGCGCTGGATCAATACATCTATCGGAAAGAAAGCGAACACCCGGAAGCATATGTTGTTCAGCAAACTCAGCATCGGTAGAGCGTCCACAGTTATCGTTCGACAAACCGCCGGGGAGGCACTTGCGATCGGTGAGAACGACTCGAATGCAAGTAGGCTATAGAGCCTGAAGGAGTTTTCTTTGTTCTTTCCTTTGTCAGCATGATTGTTCTTCACGGGAGAAAAGGGAGACCTGCGTGGAAGAAAGGGGCACCGGCATGGAACCGGTGATATGCATGGAAGGACGTGGATGTATGTGGCGATCGAGGGAAGGAAAGGACTCGGTGGAGCGGAAGGAAGATATTGATGTTTTTACTTATACTTTCGTCCTGCCGTTAGTTATGTTAGTTAGTGAGCATCGTGAGTGTGAGTGTGTTGTTGAAGAGAAAGTTTTTCCCCGCTTGTGTGCGATCGTTTAGTCTTGCTCTTTGCCTTAGCGTTTATTATTTCGTTTCACCTCCGGTCACTCGCCATCCTATCGCCGCCGTTATTCGCTGTTCAACCATAGCCAATTTGTAAAAAGTATTGACCTCGTCAGGGAGGATTTATAAGTTTTGATGGTGGGAAGGGTTCAAACGTGCTGGGGGGTAAATGGGTATACTGCAAAAACTTAAATTATCGGATACGATATAGCCTAAAACCCCCTCCCCCGCAGAAGGGGCAAAAAGACCCTTCACTTCGATCCCGATTTAGGTCCGTATAGTATCATACAGTAGGGTGTTGCATCCCATTACAACTCTTAGTCACGCATCATGTACTATCACTCGTAGTATTTGTTGGACTTAGTTTTATCCGCCGTACAGAAGTAGTTTTCTTTTACTCTTGTTTGGTTCCTTAGTCTTCCTTTACTTCCTCAATTTCTAAGCTACGCGCGCATTATTGAAATTATACTTTCGGATATGTGCTCTCTATCTTCTTGAGTACGACAGTACTTCCTAGTTCATACTTGTTTCACTTCAATGCCCTCAGAGTGTAAGCTCAATCAGTCAACCATAGATGTAACTCTATGCGCATTAGATTTTTCTTTTGTCTTCTTTTGTTTCCTTGAAGTTCTTTTCTACAGTGGATATGTGTTCTTGTTGCGCAGCATAAATAGTACGCTCTCCGCTTCCTTAGAAAATCAAGCTTCTTTTTCTCTGGTCCAGGGGAACACATACTTCAACAGTATTGATATCTGCTTGAAATTCGAAGTCAGCACATGCAGCGCTCCGTTTTGCTACCTTACCGGAACAGCTAGGGCAGTGACAGTTAGTAAATATGGATTTTCCAGACAGTCTAATTTAGCGATTGGGGTTCCAAGATCCCAACATTCCACACTATTTCTCTATTACAAAACAACTTGGATAATTCCACGGTGTGCTATACGGTTGAGCTTTTCTATCAGCAAGGTCAATAAATTTTTTCCTTCTCCTAAGAGGGGGAGAGGGGGTGTGTTTTTGCTGGTCCGCGGGATACGCTACAATATCCGAGCTATCCGCAATAAAAAAATTCTACCATCGACCCAACCACCTGCCAACTACGGGAGTCTCGGAATAAAGGTCACAACTACGGCGCCCCGTCGGGATACAACACAAAACCGAAACGAACAAGATAGTGAAGGCAGAGCTAAACAAAGTGGAAAGTCTCATCTCCTACCTACTAGGCTGCTTCCCGCTCGGGGAGATCACAATAGTCGTTAATCGCAGTACCTCTCCCCACACCCCCGGTTCAGGTGGCCATCAGGGGGTGTCAGTTCACGCAAACCATCAGGAATTTGCCATCAACTGGTTGGGGGAAAAGTGAACACACGCATCCCATATAGTGTCAGCTTTGTATGCTGGAGGAAAAATTGATAAACATGGCCTCTACAGCACACGTAAGCTAGCAGTGACCGATTATTTTGGTTATCTTAGGGTAAGGTTAGGGTTAGCGGAAATCCGGCCTTCATCCTGGATACGATAGCACAGATTTTCTCGGCAAGGTCGAATTCCTTCGGGTTTTCATTATTCTCTATTCTGATTACCCAGGGGGGGATCTTGTCCTAAACTTCTGCAGTTGCAGCGATAGGGTAAGGGTTCTTCAAGGCTAGGTGTGTAATCATGGAACCGGATAGAGAGATAGCAAGGGTTGAGAAGCATAGGGGTAGTAAATTCAGTCAACTCACTCTCGGTAAGTATCACGGACTTGTAGTTGAACGACGTTTCCCCAATAATCGCCGGCAGCGTAAAATAATACTCACAGAGGTTTACTGCACATGTGTTCTATTCGTAAGGGAGAGCAAATCAATTTAGTGAGAAAATAAAATAAAAAGGAAAGAAGTCGGAATACACAAAAAAGAAACAGAAACCAGTCTAAATCTAAACCTAAACACCATATTATTATGCAGGAGGAGGAAAAATAAGGACTAAAACATAGCCCGAACATCAGCATTCTAACCACAACAGTGCACCCACACTGCAGCCAATGCCGAACTGTACTGGGATGGGATGGGAATCTGGGGGTGAGCCGAAGGAAAGAATAGTAGTTTCCGCGAGATTACTATACACTGTGGGGAGGGAGTTGGTGATATGGAGCAAGGAGAAGTAGCGGGCGGTATATATGGAAGTGTCTCTGAAGGAGCGGAGAAAAGGGCGTGTGGCGGTCATTCAAGATGATAGGAAAGATTTCGCATTAATGGGGTTAAGCAGGGTTGGGGTTCGCGGATTGGCGAGCTTGTAGCAGCTTCACCACTCCTTCGTGCCCCTTCTCGGAGGCCAACGAGAGTGGGGTTAGACCGGCTTTGTTGGCCACACCGGGGGTGACGTCTTCCCTCCCCAATAGTAGCTTCACAGCTTCATCATGCCCATGCCTAGCAGCCCACGACAGCGGTGTTCCGCTATCATTGTCTGGAATATTGGGGTTGACGTCTTCCCGCCCCAATAGTAGCTTCACAACTTCATCACGCCCATGTCTAGCAGCCCACAAGAGTGGTGTTTGGCCACCATTGTCTGGCATATTGAGGTTGACGTCTTCCCTGCCCGATAGTAGCTCCACCCCCCTATTATTCAAATTCATGGCAGCCCACGAGAGTGGCGTTCGGCCATTATTGTCTACCATATTAGGGTTAACGTCTTCCCGCCCTAATAGTAGCTCTACTACTCTATCATACTCCCACTTGACAGCCCACGAGAGCGGTGTTTGTCCATCATTGTCTCGCATATTGGGGTTGATGTTTTCCTGTCCCAACAGTCGCTTCACTACTCCATCGTGCCCATGCTTGGCAGCCCACAAGAGCGGTGTTTGCCCGAGCTTGTCTGGCATACCAGGGTTGACCTCTTCCCGCTCCAGCAGTAGCTCCACTACCCCATCGTGCCCCTTCCCGGCAGCCCACGAGAGCGGCGTTCGGCGATTCTTGTCTGGCATATCAGGGTTGACGCCTTCCCGCCCCAACAGGAGCCTCACCACCCCATCATGGCCCTTCGCGGCAGCTGACGAGAGGGGCGTTTGGCCAAAATCATCTGGCATATTGGGCTTGACATCATTTCTTCCTAATAATAGTTCCACCACCCCTTCATGCCCCTCTTCGGCAGCCAACTGGACTGCCGGTTGGCCGTATTTGTCGGGTCTGTTGGGGTTGACGTATCTCCTTCTCCAAACTCTCTTCACCGCTCGGGGGGTCCTACCCCACCAACCGTCTGTGCCATCTGGCTTAGCAGAGGCCCGCTCAAGAAGCAACCTCACAATTCCCTCATGACCCATCGCAGCAGCCCATGAAAGTGCCGTTCGGCGAAGGTCTCTATCCGGTTTGTCGGGGCTGATAGTCTGCCGTTCTAACAGCATCTTTGCTATTTCTTCCTGCCCACCTATCGCAGCCCATATGAGCGGTGTAACACCCAGGGAGTCCCGTTTATTGATATCGTAATTTGGCTGGTTCATGAGAGAAGCCGCAATTTCAGCGATGCCGAAAACCGATGCGCAATGCAGTCCGGTAAACCCAACCAGGGGACCGTTGGGGATATTAGGATACCATCGAGTCCTCGATTTGAGATCCTCCAGGAGTAATCTAGTGGATATATGGCTTTCAATTTGACTGAAGAGCTGAAGTGCATAGGATACCACGTCCCTTGAAGCCGCTCGCCTAGCATGGACGCCCCAGTATAAGGAAGAATATTTGAGGAAGGGAGTTGAAATGTCCTTAGGCATCGACGAAATGTCCTTAACAGTCCGAGAGTTCAGGTATGTTAGGCATGTTTCCGCCATTAGCGAGTGAGTCAGGCCAAACAAGTCGGGGGAGGTATTGAAGTACTCCTAGAGAGTAAAGTGGATTAAGCGAACATTCGAAACCTTCCCATCGACCACCACAAGCCCTAAACAACAGCTCAATAATGTCTCCACAGAAGGAATATTTTCGGCATTGAGATCCGTGGATCCTATCTCCACAGATAGAGCGTGCAAGAGCTCATCGAGTTGTAATAACCGCTCCGAATGGGAGACCCACATCAGGGCTGCCATCCCCAGCCTTGTCTTCTCCCCACCCTGCTCTTTTATCCGTTCTAGAGTCGCACCATAAACATCCTTCAAATCCGAGCCCTGTGTCATTGCCCTCAGCTTTCGTCGCCTTCCATAGACCGTAGTTTGCCCAAGGATACCATCCATCGTTAAGGAAATCAGTAGAAACCTAGATGTTTCTATCAGCAACCAGCATAGAACTCATTTTTCCATCACATTGATCACTTACGTATCGGAAATATTTTCGGTAACGCTTTTGATGATTTCCTCTTCCAAACCACTATCCATCCTATCTAGAGATGAGTCCTTACTCAATCTCATCCGGACATATCCCACAATATCATCATGCTTAGGTTTTATGGACAGAACCGTCGTTCTCTCGCCAAGATGCCTGTTGATCTCACCCCGGATGTGCCGTCTTCCGGTTAGGAATATTCGCGTGTTTGGGGACTTCTCCGAGATCTGCCGCAACGAATCTAGAATCTCAGGTCGATGCCCTTCCACACATTCATCCAATGCATCAATACATATAAACGTCGGGTGTAGGGATGTGACAGTCTGCAACATCCTCACAATTTCCGCCACCCGCAGTCCCCTTCCACCAATCACCTTTTTGTGGTCTTGAAACATCCGACTTATCTCATCTGGGATTCTCTCCAATCCACCAATAATCTGTTTCAGTAGTGAGCCGAGCATGTTTGTCGGGGACTGCTCCTCGCGCGCCGCAAAATCCACGTAAAAACAGGAAACCGCAACACCCTGCCCTCCAGCCATATCGCACAGCTTGTCCACCACCAGTGAGCTATCGCTGCACGTCAGTAACCCCACCGCCATCCTTCAGTTTTTCATTGTAGATTATCTCTCACCTCAGATAGGTCTTCCCGACACCCGGATCGCCGCAGCAAAATAGAACCGCACCACCATGTCCCCCATGTTGAGCACCGTCGCGCCACCGTTGAAATTCACTAGTTTGTAGCAGCCATTCTCCGACGTTGTCAGCCCGGCGGGTTCGAACATCCTGATGCCGGAGGCGGGGCTCCAGTGGAGAGAGCCATGTTAGGATTTCAGACCGATCATCGGCAACAGTATTCTGAATCGACACATTCAACACATTCGACACGTTTGACACGTTGAAAGAGTTGATATTATCTGTGACAGATATCGACATTTTCCTCTTCTCGCTTCTCGTAATGCTGAGGGGGGCAGATTCCGTAGTTCGGGATGTTGATGAAATTTTTGGAAGTTGAATAGAAGCGGGGGGGCGCACTCTCCAAGTGCTTTTATCAGAGCGGCTGCGCATTTCTTACATACCACAAAGCGGCCCGAAGACCGGTAGTCCATATCAACCCCTGCAGTCGCTTTAACATTCTCCCTGTGTATGCGCGTACCCTGCAGGTCAACTTTGTTGCCTTACGAATGAGAACAACTTTTAAGGCAGCGGTCGCAACGAGCATTTGCCTCGAATTTCGTCTACTTAATTTAAGTTGAGGCTAAAAATAGAGGACGTAGCATTCATTAAGTTTTACAAGGCATATTTAGAATTCTACGGGGACAGTACCGGTGCTTTGTGAAACCCCGACTGAGGTGAGATCAGGACAAGAAGTTTCTCCACCATGTCCATCAACCACACATTTTTGCCCGCAGCTTATTCAATTTTCTCGTCAAACATCTACCAGCATAAGACCTTGTATTTTACGCACCCGGCTGAGACAAACCCAAGTATTGATACACACTCTCAATGAATTGTGAGATCAATACCGAGGCTTCTTGTACAATACAATTTCCCCACACTACCCCCCAAACAAAGTGGCCCCGCTCCCTTCCAATTGCCGACCAACTAAGTTCCTAATCTTCAGGCCGAAGGGGCTGTTCATTATCGGCTAGATGTTAACGGGATTGGGCGATGTCGTGCACGTGCAGGCGACTGCTTTGCTCCGCTTATCCCGCCCAGCACTTAACTAACTTAGAGTCCCCCCGGGCTATTAGCAGTGCTCGCACAACCCCGCCCGATCCCCCGTCCGATAGACCCCTAAATGACCTGCCGGTACAGGTAACACAACACGTCCGGAAAAGGAGGACGAGGATGGGCGGATGTGGTGTGGACGTCCCCGTGTTACCCACCATGCCAGCATTGGTTCCGTCCCGAGGTCCCGTAACCCTCAACTGGGGGGGGAGGGGTGCCGGGGTGCCGGGCGATCGAAGGGGGATAATTGAACCTCGCTATTATTGGACTCTATCAGGTACCGTATATCCATCTCACACTCGCATACCTTCTCGCCCTTTAGGCAAAATACATACGTCCCCCGGAGCATACTCAGGTTATAACGGAAGCCGGTATTGGCACGAATGTTAAGGACGCATCAAAGGTACAGTCATAGACATAAGTCTGAATGGAAGCTTAGTCAGCAAAGTCTAAGCGAGAACAGCACCGCACCCCCGAGCATATGGATAGCCTCAGCAACCTTTCACATTTTCGTTGAGGACCGAACATGCTCTTGCGTAGTGGAGAGAGCGGGCAGTTTAAGTGGTAGTATTCTTGTTATTTAGGAGAGGTAGAAAACTCCTCAGAGGAGAGAGGATTGTAGGATTTTTTTCGGTGATCAGAAACCGTTCTTTCAGTCTTAGCTTTTGATCAAGCCAATCAATTAAGGGCCTGTTTGGCACGCCACAAATACCATGGTATTTTCAGTTTTCCTAAGTATTCCCGGTTGAGTCAGGATAAATAAACTGAGGTATGTTTGGCATGCACATAAATACTACAGTATTTTTATACTGTAGTATATTTTTTCCCTATACTTTTTTCTTGTGGAACCCCTCGCAAGTCTGTTGGTATTAGGGTACATCAATTATTCCATAAAAATAGGTTATAGAACATGAGAAGTTATGGCACAGTAGCTGGGAGAAGGAAAAGGCAGAAAAAAAGTTTTCCAGTAGGTGCAAATTGTTTTCCAATTACAGCACTGCTCAATCCTTACACTTTTCACTGCGGTTTTTTCTCTCATACTCTAAAACAAAAAAGTGCAGTCCACCCACTTACTCAAAAAACCGACAATTTTGGTCAGACCAAACACCAGTATTTTTATTCTAAAGAATCCTTTGTTTTGAAGAAAAACTGAGTTTATTTTTCCAGTGGCGTGCCAAACAGGGCCTAAGCTATCCGACAGCCATTCTTCAAAGTTCATAGCCGGCATTCACTTTCTTCTCTTTCCCCCTGAAAGTTACCCTCACGTTTACCATCAAGATTACTAATGTCCCCTAAAAATGCCAGGCAATGAAGACGTACGAGAGTCCAATGCTCCCCCCCTATAGGGAAAAATCCCTTATGATACAGAGCACTAAATGTGCTCCCGTTTCTTTACCACCGGTACTAAAATAATATTTCATGTTCAACTCTTTTTTTTCTACGATCGCAATACCTATACAATTATCCGCCTTTCGCTAAATACTGGTTGGGTGCACAGACGTGTCTCCGTATTCGGCTAGAAATCACCAAGGCTTAATCCTAATAACTATCAGAACTTCTACCTGCACAATGTGGGCTGCTGTAAAAATGTAAATAACCAAACACTGCGCTTCCTCATTAGCCGAGCGGCATCCCCTGGCGCCAGTAGTGTACTAGTACTCGGGGGTGGAGGTTAGCCACGGGATAGACAGGGGTTTGAAGCCCCCCTGCTCATTACCGAATGAGGTGAGAAATGTTTTTATCAAGGCATAATTCTAGGAAACGTAAAAAGTATTGACATCCCAAACCCCTGTCCATTCCATCACTAACTTCCACCTCTGAGCCCGTTCAAATAAGAAATTTATTCTAGCTTTGTCCCGAACTCGCAACATGCGCCATAGGTTAATGATATATGTCTAGAACTTAGCAGTTAATACGGTACGCGGCGCAAAATCCACTTCTCCGGAGAGGTGCAAAAAACACAGTAAAATGGTCAGTCCCTTCCCCCCTTCCTGCACCGAAGAGAAAGAAGAGAAATTTTTTGATCTTGCTGGAGTGGAAAGCCCAAAGGCCTGGCAAACTGTCCAGTTATTCAAGTTTCTGCCGCGGTAAGGACCAGTGTGAAATCTCGGAACCTTAATACCCTAGCGACTGCGTTGGACTTGCCAAGAGAGCCGTATTTATTCACTACTACTTTGCCGTTGCTCTTGTGGGGAAGGTGACGTGGGGTGTTATAAGTGTTAACTTGGAATTTTAAGCCGAAATTCATGATCACGAGTGATACTACGTGATACATGCCCGAGAGCAAAATGGAATGAAATATCTCACTGAATGATACTGATACTATACGGACCCAAATCATGATAGAAATGAAGTTACGTGGGATCCTCTACAATATATGAGTCATCCGGGATAAGTAATCTCCATTATTGACTTAGGTACAGTACCTACTATCATACCATGTATCCTAAACAGAGAATGCACACCGCAACAACGCCCAATCAGGGTATCACAATACAAAGCCAAAAAGAACAAGATAGTGAAAGCGGCTGAGTCAAACCAAGCAGAGAGCCCCCTCCCATACCTACAGGTGCCTTCCAGCTTGGAAGGATCACAATGGTGCTTTCTTATTCTACCTCTTTTCTAAAACGGCGACCCGGCCCCATTGTTGTCCTCGCACTCGGCAAATAATACCGACCGGATCTCCTTGGCAAAAGCCCCAAAATACCCCCCCACTATATTGTACCTTTTACGTACCAGTCTATGTTGTACGCCTGGTGCAGTTGGTCACCAACAATAGTCAATCCATGCTCACCATTACTAAGTTCCCATGAGTGGTAGATGAGAAAGTGAATATTACTACCCCTATGTCTATCTTGTCATCATTTCATATTGCCTTGAGTCGAGGTATCTCATTACTTGGTTTTTTTTTCGCTTGTCGTTAGTACGTTGAAATAAGAGTTTTCTTCGTAATGTGTCTCAAATTCGCAATGTAACGCCTTCACCTAACCTTTTATGGCAAAAACCAGGCTCATTTTGGACTCTTCCTGACTGTTTTGAGTGTTTTACTTCAGCCCCTACTTTATTTCAAAGTACCAGAGGCAGGCGGAAAAAAACAGGTAATGAGGTACTGTACTCCTACATGCGTTGCAACACTGGGCACCTACCCTCTGTCGCGAAATCTCGACCCCCGTAGATACCCTACCCAAGAAGTGAACTTGGTATTCGAGAATGAGATCTTAAAACTACATTAATAACACGCGTAAGTATCACGAAGTTGTAATTGAACCTCATTTCCCCAACAGCCACCGACAACATAAAAGAATACTCTCGGCAGGTTTCTGCACATTAATTGCTGGCAAGGGGAGGAAAAAGGTAGTTGAGGAACAAAGAAAATGGAAAAATGTTAGAATTTATGGGCTGAAAGAAGAGATCAATCTAACTTAAGCCTAAACGCTATATTCTTATGCAGAAGAAAAAAATTAAAAATTAAAAATAGCCAAAACACCCCCATAGCAAGCACAGTAACAGTACACCCACGCCAAATGCCGGAGTATAATGGGATAGGAATCCGGAAGCGAGGAAGGAGAGGGCGAAGGGAAGGAAGGGGAGCGGGTCCACAGGATTTCTGTGCACTTGGGGAAGAGAGGCGAAAGTGATTTGGAGGAGGTTGAAGCAGCCCACGATATACGGTATATGAACGTGTGTGCGGAGATGTGGAGAAAAGGGCGCATAGCAGATTGTATTACCTGAGTTAAGCTAGGCTGGGTGGACTTAGGCCGTCTTTGTTGGTATACCGGAGTCGACACCTTCCCGTCTTAACAACAGCTCCACTGCTCCATGACGCCCATCGTCGGCAGCCCATGAGAGCGGTGTTCGGCCACCATTATCCGGCCTATCGGGGTTAACATCTACCCTTCCTAATAGTAGTGTCATGATTTTATCATGTCCACTCCCGGCAGCCCACGAGAGCCGCGTTCGGCCGTAATTATCAGGCATATCTGGTTTAACGTCTTCCCGTCCCAACAATAGCTCTACTACCCCATCCCACCCCCGCCTGGCAGCCTGCGAGAGCGGTGTTCGGCCACATTCGTCCGCCATATTGGGGTTGACGTCTTCTCGTCCCAATAGTAGCTTCACTACTCCATCATGCCCACCCTCGGCAGCCCACCAGAGCGGTGTTGGGCCACGGTTATCTCGCATATCGGGGTTGACGCCCTCTGTTGAAAGGTGCGATTTCCTATGCTACGGCCGCATGTGTCTCGGTTGTGTGACACACCTACGCGACGATCCATGACTCATAGATATTTCCTTAGATAGCCAGCGATGCTACTTGTATCGGCAGAGTACTATAATATTTACTAGTACGATCGTACTACCTTGCTTTACTAAGAAAAAAAGCTATGTACTTGTACAAGTACACTCCCGTCCAAAAAGTTCTCGCTGATCCAAAAGTACTCTAGTGGGGCTTGGCGTCAACAGAGGTACTAGTGCTTGAGTACGAGTCGGTTTTCATAAATTGAGTACGGTAGTTCACATTCCACTTATCCGTAATTTCTCTTAAGGGGGAATGAGGATTGGCAAGGACTGCGCTTTCCACTTGTTGAATGTGATCCTTCTTGGTCTTCCTGACCGGGGAGCATCTTTAACTGACCCTCGATACAGTATTGATACTTCTGTTGCCGCCAAGCCGCGTTGGAGTACTTTTGGATCCGCGAGAACTTTTTGGACAGGAGTGTATACAGGGAAAGAAATAGGGAGAGGGGCAACAGCTCCCTTCCCCCGGTAAAAGAAGCATTTTTTATTTTTATTTTCTATTCTTACTCTAAGCATTTAAAATATTTTTTACTATTTTTTTTATACTTTTTTTTTTTCATTTTTATTTTCTTTTCATATTTCTTTCTCTGCCAACCCCCCATTCGCTTCTGCTACCCGCCGATCGCCAACCTTTAAGGTCTAGAGTCGGATTCTACCACCTCGTAGCAGGATTGTTAAACCCCACAGCCCTATTGATGAGG
>Ga0307510_10007170_pt1 | contig 13278 bp, 11 predicted proteins | sample 12_EM_MG_FD_207224 | JGI IMG/M metagenome (GOLD analysis project Ga0307510, IMG submission 207224) | Populus trichocarpa ectomycorrhiza microbial communities from riparian zone in the Pacific Northwest, United States - 12_EM | ecosystem: Host-associated > Plants > Roots > Unclassified | place... | reverse complement strand
CACCGCTGGCGCAGGTGGCGCACGGCGCGAACCAGATCCTGCTGGCGGTCGACCACCCCGAGGACTACGACCGCTACAGCCCGATGGTGTCGCGGCTGCTGCACCTGATGGTGATCGACATCCTGACGACGGCGGTCGCGCTGCGCCTGCCCGGCGAACTGCGGCCGATGCTGCAGGAGATCAAGAAGACGCTGCGCGCGAAGCGCTACACGCGGGCCGACTAGTTCTTGCGTGCGGCGCGGGCGATCAGCTGGCTGGCCTGCATCTCGGAGTTCACCGACCGGTCCAGCGGCGAGCGCGACAGCCCCGACTGGGCATAGTGCTCGTTCTCGTACAGCTCCGCCGCGGCCGGGTGCGCGCCGAGCACGGCCTGCAACGCATCAGGCGGCAGCTCTTGGCCGAGCGCCTGCTTCAGCTGACGCACCAGCGCCTGGTACTGGTCGGCACTGAAGGCCACCGCGCTCGTCTCGACGCGTTCGAGCAGCCGCGCGAGCGCAATCACGTTTTCGAGGCGGTTCTTGACGGTCTGGAGAGGGATGGCGGACATGAGGTGGCTCCTGCGGGCGTCGCATGCATGGATGCGACCATGCCCCTCACATCTGGGCTGTCCGCCCGACTTCAAGAGGCCGGTGCGGCGGCCACCCGCGGCGCCTGCCAGTCGCCGCCCAGTGCCTTGACCAGAAACACCGAGGTGAGCAGCCGCTGACCCAGCAACTGGGCAGACTGGCGCTCGGTGACCAGCAAGGCCTGCTGCGCGGTGATGACGTCGAGATACGTGGTGGCCCCACCCTCGTAGCGCGCGGTCGCCATGTCGAGCACGCGGCGCGCGCTCGCGACCGCGGCCTGCGCCTGGGTGTGGGCGCGTTCCAGCGACGCGCTGCCGGTGATGCCGTCTTCGACCTCCTGCATCGCGGTCAGCACGACACGGCGGTAGTTCGCGACCGTCGCGTCGTAGCCGGCGCGCGCGAAGTCGACATTCGCGTTCAGCCGCCCGCCATCGAACAGCACCTGCGTAGCCGACACGCCCAGCGACCACAGCAGGCTGGGCGCGTCGAACAGCGTGCTCAGCGCGCGGCTGTCGACGCCTGCCGACGGCGCGAGGAAGACGCTGGGGTAGAACGCCGCGGTCGCGACGCCGATCTGCGCGTTCGCGGCGGCCATCGCGCGCTCGGCCGAGGCGACGTCGGGACGGCGTTCGAGCACGTCCGACGGCACGCCGAGCGGGACCAAAGGCGGCAGGTTGGTCTGCACCGCCGGCGCCAGCGCGAACGCGGGCGCCGCGGTGCCGGTCAGCGTCGCGATCGCGTGCTCGAACTGGCCGCGCTGGCGCGCCAGCACGTCGACCTGCACGCGTGTGTTGTCGAGCAGCGCCTGCTGCTGCGCGACGTCGAGACCGGTGGCCGCGCCGAGGTCGTGGCGCGCGCTGATCAGGTCGAACGCGCGCTGCTGCAGCGCGATCGAGCGCGTCAGCACGTCGATCTCGGTGTCGAGCGCGCGCAGGTTGAAGTAGGCCGAGGCCAGGTCGGCGCTCAGCAGCAGGCGCGTGTTCTCGAGGTCGGCGGCGCTCTGCTCGGCCGACGCACGCACGCCCTCGACCGAGCGCTGCACGCGGCCGGCCAGGTCGACCTCGTAGCTGACGTTGAGCGAGAGCGTCGCGTCGTTCTGCACCGTCGAGAAATTCGGCGACGCGTAGTTCGACAACGGACGGTTCGCCGAGATCTTCAGCCGTTGCGCGCGCGCGCCCAGCGCGAGCTGCGGGAAGCGCGCCGCCGACACGCTGTCGACCGACGCGCGCGCCTGCGCCAGCCGCGCGCTGGCCACCGCCAGCGTCGCGTTGTTCGCGAGCGCCTGCGCCTGCAGCTGGTCGAGCTGCACATCGCCATAGCGCTGCCACCATGCGCCCTTGGCCGCGGCATCGCTCGGCACGCCTTCGCGCCAAGGCGCCTCGAGCTTCCAGGCCGACGGCATGGGCAGCGCGGGCTTCACGTAGTCGGGACCGACCGCGCACGCGGCGAGCAGCGCCGCCGCGGCCAACGCGAGCAGGCGCGCGGGGAGGATCACGGCGTGCCCTTGGCCGGCGCGGCCGAGGCGGCCGCCGACGCGATCGTCACGACGTCGCCGTCGGCCAGCGAGTCGGTCGGGTTCAGCACCAGCCGGTCGTTGACGCCGACCCCGTCGAGCAGCTCGACCTCTTCACCGAGGTTGCGGCCGATCTTGACCACGCGCAGGCTGACACGGCCGGCGCCGTCGACCAGCGCGACGCGGCTGCCGTCGGCGCGGAACAGCAGCGCGTTGGTCGGCACGCGCAGCACCGCGCTCGCCGCCATCGGCAGTGCGACCTGCACATAGGCGCCGGGCAACAAGGTGCCGTCGGGGTTGGGCAGCGCGATCTCGACCTGCATCGTGCGCGTCGCCGCGTCGATCGCCCCGGCGGTGCGCGCGACCGTGCCCTTGAAGCTCTGGCCGCGCAGCTCGGCCTGCGTGACGGTCACGGTCTGGCCCGGCTTGATCAGCTGCGCATAGGTCTGCGGCACGTTGACGTAGACGCGCAGCGCATCGGTCTGCGTCAGCACGAACAGCGCACGGCCACCGGCGCCGCTGCCGGCGTCTATCAGGTCGCCGACGTCGACGTTGCGCCGCGTGATCACGCCGGCGAACGGCGCGGTCACGCGCTTGAACGCGTCGAGCTGGCGCAGGCGTTCGACATTGGCTTCGGCCGCCGCCACGTTGGCGCGCGCCTGGGCGACGCCGCTGCGGCGCTCGTCGAGCTCCTGCTGCGAGACCACGTCTTTCTTGCGCAGGCTCTCCCAGCGCTCGACCGTGCTGTTCGCGAGCGACAGGCTGGCCGACGCCTGTTCGCGCGCGGCCACGGCCTGCGAGAGCTGCTGCGCGATCTCGGGCGTCTCGATCTCGGCCAGCAACTCGCCCTTCTCGACGCGGCTGCCGATGTCCTTGGTCCAGCGCTTCAGGTAGCCGCTCGCGCGCGCCGCGATCGGCGACTGCACATTGCCTTGCAGCGTGCCGGGCAAGGCCAGCGTCTGACCGGCGCTGCCGGCCTTGGGCTGGGCGACCTTGACGAACTGCTTGCCCTGCTCGGCCGCACCGGCCTCGAGCACGCGCGCGTTCGCCATCCGGCTGAACACGGTGCGGCCGGCGCCGGCCACGAGCAGCACAACCACGACGACGGCGATCCAGCGCGTGCGGCGCAGCACCTGTTGGCGCTTGACGAGCTCGGCGTCATCGACGCCGGTGGCGGCGTGGATGCCCAGCGCCGCGTGGCGTTCTTCGGTCATGCATCAGCTCCTGAAAGTGCGGTGCCGGGGGGAACGGCGTGTTCGGTGGGGCGGTGCGCGAGGCGGCGGTGCACGGCGGCGTAGACGACCGGCACGAACAGCAGCGTCGACACGGTGGCGAACAGCAGGCCACCGATCACCGCGCGGCCCAGCGGCGCGTTCTGCTCGGCGCCTTCGCCGATGCCCAGCGCCATCGGGACCATGCCGATGATCATCGCCAGCGCCGTCATCAGCACCGGGCGGATGCGCGTCGCGCCGGCCTCGAGCGCGGCCGACAGCGGCGGGATGCCTGCAGCCAGCCGCTCGCGCGCGAACGAGACCAGCAGGATGCTGTTGGCCGTGGCCACGCCCATCGTCATGATCGCGCCGGTCAGCGCCGGCACGCTCAGCGTCGTGCCGGTGATGAACAGCATCCACGCGATGCCGGCCAGCGCGGCCGGCAGCGCGGTGATGATGATGGCCGCGTCGACCCACGACTGGAAGGTCACGACGACGAGCAGGTAGACCAGCACGATCGCCATCGCCAGGCCCACGCCCAGGCCGATGAACGAGGCCTGCATGGTCTCGACCTGGCCGCGCATCACGAGCTGGCTGCCGCGCGGCAGCTTGGGGCGGATCTTGTCGACCTCGTCCTTGACCTTGGCGGCGACGCTCGCGAGGTCGGTGCCGTGCACGCTGACGTAGACATCGACGGCCGGCAGGATGTTGTAGCGCGACACGATCGCCGGCTGGCGCGCCGCGCTTGTCTCGACCAGGTTGCCGAGCAGCTGCGTGGTGCCACCGCCGGCCGCGCCCGCCGCGCCGACCGGCATGTTGAGCAGCGCGTCGAGCGAGTCGACGCTGTATTGCGGCGTCTGCACCGCGATGCTGTAGACCACGCCGTTCTGCGGATTCAGCCAGAAGGCCGGCGCTGTTTGCGAACTGCCCGACAGCGAGATCAGCACGTTCTGCCCGACGTTGGCGGCCGAGATGCCGAGCTGCTGCAGCCGTGTGCGGTCCATCTGCAGCTTCAGCGCCGGGGTGTCCAGGCGCTGGTGCACGTGGGCGTCGACGGCGCCGGGGATCTTGCGGATCGCCTTGGTCAGCTCGGCGGCCAGCAGCGCGTTGGCCTCGAGGTTGTTGCCGGTGAACTGCACGTCGATGGCCGCGGGCAGGCCGAAGTTCAGGATCTGCGTGACGATGTCGGCCGGCTGGAAGAAGAACTCGATGCCCGGGAAGCGCTGCGGCAGCTCGGTGCGCAGCATCGTGACGATGGCTTCGGTGGGCCGGTGGCCCTCGCGCAGCGAGAGCTGGATCTCGCCGTCCAGCGTGCCGATGGTGCCGGCGTTGCTGTACGACAGGTTGATGCCGCTGTTGGGCACGCCGAGGTTGTCGAGAATGGTTTCGAGCTCGTCCGGCGGCACGAGCTGACGGATCACCTGCTCGACCTGGTCGGCCAAGCGCGCGGTCTCTTCGATGCGCGTGCCGGTGGGTGCGCGCATGTGCAGACGGATCGTGCCGGCGTCGACGTTCGGGAAGAAGTCGCGCCCCAGCACCGGGTAGAGGCCGCAGGACAGCACGCAGAAGCCGAGAAACATCAGCGCGAACGCCTTGCGCCGCGCCAGCAGGCCCGACAGCAGCAGCGTGTAGGCGCGCCGCACGCGCTCGAAGCGGGCGTCGAAGGCGCGGTTCAGGCGCTGCAGCAGGTTCGGCCGCGCCTCGGTGTCGTCATGGCCGTGGCCGACCTTCACACGCGTGCTTTGCACGCTGCGCATCAGCAGCATCACCAGCGTCGGCACCAAGGTGCGCGAAAGAAAGTACGACGCGATCATCGCGAACACCACCGCCTCGGCCAGCGGCACGAACAGGAACTTCGCGACACCCGAGAGGAAGAACATCGGCACGAACACGATGCAGATGCACAGCGTCGACACGAACGCCGCCGGCCCGATCTCGTGCGCGCCGACCAGGATGGCCTCGTTCAGCTCGGTGCCCAAATGCAGGTGGCGCTCGATGTTCTCTATCGTCACGATCGCCTGGTCGACCAGGATGCCGACCGACAGCGCGAGGCCGCCCAGCGTCATCAGGTTCAGCGTCTGCCCCAGCAGCTGCAGCACCAAAATCGACGCCAGGATGGACAGCGGGATCGTCAGCGCGATGATCAGCGTGCTGCGCCAGTTGCCAAGAAAGAGCAGCACCATCGCGGCCGTCAGCGCGGCCGCGAGCAGCGCCTCGAACACCACGCCCTTGACCGCCGCCTTCACGAACACCGACTGGTCGAACAGCGGCGTGATCTTGATGTCTTGCGGCAGCACCTCGGCCACGCGCGGCAGGATCGCGCGCAGGTTGGCGACGATGTCGAGCGTGGAGGCACCGCCGTTCTTCAGCACCGACAGCAGCACGCCGCGCGTGCCGTTCTGGCGCACGATGTTGGTCTGCGGCGAGTAGCCGTCGCGCACGTTGGCGACGTCGCCGATGGTGACCGTGGCGCCACCGCTGGTGCGCACCGGCAGGTCGTTCAGGCCGCTGATCACGTCGGGCGAGCCGTTCATGCGCACGTTGTATTCGGTGGCGCCGAACTTGGCCGTGCCCGACGGCAGGATCAGGTTCTGCAGGTTCAGTGCGTTGACCACGTCCGACGGCGACAGCCCGCGCGCCTGCAGCGCCGCCATGTCGAGGTCGACCGAGATCAGCCGGTTCTTGCCGCCGTACGGAAACGGCACGGCCGTGCCCGGGATCGTGATCAGCTGCGGGCGCAGCGTGTTGACGGCGGCGTCGAAGAGCGCGTTCTCGGGCTGCGTCGGGCTCGACAGGCCGAGCTGGATCACCGGGATGCTGGACGCCGAGTACTTGATCACCAGCGGCGGTGTGATGCCGGGCGGCAGCTGGCGCAACTGCGCCTGCTCGATCGCGACGACCTGCGCGAGCGCGGTCTGGATGTTCGCGTTCGGCTGGAAGAAGACCTTGATGATGCTGATGCCCGCCAGCGACTGCGACTCGATGTGCTCGATGTCGCTGACCGTGGTCGTCAGGCTGCGCTCGTTCTGCGACGCGATGCGCTGGCCCATCTCTTCGGCCGACAGGCCGTTGTAGTTCCAGACGATGCTGATGACCGGGATGTCGATCTCCGGGAAGATGTCGGTCGGCATCTTCAGCAGCGCGAACGGCGTCGCCAGCACGATCAGCATCGCCATCACGATGAAGGTGTACGGGCGCTTCAGCGCGAGCTGGACCATGGACACGGGGCGGGCTTCCAGAGCGGCAAAGGTCGGATGATATTCAGAATGCGATGTCCACATCTGCATCAACAAGAGACAGGCCTGCAGGTTCCGGGCCAACGGCGGCTGTCGCCCAGGTGACCGTCGCACGAGGGGCGAGGCATAGACTGGCCGCTCCCCCAAAAAACAATCACGGAGACAACCCATGACGCTGTTCATTCGAGCCGGCCTCGCGGCCGCTGCATTGGGCTTAAGCGCCTGCGCCTCGTCGCCGACGCGGCCCACCGCCTGGGGTGCGCCCGAGGTGCTGGTCGCGCCGTCGTCGTTTGCCGGGGTGCACGGGCTCGCCGTCGACGCCAAGGGCCGGCTGCTGGCCGGCAGCGTGGTCGGCTATTCGATGTGGGAGGTGGATCGCCAGACCGGCGCCGCCAAGGTCTTCATCCCCGCGCCGGAAGGCCAGGCCGACGACATCGCGGTCGGCCCGAAAGGCGAGCTGGCGTGGACCAACTACCTGATGGGCATGCTGCGCTACCGCGAGAGCGACACCGCACCCCTGAAGGTGCTGGCGAAGGATCTGCCGGGCCTGAACTCGCTGGACTTCGACCGCCGAAACGGCAAGCTCTACGCGTCGCAGGTCTTTCTCGGCGACGCGCTCTGGGAGATCGACGTCGCCGGCGCCCAACCGCCGCGCCTGATCGCGAAGGACATGGGTGGCTTCAACGGCTTCGAGGTCGGGCCGGACGGCATGCTGTACGGGCCGCTGTGGTTCAAGGGCCAGGTCGTGAAGATCAACCCGGCGAACGGTGCGATCACCGTGATCAACAGCGAGTTCAAGATCCCGGCCGCGGCCAACCTCGACGGCAAGGGCAACCTCTGGGCCGTCGACGCCGCGACCGGCGAGCTCAGCAAGGTCGAGCTGGCGACCGGCCGCAAGACCGTGGTGAAGCAGCTGCAGCCCTCGCTCGACAACCTCGCGATCGCGCCCGACGGCACGGTCTACGTGTCCAACATGGCGAACAACCAGGTCCAGGCCTACGACCCGGCGAGCGGCGCGCTGCGCACGCTGACCAGCGGCAAGGTGGCGGTGCCGGCCGGCCTCAAAGTCGACGGCAACACGCTGTGGGTGGCCGACATCTTCGGCTTCCGCGAGGTCGACGCGACCAGCGGTGCGACGAAAGACGTGTTCCGCATGCACGCGACCGACTCGCAGATGGAATACCCGTTCGCGGTCGGCGTGTCGACGAAACAGTTCGCGCTCGCGTCGTGGTTCACCGGCACGGTGCAGATCCTCGACCGCTCGACGCGCAAGACCACCGCGATGATCCACGGCCTGAAGGCGCCGTACGACGCGATCCCGATGGAAGACGGCAGCGTGCTCTACGCCGAGATCGCGACCGGCACCGTCACCCGCGCGAGCGGCGCCGACTACAAGACAACCGCGGTCGTGGCCAGCGGCCTGGCCGGCCCGGTGCAGATGACGCTGGGCCGGGACGGCGCGCTCTACGTCACCGAGGCAGCCGGCAAGCTGACGCGCATCGATCTGGCCGACGGCAAGAAGACCGAGATCGCGAGCGGTCTCGCGCTGCCCGAGGGCGTGGCGCAGACGCCGTGGGGCAGCTTCATCGCCGCCGAGACGGCGGCCGCACGGCTGACCGAGATCGACCCGGCGACCGGTGCAAAACGCACGGTGGCCGAGAACCTGCCGATCGGCCTGCCGGCCGGCCCCGGCATGCCGCCGCCCTATGTCGTGACCGGCGTCGCGGTCGGCGCCGACGGCAGCGTCTACTTCAGCGCGGACAAGAACAACGCGATCTACCGCATCCGGCCGCAGCGCTGAGCGCCCGCACCGATCATGTCCGATTTCGGTCGTGATCGGTCGCTTCGCGGTGCCCCGGCCACTGGCCCGACCACCATCATGGAGGCTCATTCCTCAAGGAGAGCTCCATGTCCACCGCCTTGCTGCTGATCGACGTCCAACAGTCGTTCAAGCACCGCCCGTACTGGTCCGAAAAAGACGTCCCCGCCTTCCTCGCCGCCACGCGCGCGCTGATCGAGGGCAGTGTCGCGCAAGGCATCCCCATCGTGCGCGTGTTCCACACCGACGGCCCGAACACGGCCGACAACGCGTTCTCGACCGCGAGCGGGCTGGTCCGCCCGCTCGATGGCCTGGCACCGTTCGACGCCGCGCTGACGGTCGAGAAGCACCGCCACAGCGCGCTCGTCGGCACCGGCTTGAGCATCTGGCTGCACCAGCGCGGCGTCAGCCGGCTCATCGTCGCCGGCATCCGCACCGAGCAGTGCTGCGAGACGACGACGCGCCATGCCAGCGACGAAGGCTGGCTGGTCGATTTCGTCGGCGACGCGACGCTGACCTTCGACATGACGACGCCGGCCGGCGCGGCGCTGAGCGCGGCCGCGATCCGCGAACGCACCGAGACGGTGTTGACCGGGCGCTTCGCGACGCTGTGCAGCGCTGCGCAAGCGTTGGAACGCGCAAAGGCCGCCGCGTGAGCGCCACCAGAACCATCGGCATCCTGATGTTCGACGGCGTCGAGGCGCTCGACTTCGCCGGGCCCTTCGAGGTCTTCACGACCGCGACGCGCATGCAGGCACGGCTCGCGCCCGAAGCCGCCGCACCGTTCGAGGTGCGCACGGTCTCGCGCGACGGCGGCACGGTGCAGGCGCGCGCCGGCCTCGTCGTGCAGGTCGATCACGCCCTCGACGACGCGCCCGCGTTCGATGTGCTGCTGGTGCCCGGCGGCGTGGTCGACGCGGCGCTGGCCTGCGACCACACGCGCGCCTGGCTCGTGCGCGTCGCGCCCGGCTGCGAGATCGTCGCGTCGGTCTGCACCGGCGCCTTCCTGCTCGCCGGCGCCGGCGTGAGCGGCGACGCGCCGCTGACGACGCACTGGGAAGACCTCGCCGACCTGCGCGCCGGCTGGCCCGCACTCAGCGTTGTCGACGGCGTGCGCTGGGTCGAACACGGCCGCATCATCAGCTCGGCCGGCATCGCCGCGGGCATCGACATGAGCCTGCACCTGGTCGAGCGCCTGGAAGGCCGCGCGCTCGCCGAACGCACCGCGCGCCAGATGGATGTACGCTGGCTGGACACGCCCTGATGATTGACCGCCCTTGATCGACGTCTTCTTCCTCGTCCTGCCCGACTCGCTGTTGCTCGACCTCGCCGGCCCGGCCGAAGCCTTTCGCCTCGCGAACCAGCAACTTCGCCACGCGGGCCGCGGCCCGACGTTTCGCATGCGCTACGTCGGGCCCTTGCCCGAGGTCGACTCCTCGGTTGGCCTGAGCCTGTCGAAGATCGAGGCGCTGCCGAACGAACTGCCGGCGCGCTGCTGGGTCGTCGTGCTCGGCCGTCCGGGCAGCGCGCCCGAGGTGCTGCGTCGGCAACGCCCGTGGCTCGCCGCGCGCGACTGGCTCGCGCGCGTCGTCGCGCCGCGCCTGGGCGACGAGACCAAGCTGCTCACCGTCTGCGTCGGCGCGCTGCTCGCCGCCGACGCCGGCCTGGTCGGCACACGCTGCGTCACGACGCACCACGAGCTGCTGGACGAACTGGTTCGGCTCGCGCCGGCCGCCAGGGTCCAGGCGAATCGCGTGTTCGTCGAGGACGGCCCGCTGCTGTCGAGCGCCGGCATCACCGCTGGCATCGACCTCGCGCTGCACCTGATCACGCGCGAGTGCGGGCCGGCGATCGCGTCGGCGGCCGCGCAGGTGATGGTCGCGTTCACGCGCCGCGGCCCGCAGGACACGCAGCGCTCGCCGCTGCTCGCGCACCGCGACCACCTGCACCCGGCGGTGCACCGCGTGCAAGACGCCGTCTGCGCCGCACCGGCGACCGACTGGACGGCGCAGCGCCTGGCCGCCGCCGCGCACGTCACGCCGCGGCACCTGGCGCGGCTGTTCCACACGCACGTGCGCTTGAGCCCGCGCGCGTATGTCGAGCATGTGCGCCGCGGCCTCGCACAGCACGCACTCGCCGGCGGTGCGTCCAACGCCGACGCGGCACAGCTCGCCGGCTTCGACAGCCCGCGGCGCCTGCGCCAGGCCTTGCAACGCCAGCGCGCTGAATAAATCATTCCGTGCGTCGTGTGGCGCTCGCCTTTAAGCTGGCGCCACCATGACAACGCTCCCGAAGATCATCGGCCTGGACGCGGACGACACGCTCTGGCACAACGAAACCCACTTCCGCCTGACCCACGCGCGCTTCAACGCGATGCTCGCGCCCTGGGCCGATGCGGCCACCGTCGAAGACGCGCTGGCCGCGGTCGAGCGGCGCAACCTCGGCACCTACGGCTACGGCGCGAAAGGCTTCACGCTGTCGATGCTCGAGACGGCGCTGCAGCTCAGCGAGACGCAGGCCCCCGCCGCGGTGCTGGCCGAGATCCTCGCCGCCGGCCGCGACCTGATGCGCCACCCGGTCGAGCCGCTGCCCGGCGTGCACGCCGCGCTGGAGCGGCTGGCCGCGGTCGCGCCGCTGGTGCTGATCACCAAGGGCGACATGTTCCATCAAGAGAGCAAGCTCGCGGCCTCGGGCCTGGGCGCGTTCTTCTCGGGCGTCGAGATCGTCAGCGAGAAGAGCGCCGACACCTACCGCCGCGCGTTCGCGCGCCACGGCGTCGCCCCCGAACAGGCGCTGATGGCCGGCAACTCGGTGCGTTCGGACGTGCTGCCCGCGCTGGAGGCCGGCTGCACCGCGGTGCTGATCCCCTACCCGCTGGTCTGGGCGCACGAGGCCGCGCTCGCGCCGGCCGACCACCCGCGCTACCGCGAGTGCGAATCGGTGACGGCGCTGGCCGACTGGCTCGCCGGCGGCGCCGCGTGAGTTGGGGCCAGGTCGTCGTCCGCGACAGTCTCGACCAGGCGCACGAAGCTGCCGTCCGACAATTGAAACCGAACCCAGCGCATGTCGCAGGCCAGGATCGCCAGGTTGTCGCTGTCGCGTGCGCGGGTGTGGAACTCGATCGCCGGTGGTGTCGGGCCGAACCAGCCGTGGTCGGCGAGCCGGCCCTCGGCGGCGACGATGTCTTCGCTCGCATAACGCCACAGCGAGGTGCCCATCAGCTGACTCGTCGGCACCTTGAACTGCGCCTCGCGCGCCGGCGAGGCGGCGAGCAGCCGGTGCGTCAAATCGCAGATCAGGTGCACCGGCATGGCCGACTGCCAGACCAGCCGCGCAAGCACGTGGTCGGCCGCGCTGTCGAGGCGCGCGGCCATCAGCGTGCGCAGGCGCTCGGCCTCGTCGGGCGACGGTGGGGTCTGGGCGTTCTCCCAGCGCGACACGGTGGCCTGCGACACGCCCAGCAGCTGTGCCGCGTGCAGCTGCTTGACGCGCCGCAGCGCGCGCCAGGTGCGCAGCGAGCGCCCCAACGCCCGCTCGTCGCCGCTGCTGATCTGAAGAAGCGTGGCCATGGTGGACACGATGTTAGCGCCGGCCCGGGTGTCAGCCGATGACGGCATCGCGCTCGCCCTGGCCGCTGGTGGGCCTGCTCTACCTCAGCGGCCTGCTCGCCGCGGCGCAGCTCGGCAAGCTGTCGGCGCTGGCGCCGTTGATCGCCAGTTCACTGGGGCTGAGTTTGACGACGGTCGCGCTCGCGATCTCGCTGATCGAGCTCGGCGGCTCGACCATGGGCGCGGCCGCCGGGCTGCTCGCGCATCGACTGGGGCTGCGACGCACGCTGCGCTGGGGCGTGGGCTGTCTCGCACTCGCCGGGCTGGGCGGCGCGTGGGCGCAGGGCGCGACCGACCTCATCGCCTGGCGTCTGCTGGAGGCCGCCGGCTACCTCGGCGTGATCGTCAGCGCGCCGGTGCTGATCGCCCACCATGCGGCGCCGGCCGGCGCCCGCGTGCAGGGCCTGGCGCTGACGCTGTGGAGCACCTTCGTGCCGGTCGGCCTGGCGCTGGGCGCGTGGGCGAGCGCCGGCGCCGCGGCCGCGTTCGGCTGGCGCGGTGCGGTCACGGCCAGCGGGCTCGTCGGCGTCGTGTTGTGGACCGTGCTGTGGCGCGCTCGCCTGCCGGCGCAGGCCGAGACGCACGGTGACGCCGAGTCGACCGCGCACGCCGCCGCCGGCCTGACGCCCGACCTGTGGTGCCTGGCACTCGGCTTCGGTGCGTTCGCGCTGTTCGAGGTCGGTGTGCTCGGGCTGCTGCCGACGCTGCTGGTGCGCGAGGTCGGCCTCGGTGCACCAGCGGCCGGGCAATGGACCGCGGTGGCCTCCGTGTCGGCGGTCGCTGGCAGTGCTGTGTCGGCGGGGCTGCTGCGCCACGGGCTGGGGGTACGCTGGCCCATCGTGGCGTCGCTGGGGCTGCCCCCGCTGCTGCTGTTCGGCGTGTTCACGCCGGCACCGGACGCCCGCGTGGCGATCGCACTGGTCGTGGCCGTGAACATGCTGGGCGGCGTGTTCGCAAGCCTGGGCTTCGCGTTGCTGCCGCGCCTGGCGACGCGCCCCGGTCAGATGGTGAAGGCCAACGGGCTGCTCGCGCAATGCGGCGCGTCGGGCTCGCTGCTCGGGCCGCCGACCCTGGCGGCCTGCGTGCAATTCGGCGGCTGGACGGCGGCGGCCGTGCTGGGCGGGGTCGTGTCGCTGATCGCGCTGCCGCTGGCGTGGCGGGCCGCCTCGGCGGCGACGCGCGAGCTGCGGTCGCTCAACCTGCCGGGCGCGGCGCGAGCGGATTAGGCACGGGCTCGCCGACGCGCGTCAGCGTGTTGCGGTCGGTGTGGTGGAAGGGTGTGTCCTGGCCGCGGATCTGCATCACCGTGTCCGAGTCGTACGACC
>Ga0307510_10007169_pt1 | contig 13279 bp, 12 predicted proteins | sample 12_EM_MG_FD_207224 | JGI IMG/M metagenome (GOLD analysis project Ga0307510, IMG submission 207224) | Populus trichocarpa ectomycorrhiza microbial communities from riparian zone in the Pacific Northwest, United States - 12_EM | ecosystem: Host-associated > Plants > Roots > Unclassified | place... | reverse complement strand
TTTGCCAGTATGCCGGGGAATCACATGAGTGCGGTTACCAAGCCGGAAATGGGTGCGGCAATTGCAGCGTTTCTCGGGGTTCCGTAGCTCGGGTAAGATCTCGCGTCTGGCTCAGCGAGGTGCTACAACGCTTCCGCTGACGCTGGATTCCGACCCTGTGAACCACCACAGTTTTGCGGAGCCCCGCATTTTCCGGAGCCCCCAAAGGAGCCCGAGATGATTCGCTTTTTGCGACTTTGGCGCTTAGGAGCCACAGACCTACGGGTCCTGTGGTTCGCCCTCCGACATCCCCACCGGCCCGTCTGGCTGTGGCCGGCCGCTATTGTCCTGGCCCTGTACGCCCTCGAGCCGCTCAATTTTGCGATTCCTGCGCTCGGGGTGGTGGATGACCTCGTTCTGGTGCCACTCGTGTTGCACGTGTTGGTGCGGTTCCTGCCGCTGGGGATTCGCGTCGAATCCGGCGTGCGCCGCGGCTAGTACGTATCCCACGCGCCGGTACGCGCAAGCTCCGGCGCGTAATGGACACTCCCGTCGCTACGAAACGGCAGCACCCCGTTGAGCCGAACAGTCTGCTCAATCTCAAACCGTAACAACCGCTGCGCACCCGCAAACGAGCGCAACTCGTCCCCCTCCCAAATGACACTGGCGCGAGTGCCGAGCAGCAGCGCGTCGCCGGTGGAGAAATCAGCAAACAACAGCCCGGCTCGCGGATTCACCTGCAAATTGCCGATGGTGTTGAAAAAGAAATTCCCGATGAAATCGGGTACGGTCAGAGTTGAATCATTGTCGATGCGAACGAACCCGGGGCGACCGCCGCGGTGGGAAACGTCGGCGCCGTAACTTTCGCCGTCTTCCCGGTGAGGGTTGGATGAGGCGATGAAGAAAGTATCGGCGCGGGTGATGAGGGATTTGTCCGCTGCGGACAGCCGATCGCTCTTTACCGCCCTGGGCGATGACACGCTATCGACGAAGTGGAGGTCCCGGCTCTGGATGTATTGCGGGCAATTCCCGTAACTTTGCGTTACAGCTACGGTCCACCCGCTAGCGTCCTTCGCTGACACACTGCCGTTGAGCCGATTCCTGCGGCGGGTAGCTAACTCGATTCCCAGCAATGCCACCGGCGAGCCCAAAGCCAGATTCGTTGCGAGGGGATCGTCCGGATGGGGTGTTGCGTCAACACGCAGGTGTTTGTGGTCAGGGGAGTGTGCAAACCCCGGCGTGCCTGAAACGATAGATGCCCAAGGCTGACCCGCTGCATCGATACTTCCAGCAACTACAAACGGCAGTTGCTGGAAGAACTCCCGATGTTGAGGGATGAGATGGTCGCGGATGGAGCGCCGGGCCGGCGTTGCGAGCATCTTTCTGCGTCCGACTCGTTCCTGGAGGGCGAGCTCCGCGGGATGGAACGGTGATGCGTCAGATGTCATGTCTGTTTCTCAATAGCCGACAGTGAAGCGCTGACGGATATGTTGCGGACGCTCGACCTCGTTGAGCATCGCCACAGCGAAGTCCTCGAAAGAAACCCAGCTCTTGCCGTCGGTAGCCGTGAGCAGTGAGTCGTGCCCGAGTCGAAACACACCGGTTCGTTTCCCGGCGGTGAAAAGTGCCGAAGGGCTGAGCATCGTCCAGTCGAGATCGTCGACCTTGCGGAGGGTCGACAGAAACGTTTTGCCGGCCAGCGATTCCTCGCGATACAACGCGGGAAAACCCGGCGAGTCAACGAGGGCCACGCCAGGCGCAACTTCCAGGCTGCCGGCTCCGCCGACGACGAGGTAACGCTTAACGCCGGATCGTCGCACTGCGCCGATCAAACTTTCGGGCTCGACTAGCCGGAAGGGTGTGGCACTGATGACAACATCGTGTCCACCGAGAGCTCGCGCAAGCTGCTCAGGGTCAGTGGCATCGGCGGCCGAAAAGGACAGATTCTCATCAGGCGGTAGGTGAGAGGCATTCCGCGCGACGGCCGTCACCTGGTGACGTCGGCTGAGGGCCTCGTCAACGAGCCGTGAGCCCACATTGCCGGTGGCACCGATTATCGCGATCTTCATCTGCTGCTCCTGTGTAACTGGTGCTCACAATAGCGCTCCCTACGCGTCCAGATAAGATGGATAATCCAGCCATCACAGTCCTATAGAAGTGGACAATCGGATGAGCACGACGCTGGCTGCGACCAATCTCAATCGCTTCGTGGTTTTTGTAGCCGTGGTGGAAATGGGGTCGCTGACCGCGGCGGCGGCACGGCTCGGCATCGCGAAAACAGCCGTCAGCACCCACATGCAGCGGCTGGAAGCGGAGGTCGGCGCGAGCTTATTGATTCGCACCACCCGAAAATTGGCTCTGACCGAGGCCGGCGAGCGGTTTTACGAATCCTGTCGTGCAATCGTGCGCGATGCCGAGTTGGCTGTGCAGGCGGCAGGTCAGAGCGCGACTGAGCTGTCAGGGACTCTGCGGATTACGGCGCCCGTTGATTATGGTGCGAGTGTCGTCGCGCCGGTGGCAACGCGATTGCAGTTGCAGCATCCGGGGTTGCGCATCGAACTGCTGAGCGGCGATCGGTTGTTCGATCTCGTGGGCGAGGGGATTGATGTTGCGATTCGACTGGGGAGACTGGTTGACTCGCGGTTGCAGGCTGTGCGGATCACATCGTTTGATCAATGGCTGGTGGCCCATCCGGACGCGGTTGGCAAGCAAACCCCGAGTCAGCCGGGCGAGGTGGCCGACTTGCCGTTTGCGGTGCTGTCAGTCATGCCGCACCCATTGACCTGGCACTTTACCGGGTTACGTGGAGTGAAGAAGGTGGTTCAGTTCCAGTCGACTATTACTGCCAACACGGCCCTGGCCACGCGGGCCATGGCGCTGGCAGGGTGCGCGACCGTGTTGCCGGAGTTTGTTGTACGGGGTGATGTGGAGGCGGGGCGGTTGGTGAGACTGCTGCCGAAGTGGAGTTTGCCGAGTGGCGCGGTGAACGCGGTATTTCCGGCGACCCGCTACCGGCCGCAGAAGGTCCGCGCGTTCGTAGCGGCGATGCGTGAGCATGTGGCGGCGGCTGGCTGAGCCGCGGAAGAGCGCTCTGCTCAAAAATGGGTCCGCACCACCGCCACAACATCATACCCATCATCCACAACAAACAAATACTCCCACCGGTCAAACGTAGTGCATGGATGGGAAATCCCGACCGCAATCCGATCCCCAACCGCTAAATTCAAGCCGTTGCATTTCAGGTACCCATGATGATCATTGAGCCTGACAATCTCGGCCTTGCCGCGAATGCTCACTGGCGGTTCAGTCGCCCCGGCGGGCAGGTGCAGTAACGGCACGGGTAGTCCCATATCAAACGACACATCGCGTTTGCCCAGGGCAATGATGGCCAATCCAGGCTCCGGCAGCGACTGCACCGTCGTCCAGAGCTCCAGTGCCGGCTCAAAGCCCTTTTGAACAAACACACTGTCGGTGCCGGCGCTTCGCTCGCGCAGCCGATCGAGCGCCGTCGCGTAGAAACCGTGGTCGTGCGTGATGTAACACCCTGAGCGCAGCACAACCTTCGTTGGCCGCGACAGTTGGATTGCCTGCAGCGCCTTCACCACCTGATCGAAGTGCGCCGACCCTCCCGCTGTCAGGATGACTTCGTCCACCCCAAAGGCGCCGGCAGCGTCACATCCCCTGGCAACCTCACTCACCTGTTGCATGAACGAGGTGACACTCGTCTCCGCCTCGCGTGGACTGCCGGCAAAAATCCCCTCAAAGGCCTCTATTCCTGCCAGCCGCAACGATCCGCCGGCACTCATTTCGGCGATTTCCGTCGCGACGGTCACTGCGCCATCGACAGTTCGCAGGCCCGTGCGGCCGCCCATTGCACCTACTTCCAGCAACAGGTTGACTGGACGGCTGCGAGGCAGCTTCGCCAGGACCTCGAAGTACCCCCGCGCGCCGGCAACAGAGTCGACGATGCCGTAAAACTCAAAGCCTGGATCTTCGGCCAGTTGGCGCGCGACGAACTGAACGGAATCCGCGTCGAGAAGCTGATTCGCCATCACGATCCGAGGCACTCCGAAGCGCCTGTACAGTCGCAAGTGGGCTGCCGTAGCGCACGTAACTCCCCATGCGCCCGCCGCAAGTTGCATGTCGAACAACTGCGGGGCCATTGTCGTCTTGCCATGGGGTGCCAGCTCGACACCGGCGGACTTTGTGTACCGCCGCATGAGGTCTATGTTTGCGCGTATCGCGCTTTGGCGCAGCACCGCTACAGGCGCTGGAAATCCGTGCTTCAGCAGGTTCAGGCCCCGTTTTGGCACATCCGCAATGCTTACACCGTCCAGGACGTCCGGGACGCCCTTCGATGTAGATGACAACTTATGTCCCGTCAGCGTCGTTAGATCCAACACGGAGTGCCTTTGGTCCAAGGATTTGTGACGAATATTGAGGGATGCGCGCGACGATGACAACGGCGTACACTAATGACCATCATGTCCGAGCCAGCAGCCAATACAGGACGTCTCTACCAGCAGGTGGCTGCGACCATTGAGCGGGCGATCACGGATGGGCGTTACCAACCGGGACAGCGGCTGGCATCTGAGCGCGATCTCGCTGAGGAATTCGGTGTCAGCCGGCCGACCGTGCGTCGCGCCGTTATCGCACTGGAGATGCGGGGGATGCTCGAATCCCGTCAGGGATCCGGTGTGTACGTCCGTAGGCCGATGTCTGCCGCACCGCCCCCAAGGGAGCTGGACATTGGGGCATTCGACCAGGCCGAAGCGCGGCGATTGTTTGAGGGTGAGGTGGCAGCGCTCGCGGCGACATTGATTACTGACGAAGAGCTGGCGTACCTGGAGTCGCTCGTTGCCGAAATGAACAACGAGAAGGCGACCAAGGAGCAGAGCGAGCTGGCCGATCGGCAGTTTCACGCCACCATTGCCCGGGCCACACGCAACGCCGCCATTGTGCGAGTCGTGGAAAACACCTGGGACCTGCGTTACAAGTCACCGCTGTGCATGCAGATGTTGGAGCGGGCGCGCGACGTGCGTCGCCGGCCGTTGAAAGATGAGCACCTGGAAATCATCGAGAGCCTGCGCACCCGCGATCCCAAGGCGGCGCGCACGGCAATGCAGGCTCACCTGGGCGGGTTGATTGAAAACCTGCTGCTCACCGCGGAGCTGCAGGAGCTGGAGCAGACGCGCGAGCGGCTGGCGGCCAAGCGTGAGGAAATCGAGCGGCGCGCATCGAGCGCCAACACCTGACGATCGTCGGTGGGCCGAGGCGTTTGGCCCGGCCCCCAGCCGTTGGGCCGCGGCGCCCGAGGCGTTTGGCCCGGCGCTAGCGGACCAGAGAGCGCCAACGCGGGCCTTCATCACCCGCACAACCCATGGGCCTTCCGTGGCCCGAAAGGGTCGGAACCGGCATGGCTGCTGCCAACGTGCTGGTCAGCCGCACGCGCAAGGGGGTATTGCGGCGAACCAACACGCTGACAGCTCCAAATCAGAAGCTCACATCGACACGGGCACCGAAGTACCGGAACGAGTCGCGCGCCAGGCCCCAGCTCGAACCGAAGGCGGTCACGCCGGGCGCGCTGAAGCCCGCCGTGCCATTGCCGATGCTGGTCGCGTAATTCTTGTCGAATGCGTTATCAACGAATGCAGTGACCTTGTAGTGATCGTTCTTATCGTTGATACCGATGCTGAAGTCCGCGATTCCATAGCCGCCCTGTATAGTGCGCGGATCCTGGCTCAACGAGTAGTTGACCTTGCTCTGTATCCGGTAGGCCACTGTAAGGAAGCCATCGAAGGGCAGCGAGCCCAGCGGCTGATCGTACTCACCGCCAATGTTGCCCTTGAACTTCGGCACGTTGTTCAGCGGCTTGCCGCGCAGGTCCTGGACCTTGCTGTTGGTTGCATCGGTATAGCAACCTTGTGCGAGTGTTTGCCCGGTGTAGCAGGGTCCGTTCGGGAATTTCGCAACCGTGGCTTCCGTGTAGGCGAACGAGCCGTTCAACTGGAAGTTGCTGGTTACTTTCGCCGCGCCGTCCAGTTCCACGCCCTGGGTACGCAGCTTACCCACGCTGTTGAGGAATGTCAGGAAAGTGCCATCCGGCAGCGTGTTGGTGACGGAGGTCTGGAAGCCATTGAAGTCGGTATGGAACAAGGCCAGATTGAGGTACACGCGACGATCGAACAGGCTGCTTTTCACGCCGACTTCGTAGTTCTTCGCGGTTTCGTGCGGCACCGGCATCTGCGCCGCAGTCTTGGCAGTGAACGTGCTCACGAGATCGTACGCCTGGCCTTTGTAGCCAGTGGAGTACGTGGCAAACGTCATGATGTCGGGCGTCCATTTGTACTGGATGCCGCCTTTACCGGTGACCGAATTCTCCTGGTTGGCTCCGTCAAAGTGCGCGTTGGGGTGGACGTTGTAGTTGTCGAAGTCGTAGCTGATCTTCTGTTTGTTGAAGCGCACGCCGCCGAGCAGGTCGAATTGATCTGTCACGTCAAACGTCGTGTTGGCGTACCAGGAGTAGTTCTCGTTGGTGCTCTGAGCCAGGTAGCTGGCTTGCTGTAAAACAGGTCCGCGTCCCAGGTACCGGTCCAGGTCGTTACGCGCGTACCAAAGGCCCGTGACGTACTTCAGTCGCGTGTCGTCAGGCGAGGTCAGGCGGAACTCCTGTGTGTACGACTTCGCGTGAAAGTAGCCGCGAATCTGCGCGCCACTGTTGATGCCAGAGGGTGCAGCAACCGGGAAACCCAGCAGGAAGGGGGAATCGGTACCGTCGATGTCCTGGTAGTCGAACATGCGCCAGTGATCGATCGAGCTGATCGACGCGAACGTATGGCCCTTCATGAACGAGGTGTCATCGAAGTGATATTCGACACGCCCGGTTCCGCCCGTGGTTTTGGAGTCGCCGCCGGACGGGCGCGTATCGTTTCGGATGTAGTGGTTGCCTACGCCAATCGGAATCCCTGCCAACACAGTGGAAGCCGGGAAGGCCGGTTCTCCCTGGTAAAACAGGCCGGGCGTCAGTGAGGTGAGTGGACTGACACAACAGGTGGATTCATTGCGATTGAAGCGGGGCGCCAGGCTCAGAGTGAGATTCCCGGTGGGCGTCCATTCAATTTTCGCCGTGGTCGAGAGCCCGGAGCTGCCGTTGACCTTCTGTCCGGTGGTGATGTTCTTGATGTTGCCATCGTAGTCGCTGTCGGAAACGGTGAGGCGCACGCGCAGAGTATCGGAGAGCGGTCCGGAAACCGTGAAAGCACCGCGCTTCTCCGAATCGTTGGTGCCCAGGATGGTTGCCTTGCCCGACCATTCATGCGTTGGGGCGGCAGTCGTGATGTTGAGCACGCCGGCGATGGCACTCTTGCCAAACAGAGTGCTTTGCGGTCCGCGCAGCACTTCCACGCGCTCCACGTCGATCAGGTCCTGGAAGGCCGCGGCCTGAAAGCCATAGGGCACGTCATCGACGACCACCGCAACATCGGACTCGACCGCGATACCGTTCGAAAACGTACCGATACCGCGCATGCTGATCGCGAAATTGCCGGGCTGGGAGCCGTACGCAATCGTGAGGCCCGGCGACAGCTTCACCAGGTCGCCCAACTCACGGGCATTGCCGCGTTCCAACACGCCCGCGGTCAGTGCGGTCACCGCCACCGGTACGGTCTGCAAACTTTCCGAGCGTTTGGTCGCGGTGACCAGCACTTCTTCCAGTTGCAATGACCCGGCCGGCGATTCATCGTCGGCATAGGCCACACCAGTGGCTAAACCAGTGGCGAGATTTGTGGTTACCGCCGCGACGGTGATCGCGGTTCTGGATGCCAACTTGGCACGTTGAGACCTGTTCATGAACCCCCCTCCTGATCACCCGAGCGCCATGCGCGGGTTACACACATACCGGACAATTGGTATAGCCAGCGAGCCGTATGTCCTTTGATTTGGTAAGACCAAAATGCCCAATGGTCAAGTAGCTTGTCAAGTATGTATGGCCTTACAGGCGGCCACAGAACATCCAATTATAACAAAATCAATAAGTTATCAGAGAGAATAAATTGTCGCAGCGCAAGAAGGTAGCAACTGCTGGCCAAATGACACGGGAACTGGTCAACTAGGATCCCGACGGGGCGCGCAACTGGTCATGCCGAAGAGAGGGGGCTGGCAAAGCATGAAGCGGCGACGTGTTTGGGAACTAGTGGGCTGGGCGAGTGCAGTAGCCGCGCAGACTCGCGAAGAGGCCCTGGCACTGGGCGCCCACGTGGCCGACTGGCAGTTGGCCCACATGACCCGGTTCGACTACATAACCCTCGAAGCCCATCGTCGTGACACGGAATCGCCGCGTGACTGGGTTCAGGCCGCCTTCTACATCGGTCTGAGCCGATTTGCCGATGCGAGCAGTGAGGCACGCTATGTGGATGCGGTGTTGGCTCACGGAACCGCGGAAGCCTGGGGATTCGACAATCGCCCGCGCCATGCCGATGCGGATGCAACCGGCGCTGTTTGGGTCTGGGCTGCCCAGCGCACTCACGATGCCTCGAAGTTGATTCCCATCAGGGCGCGCTTTGATGCCGTATTGGCCGACCCATCCACCGTCTCGCTCGACTTCGTTCCCGCGCCTGCGCAAGGCGGGGCGCCATACTGCCAGGTGCGTTGGTGTTGGAGTGATGCGTTGTTTATGGCGCCGCCGGCGTGGATCTCTTTAGCCAAGGTAACGGGAGACACGCGCTACCTGAAGCATGCCGACCAGGAGTTCTGGGCAACCACCGACTATCTGTATGACCCCGGCGAACACCTGTACTACCGTGATAGTAGATTCATTGCGCAACGCGACACAGAAGGCCGTAAAATTTTTTGGGGCCGTGGTAACGGTTGGGTGTTTGCCGGGCTGGCGCGCATTCTGACTGATTTGCCGGCGGATCATCCGAGTCGGCCCCGGTATGAAGCCCTGTTCAAACAGATGGCGGACAAAATAGTGAGCCTGCAAGGCGCCAACGGCTATTGGCCGGTGTCGCTGCTCGAGCCGCAGCAGACACCCGAGACCAGTGGCACAGGCTTCTTTGTGTATGGCCTCACCTGGGGTATTCATCACGGACTGTTGCGTGACAAGCGGCATCGACAGGCCGTCGATCGGGGTTGGCAGGCGTTGCGGGCTGCGGTTCAATCAGACGGCAGGCTCGGTTGGGTGCAACGTATCGGTGCCGCCCCCGATCAGGTGAGTGCCGCTGACACTCAACTCTATGGAGTCGGCGCATTCCTGCTGGCAGCCAGCGAAGTGTCCGCGAGTCAGCCTGCACGCAGGCTTCCCCACAGGACCCCGTCACCATGAATGCCGGTCCCCCGGACACGAAGCTGTATCAGCAGATCGCCAGGACCATTGCGGCCTCCATCGAGGACGGCCAGTACGCGCCCGGCGACCGGTTGCCGTCGGAACGAGAGCTCGCCGATGACTTCGGCGTCAGTCGGCCAACCATCCGCGACGCAATGATCGCGCTGGAATTCCAGGGTCTCGTCGAAGCCCGCCAGGGATCCGGCGTGTATGTCAAAGCCGCTCCCCAGATTGCCCAGGACGCAGTCGAGCGGGATGTCAGTGCGCTCGAATTGGCCGAAGCCCGCCGGTTGTTTGAAGGCGAAGCGTGCGCCCTGGCGGCGGCCATCATCAGCGAAGAACACGTGGGCCGGCTGGATAACCTGGTTGCCGACATGGCGCGCGCCGTGGTGCCGGAAGAGATCGAGAGGCACGAGCTGGAGTTCCACCTGATGATCGCGCGCGCGACGGGCAATGCCGCTATCACCGCCACGCTCGAAGATCTTTGGACCCTGCGACAAGAGTCTCGGGGCTGTGCGGCGGCGCTGCGGCGTGCCCGTACCAACAGCCGGGGTGATTTCCTGGGTGAGCATCGCAGGATTGCCGCGGCTTTGCGCGCGCGGGATCCCAAGGCGGCGCGGCAGGCGATGCATGCACATCTGGCGCAGGTCATCGATGACCTCCTGGGGCTCGCGGAGTCCGACGCGCTGGAACAGACACGCGAGAAAATGGCAGAACAGCGCCGTATGTTGGGTCTGAGAACTGAAATCTGACTGGCGGGAAGCAACGTGTTTAAACAACTTGCATTGATTGTTGCCGGGACGGCTGCCGTGTCCACCCTGTTGGCCCAGATGCCGCCCATTGAAAAACCGCTGACGCCGCCCGATGCTGCAGGCCAGAAGCCCAGGGCTGTCGCCATGATTGCGCCCTACCGGTACGACGACATCCTCTGGGAAAACGACCGGACCGCACATCGCATCTACGGCAGGGCGCTGGAGGCGGCCGAACCGCCGTCGAGCTCCGGCATCGATGCCTGGGGCAAGAATGTTCGCTGGCCCTACATGGATCGCCAGTTGAAGAGCGGCGACCAACATGGCTTTCACGGCGAAGGCCTCGACTTCTATGACGTCGGTACCACTCGCGGCGCCGGCGGCCTGGGCATCTGGTACGACAACAAGTTGTGGGTATCGCGGAACTGGCGCAACTACGAGATCCTGAAGAACGGTCCGGAGGTTGCGTCTTTCAAGGTGGAGTACGCTGCGTGGCCGGTGGATGTGGAGCGCAAGGTGTGGGAGACCCGGACATTCACTCTGCCGCTCGGTACCAACTTCACGCGCATGGTTTCCACCCTGAGCTCCGACAAGAAGGAGCCTTTGCTCGTCGGGATCGGCATAACCAGGCGCAAAGGCGGAGTGTTTACCAAGGACCTGGGCGCCGGGCGCGTGTCGTACTGGGAACCCACGGATCCTGTGAAGGGAACCATGGGCATTGCCTTGATGGTCGATCCGAAGGCATGCGTCGAAGTCCGCCAGGAAGCCGAAAACTACCTCGTGATGGTCAAAGTGGATCCCGGCAAGCCGTTTGTTTACTACATGGGGGCTGCGTGGGATAAAGGCCTGGACTTCCACGATCGGGCGAGTTGGGAAGCGTATGTACGTGAGCAGAAGCCGGACTTTGATCCGAGCCGTCGATGAGCGGTGAAGCAGCGCCGGCGCGAGTCGGCGGCTATCGCTGGACGATCTGCGCGTTGCTGTTTGCGGCAACCGCCATCAACTATATTGACCGGCAAACCATCGGAGTGCTCAAGCCCACCCTGCAGGCTGAGCTGAAGTGGTCGGAAGGCGCCTACGCGGACATCGTCTTCTGGTTCCAGTGTGCCTATGCCATCGGCTATCTGGCTTTCGGCCCCATCATCGACAGAATCGGCGCGCGCCTGGGTTATGCGGTGGCGTTCTCGGTGTGGACGCTCGCGCACATAGCCCACGGTTTTGTTTACACCATCACGCAATTCGCGCTGGTGCGTTTCACGTTGGGCCTGGGTGAGTCGGGCGGTTTCCCCTCCAGCCTGAAGGCGACTTCAGAGTGGTTTCCGCAGCAGGAAAGGGCGTTTGCCGTTGGTGTTTTCAATGCCGGATCCAACATCGGCGCCATTGTCACCCCACTGGTCGTCCCGGCGATTACCCTGGCGTGGGGATGGCGCGCAGCGTTTGTTGCGACGGGAGTGGCCACCTTTGTATGGCTGATTGCGTGGCTCGCGATGTATCGCAGCCCATCAATCCACAAGAAGGTGTCGCCCGCCGAGCTGGCCTACATTCAGTCCGGAGAAAGTGCCGCGCCCGCCACCTCGACATCCGTATCCTGGTTGAAGCTGTTGCGGCTGCGGGAAACCTGGGCCTACGCACTGGGCAAGTTCCTCACCGATCCCATCTGGTGGCTGTACCTGTTCTGGCTGCCCGACTTTCTCAGCAAACGCTACAACCTCGATCTGAAGTCATTCGGTCCGCCACTGGTGGCCATCTACCTGTTGTCGGATATCGGCTCTGTCGCCGGCGGCTGGAGCTCGTCGAAGTTGATGAAATCCGGCCGCACGGCCAATGCCGCCCGCAAGCTCACCATGCTGGTGTGTGCACTGGCGGTGATTCCCATTGTGATTGCGCAGTTTGTCAGCCAGTTGTGGCTTGCCGTGGCCATTATCGGGCTGGCGACCGCCGCTCATCAGGCCTGGTCAGCCAACCTCATGACACTGCCATCTGACATGTTCCCGCGGGTGGCCGTCGGTTCGGTCGTCGGAATCGGTGGCATGGCCGGAGCAGTCGGCGGGATGCTGATGTCGAAGTACAACGGCTACATACTGGATGTGTTCGGCAGCTATCAACCCATCTTCGCGCTCGCCGGTGGCGCGTATATTGTTGGGATTGTGGTGATTCACGCGCTGAGCCCGCGGCTCACCCCAGTGTCGGAAGCTGCCGTGACCTAGCCGTCGACGCGGTCCGTTATCTGGGAATCGAGGAACGCACGGAGTTGTTGCGATACCAGCGATAGCCCTCTGCGCCCACTATGCCGACCACGAACGCGGCACACAGACAAGCAAACAGAAACGGATGCGCTGACTCAACAATAGCCGCGGCAACGGATGCGCAGGCCAGCATGATCGTAGCGATGATCTTGAACGCAGCAAACACGACTCACACCTTCGTTTGAATCAATCTTCAACAGACCAACCGTAATTGACATAGTGGTCGCGGGCCGTGATCCGTGTCACGAATAAGTGAGACGAAAGTCTCATTTCCGGTCCGACTCGGGCTGCGCGGGCTGATTTGCTACCCTGCGCACATGTCGATGATCTTCCTCACATTGCTCGCGGTCCTCGCGCTCGGGCTACACCTGCGCCAGTGGCGCGTCAGTGCTCGCATTGTTGTGGTCTTCGGCGCGATCCTGTTCTGCGCTGTGGGCTGTGGTCCGCTTCCCGACGAATTGCTGAAGCAGCTCCAAAGCGGCTACGAAGCGGAACCGCTGCCGGCCTGGCAGCCGCGGGTCGCCATCATCGTCCTCGGTGGGGGTCTTCAGCGCGTGACGGGTACGGGTTCTGTTGAGGTGCCGCTCGGGGCTCATGGCCGGGTGCTCAAAGCACTGGAGCTGTACTTGCAATGCAAACACGCCGGCAAAGCCTGCTCCCTCGTCGTTTCTGGCGGCGACACGCTCGAGGCCGGCGTTTCCGAAGCCAAGGTGTACGGCGATGCTCTGCTCAAAGCAGGCGTCGACCCGTCCGACCTGGTGCTGGAAAGCCGCAGCTTGAATACCTGGCAAAACGCCCAATACTGTGCAGCCTGGTTGGATGAGCATCCCGAGGACCAGGTGGTCCTGGTCACCTCCGGATTTCATCTGCGTCGCGGCGTTCTGTATTTCGCTCACTTTGGTATCCGCGCGCTGCCGGTACGCTCCGATTTCGTGAGCGCGCCGGTGAGTCCCGTGCCGCAGGCGCAGAACTTCCAGCTGCTG
>Ga0307510_10007168_pt1 | contig 13279 bp, 7 predicted proteins | sample 12_EM_MG_FD_207224 | JGI IMG/M metagenome (GOLD analysis project Ga0307510, IMG submission 207224) | Populus trichocarpa ectomycorrhiza microbial communities from riparian zone in the Pacific Northwest, United States - 12_EM | ecosystem: Host-associated > Plants > Roots > Unclassified | place... | reverse complement strand
TTCTCCCGTGGATGTAGGCGGTTTGCCGAACCACGTTAAATATTGTGTCAGTGTGCTTAGCCTCCAATGGGCAAATATCAGAACATCACCGGTCGGAATTCCCTACAAAACATTTCTTGCTTCTTATGTATGATTGATTACTCTTTTATTTTTGGTTTGGTAACATATTCTTATTTTTCTTTTTTCAAGTTTACTTTTGAATTTTAAGGAACAAAATGATAGACTCGAGTTGATCCACTGACTCACAAGTTTACCCAACAATCCAACAACTCAAACCCTTTTTCATGTCAGATCTCGTACCTTAAATTGTGTAAGCATGTGCTTAGTATTATGATAACTCGTGTGATTGTAGTTTTTTAACAAAAAAAAATAAAAATTGTGATATGTGCTAACAAAAAATTGTACCAGAAAAACCCTAAAGCTTTGCATGCCATAAAAGAAACTAGCTCTATGATACCTTGAACGATAAGAAAAAACAAACTATGAGGGGTGTAGCTCAACTAGTCAGGCCCTGAGTTTGCTCTTCAAATGTCACTGGTTCGAGTCCTATAAGCTTCGGGGCTACTGGAGGTTTACATTGTCGTTAATTTCAGGATCCGTGAGATTAATTGAAATGTGTGTAAGTTGATCCAGACATCTATGTTAATCTAAACAAAATCAGTTGTATATAATATAGGTGAGAAACAAATTCTACATAGTGATGATAATAAAGGCATGGTGATGATAATAAAGGAAGAGCATCACACGAGATAAGAAGGAAGTAAAGGATGAAGGATGGCGTGAGAGGGAGAAAGAGAATCAAGTGCCAGGTTCACTGGCGCAAGAAAGCAGCTGCCCACGGCTAGAAGATAAAGGGACATGGATTTAGATGATGATGTGATGGTGGTTGGTGGCAACGCTGACATTTTCTTAGTGAAAAAGATTTTCCATTTCTTGTCGTTTTAGGCCATCGATAATTGACCGACAAGTAGCTTTCGCTCGTATTAAGATACACTTGTAACCTTTTTTATTGTCTCGAGCAGGAATAAATCAGCTGGTGAGCCTGGTATCACGTGACTTGCCTTTGTCGAAAAACAAAATGAAGGGAATATTTGTTTTTGTGATTGAAAAACAAAAACATTTTTTCAGATTATTTTTTAAATTATTTTTATTTTAAAAAATACTAAATTAATATTTTTTTAGATGTTTTTTTTATATATTGATATAAAAAATAAAAACAAAATAATTGAGCTTTGAATTTTGTTTTTTACTTTATATAAGGTTATTATATTCTCATTTAATTTTCTTCTTAGTATTATATAAGATTCTTTATAAAAAAAATTGATAAAAATTGTTTTTTTTATAATTTCACCTTTTTATTTTAAGTTGTTTAATAATTGAGTTTCATAATTTTATTTAATTTACTTTTACACGGGGATATTCTGTTATCACAGTCTAATCACATATTTGACGTGCTAACCCGGATGGATTCGAGTTGAGTTTTTTTTTATTGTAATTTTTTTTATTTTATTTACCATCATTATATTTTTTTATTCTTGATATTAAATTATTCGAGTTTATTAAATCCGATCGAGTTAATGACTTATTTGAATTGACCTGCAATATAGCGAAGATCACCTATCCAGCACAAGTTAATAAAATGAAGGGAAAAACAATTTTACCATGATTTAAAATTAAAATTGTTGTTTAAAAACGAGAGGGGCTTGTTTTAGCACATTGAATGAAAATACTAAACGAACATCTGTAAATTTGATGGAATTTTTAACTGTGATTGAAAGTGAATGAATGAAGTGATTATATTTTAGACAAAATCGATAAAATAATAAGTTTTAAAACTCAATTGATAACGGATAACATTAAGTTAATTTCGGCTGATCTGTCAAAATGATAGGGATAATTTTGAAAAAAATAAAATGAAAAGCTCAATTGATTAAATATTTAAGAAAAAAAGGTAAAAAATAGCACTGAATTAAATAAAAACTAAGTGAATTCGAGTCAACTAAATAAACTCATAATGCAAGCCATGCACGTCATCAGATGCAATAAGTTTTTTATATCATAAATTATTTTTCATTTAATTGTATGACGATAAAGCACATGGAATTTTTTTTGCCTGAAACAATTTTTTTAAAGGAAAAAAATTGTGATAATCATTTATAACAAATGATAAAATTATATTTTTTTTTAGTTTCGAGCTAGATAAAAAAATAGATCATTGATAATAAAAGATGAATTTGTATTTTTTAAAATCAAGGAACAGAAAAAGGCATGAAATAAAAAAAAACAAAGAAAAACAAATAGTAACTCGAATGCCTCATATTAACTCATTAAACTCGGGATCCAGTTCATTAACTCAATTAGGTTCAATGATTTATCTTATCAATTTTAACCCAAATATAAAATAGAAAAACTTTAAAAATTAAAAAGAAAAAAAAAAGGAGCCCAGGCACGTGGCCCTGGTGGCCCAACGTGCATAGGTATTAAAAAATCATCTCAGCCTACGTGCCTCGACCTAACTTTTTTTAATTATTATTTTTATTTTTTAAGGAAGCAGATGACTTGTCGCCAGTTTTAATTTTGTTGTTGTTGAAATAAAACAATAGATGATACATCGTTTGTTTTCTATAGAATCCGTGATTGGAGGTCACTAGAAAAATGGGGCATTGATTTTTTTTTGTTTAGAAAATTATTTTCAACCCATTTTGACTGAAAATACCCTAAATACCTTGATAAATTTATACGTGGCCTTAAAAAAATCTAAAAAAATTCTCATGTTAGATCTACCTTCTCGGGCAAGGAGAAAAAGAAAAAAACCATATAGGTAAAACTCTTCTTATAAAATAGAAACCATTGACAACGATTTCAAGTTTTCAAACATCTTTATAACCAAAATCTTCGTCAACGATAATTTTTTCTGTCTTCACGGGAATCCGACGGTCCTCTTTCTTCTCTTAAAAAATAGATTGAAAATTGAGGGAAATGAACTTTGATTGTAAAATTAAAATTATGACAACTAAAGGGATTGATCACCTATAAACTAAAAAACATGAGGGGTCAAAATAAATTTTTTGTATGAAATTTGAAGCCATCACTTATTTAGTTATTTTAACCGGTCATTTTCATTTTAATCCTTGTTTTTCAATCCAATCATCTCTTTAAAAATATATAATTGTGTGCTAATTTGAACTAAAAAAACTTAATTGCACAAAAATAAAGTTTAGGACTAATCAAAAATAATTTACGAGAGAGTAAACAAAGCATCTCCAACAGATAAAATACCACACGTTCTAGTTTTTGTCAATGTAATGGGCGAGCAAGGTTTCATCACTCGTAAATGATGGCATCATTTAGAAGAATTAATTTTTTGTCAATAATAATAAAAATTGGCAAATGAACACAAATTATTATTATTTTTTTTTGAAAAATAGCACTCACTTTGGTAATTTAGAAGAATTAATGTCCAAAGAACAGAGAGGAAAAGAACACAAGACAAACTAGGAAGCTTCCTTAGCACATGCCTTGTCTTCAGAATCTGTCAGATAAGGAGGGAAACAGGAGCGTGTGAACTCGAAAAAGAAAGTGATGGATCATGGACATGTTCCTCCCTTCTTGGATAAAAATTTACCCTATCAAGCTAAACGACATCGTGTCTTGTCCATCCATTTTCTGCACATCTCTCTTTTCATCCTACCAATAGGGATATGGAAACTGGTCCTCACGTGTTCGATTTTTTTATTTTCATATCACATCTATTATTTACTGGATAATAAATTTAAATATTCATAAATTATTTATCCGTTTAGTTATAGGAATTCAATAAATATATATTATTTAATAAAAAATAAAATAATATTTTTTTATGTTTTTACATCTTTTTGATGTACTGATATAAAAAATAATAAAAATATTATTTTGATGCATTTCTAAACAGAAAAACACTTTAAATCCAATCACCATCATAATTTCAAACACACCTTTAGTGTTGACGTGGCATTGCCCATAACATAATCATATTGCCTAGCTCAACTTTATTTGAATATTTTTGTAAATAAATAATTAAAAATTTATAGTACAAAAAATCGATTATCCTCCTACATAATAAGAAAAAAAAAATGGTAAGAAACAACAGAAAATCAAAATATAGAAACAAATAAAGGAAGAAAATGTGGGCTAGTCTGGGCTGGGCTTGAGAAAACCCATCAAACAATTTCAAACCGGACCAGCCGATAGGGCTCGAGAAAAACCTATTTCTTAACGTTAACATATTTTAGGGTTTGGGGGCTTCTTTTAACACTCTATTCTACTGAAAGCTGCCGCTGTTATATAAACAAAAAAATTATTTTCTTAGGGTTTGTGGCCTTGGAGAGATACTAGAGTTGAACAGAGCTGCTACTGCTCAGGAACCATGAAGACCATCCTCTCTTCTGAAACGATGGATATCCCAGATGGGGTTAAGATCAAGATCAATGCCAGAATCATCGAAGTCGAAGGCCCAAGAGGGAAGCTTACAAGGAACTTCAAGCACTTGAATCTTGATTTTCAGTTGATCAAAGACGAGGAAGGGAAGAGAAAGCTCAAGATCGATGCCTGGTTTGCGTCAAGAAAGACCAGTGCTGCTATCAGGACAGCCCTTAGCCATGTTGAGAACTTGATTACTGGGGTTACTAAGGGCTACAGATACAAGATGAGGTTTGTGTATGCTCACTTTCCCATCAATGCCTCCATCACCAACAGCAATGCTGCCATTGAGATCAGGAACTTTCTTGGCGAGAAGAAGGTAAGATTCTTTTACTACTTTCGAGAAACCCATTTGGTCTTTAAGGCTACTGTTACTGTTTGATGCGTGTTACTACTTTCGAGAAACCCATTTTCTTGATGTTGGGTTTAGAAACTGAAAAAAGTGAGTATTTTTTATTTTATTTTATTTTATTTTTTAATTTTAGTGTTCAACTATTGACAATTTAGCTGGTAACTGATGCTGGTAATTGATGGTTTATGAGATTATTCTATTAGGTTTGGTTATTGTTAGCTGATTTTGGTGTTGTATGATAAATATACAGAGAATGCAATTTTATTGGATTGTCAATTTTGATTTTGAGACAAGTAAAGGTAGTGAGATAATGTTGTGAGAGTAATCTAGAGGAAGAATATTCATTTGGTTTTGCTGTAGTTCCGTGTTGAATTTTTGTCAATGGATATGGATATGATATGAGCTGTTGCCAGTCAGCAGTGTTGTGAATTTTGTTCATGTAAAAAAAGAACTGGTTTTACTTTTTGTGGATGATTTTTTTACTGATGGTTCAATTTTGTAATGCTGTTTGTGTTTGGTTACTGAAGGTGAGGAAGGTTGACATGTTGGAAGGCGTGTCTATTGTTCGGTCTGAAAAGGTTAAGGATGAACTTGTCCTAGATGGCAACGACATTGAACTTGTCTCCCGGTCTGCTGCTTTGATTAATCAGGTTCGTGTGTGTGGTGTGCTCGCATTTGTAGCAATACATACCTGAATGTGCACTTTTGTATCTGAATTTACAATTTTGTTTGAAAAACTTAGGAGTACCTTATTTTGTAAATGAATCATGCATGCCCAGCAACTTCCATTTCTCTTTATTTGCTGACCAGGATTTTTCATTCAACAGAAATGTCATGTGAAGAACAAGGATATCCGCAAATTTCTTGATGGGATCTATGTGAGTGAGAAGGGAACTGTAGTTGAGGAAGAGTGAGTCAAGGAGAGGAGCAGTTTTAGTTCTGTTCATCAAGTAGTTCTCTTCATGTTCAATTAATACCCTGGATGCTAAGATGTTTTATCGATGTTTTGTGGAGTTGTCATTTTATAAAATTTTGATTGTTCTGCCTATGTTTTCAATATTTATTGTGCCATGGGATTGCTCTTTTATTCTTTTTTTGGCTACCAGCACTGATGCTACTATTCCCAGAGCTTGAACATTGCTGGATATTTTGGAATGATAACACCAAACTAGACGACCAAGTCACCAATATTTTGATTGTTCTGCCTATGTTTTCAATATTTAGTATTTAGTGTGCCATCTCTTTTACTCTTTTTTTGGCTACCAGCACTGATGCTACTATTTCCAGAGCTTGAATATTGCTGGATATTTTGGAATGATAACACCTAACTAGATGACCAAGTCACCAAAATTTTGATTGTTCTGCCTATGTTTTCAGTATTTAGTGTGCCATGGGATTGCTCTTTTATTCTTTTTTTGGCTACCAGCACGCTACTATTCCCAGAGCTTGAACATTGCTGGATATTTTGGAACGATAACACCAAACTAGACGACCAAGTCACCAAGTAGCTTTGGTTTTCTTGCTGTAGACTTGAAATGTGAAGAAAGTAGATTTGTATATGTTTACTTGTGGTGTGTTTCCTTCAAGATTCTCTGTCAATGATTTATCATTGTGCCTCATGTTGGCATGAGAGGATGTTTTAGATTACTATTGGTGGATCAGAATAAAAAATAGAAGAAATTCTTCGATTCCTGCACCAAATATCCGGATCTAGTGGGTAACAGCAGGCTTTATGCTAGAAAGGTGTTCCATTACCAAAAGAAACACTAAACAGAAATGAGAAAGTGATCAGACCTAAATCAAAAGAAAGGTAAACGTCTAACATTTATCAAGAAACATCAACCCAGCAAAAGAAAACATCTTTTAAATTACTACTACAGTTTCTCTATACTGCACTTTGTGTCAAATTTTGCAAAATCTTTATAGGGTGAGATGGAAGCTTTTTCTGGCTGCTGAAATCATTTTTCTTTAGAAAGAAAGAGAGAGAGATCTGGAAAATCCAGTCCTATAAAAGATATGAAAAATCTAAATGGTAGGATGGATGCTGTAGTTTGGAGATCATTCTATGGTGGACTAAAGATCCTTGGAATAGTCATAACTGCTGGAGGATCCATGCTGCTTAGCTTCTACCGAAGACCTCCAATGAGACACCCTCACCCGCCAAGTCCTTCTGGCAGCAGTGAAGGAACATTCTTTATAAATGAATTGGAGGATAGAACGAGATTGATATTAGGACCTGTTCTAATGTTCCTTTCTGCCATGGCTTGGTCAACATGGCTTGCGTTCAATCAAAATTTCTGGAGCTTTATCCAGCCAGGTCACGCCTCTCCGCTCTAAAGTGTCTCATCGGTTCTGTGCAATCCACTATTATAGCAGCAGCCTTGGAGCGAGAACGTAACTCATGGAAGATAAGATGGGATATTCATCTTGCTTCCCTTGCATATTGTATAAGCTTCAGCTTTCCACAGACTAATTACTGCCATTACCATCTCACCATCATTCATATTTATATCCTCCTTTTGTAGTTCGTATTCAATTTGTAACTTGCTTGAACGAGATGTAGGGTGTATTTGTATCTGGGACTGCATATAGACTCCAAATTTGGTGTATAGAGAAGGAATGGCCTTTTTACGTTTCCATGTTTTCTCCACTTGCATTGCTTTTAACTGCCATCTTCTCGGCATTTGTCTGGGCTGAACGATTGAACTGAGGAAGGTTTGTTGCTTTCAAGTGAAAGAGACAAATAGCAATTATAACCACGGCTAGGTTTTTCTTATGGTGCACCCTTCTTACTTTGTTTCTTATGTTTATTGTGTTCTTCCACAGTAAATTGGGAGGTATTCTGGTTGTTGGTCTTTATGGTTTCCTGTGGGGAAGAAGCAAGGCTGAGAAACAAGAAATACATAATGGTGAATCTCCAGCCGAGAAATCTCCAGATATTGAAAAAAACTGACTGTTTTCTGTGCTTGCGTGTTTCTCTCAAATATGAAGTAGTGTGGCAAGTTAAATCTAGTAAATTGCTCAGACTGACAATAAATTTCCTTTTCTTTTCCTTTGCTGTCAAATTCTCTCCTAACCTCTAATGTCCAATTTTTCCCTTTATTCTTTTTTTTTTTCTGATAAAAATATTCTGCAGCATGACATTGACCAGTCCATTGCAAAGATGGAAGGGAATTGGATGCGCTAAACTCAAGTATTTATTAACCAACATTTTGTTCCCACAAACGAATCATCATCGTTCACGAATTTTGTTTTCCTAATAGGAATTGTTGTTATGTTGTCGCCATTCATGTGAAATGACAGCTCTCCCATTCCAAGGAGGCTGGGGAGAGTGAAAAAGAAGCTGCACCGAAAGTGAGCTGGAAGAAGCTTGAATGGCGGCACTTTTTTTTTTTTAATGGAAATACAGGGTATCTTAGATTAGCCTTCACGCACCAAACTAATAAGTCCTTGCGGTTCAAAAACAGTTTTTACATGGTGCTTTGCACCCTGCGGCTCGTGGCCTTAAGAGTTTTTTTGTTGGCAGGATCAGGAGTCGAACTTGAGACCTGGCGGGAGCAAACCCCCAAGCCCCATCTAATATCCACTAGCTAGACCAACACCTTGAGGTTCTTAAATGGCGGCAACATCTCTGGTAAAAAATGATTGGCATGTTTGGCAACCACCAATATTGAAGAATGAGCTAGAATGGTTATCCATTGAAGCCTATAAATAGAACCAAACAAAGAGAGCAATTTAGAAGAGCCAAGAGCTAAATTGTGTGGAGAAAAGAGAGGTAAGGAGAGCTTCCAGAGGGCAAGAGCAGTGGCTGCAACTATAGCATTAAAAATTGACCAACACACTATCAACCCATACTTTCTAGAAGTGGGTGTCTGCCATTGTTAAAGAAGAAGGCAACCATGAATATTGAAAAATGCAGTAGCCATTAATGAAAGAGGTGCAATAATAGTTGAAAAGAAGAATTTAGTAAAAGGGTAATATAATCAATGATGTTTTTTAGTGTTATGTTTTTCTATATATATATATATATAAATAGGCATGTAGTTTGAGTGTTTAGATGTGTGGAGTGATCAGGAGAATAAAGAGAGAGAGAGAGAAAGAGAGTTGTAATCTTGTGTATTGTTTGAAAGAACTCTGAGCTTAGTGTTTGTTTATGGACATTTATCTCTTGGGATATTATTTTTGTGTGTATTAATGTTTTTTCACGATGTTCCTCTTAAAACATTAAAGAGATCAGATCAGATCAGTTTTTGTTTTTTCTTTGTTAGACTTTGTGGCAAAAACTATTAGAGTTGTAAGAAAGTTAATATGTGAATAATAGTTGTTAAAGTTTTAGATTTGGGACCTGCAGAATAAAATGCTTGAATGCTTGATGGTAATTGGTGAATTAGTGGGAAGTTAATGGAAATACAAATAGGCTAAGTAAGTAAAATCCTGGGAATAGTACAAAACTATTATTTTTGCACAGTTTAGTGTTCTTGTTTGCTCAATATAGAGTTCTGTGTACGTGAATGATGCATACTAAGTCACTAAATATGCTTTCATTCTCTGATTTTGTCTCTTTCTCGCAGAGAAATTTCATGTCAAGAACAAGGATATCCAAAATTTCTAGATGAAGGGCACCGTTGTTGAGGAAGGATGATGCGACCTAAACTATTTAAACTAGGAATCAAATGAAACAAGAATGCAGAAATCATGAAAAGGGATTAAGGAACCTTAAAATTATTGTATATTCTTAATTTTTTTTTTGAAGAAACAGAACCTTTTGGGCTTCTCGCGTAGAAATTTCTGGAAAAATTTAAATAAAAAATTAAACAAGGTCATTTGACATGTCTATATTTCGTTTTAAATTTTAACCTGTCGTTCTTGTTCGTAAACGAGGCATTTCACATTATCTAAGTGCAATGAATCCACCTTCGACTATTTACATCCTTCAGAACCTCCTGCATCGATCAAATCAATTATCAAGGAGCCATTCCAGTTGCATCAACATTTTGCTGTGATGATGAGGGTTAGAGGTTAGACATGAGTGAATGCTTTTTTTTTTTTTTCAATTTTTGAAGAACCCTATTTGACAACATATTATAGACTGTTTTCGATGAAAGCTCAGGCAGTTGGGTTGTAATTGTTGAGAAAATAGGCAATACTCTACTTAGCAGTGTCTTTGGCGTTGGCAGCTTGAGATTCTCTGTTGGACTCTTGTTTTCTTTTGAAATGACAGGTGTAAGTTCTCTCATGATTCTTGTTATTCCATTTCCCAAATTGTCATACACGATAGCTGGTTAAGAGGATCATATTGTTTTTGAGCCACTGGTTTCCCAAATTGTCATACATGACAGGTGTAAGTTCTCTCATGACTCGGTGGCATGTCGTGATAGAGTTGGCAAAAGTTATCTTGGGAGCTAAAAAAGTTAGATATTGGTGTCAAAAATCAGTCAAGAACCCTTAAAACTATAGTTGTCAAAAATCACTCAAGGTTTCCTGGTGTTCTGATGATTTTGGGGCTGATCTTAGATTCTCAGTGCATGCCTAGTGCAATCGCCACTTTCGAGTTTACACCTGGTTAGAGTTAATGCACTGTTTTGAGGCTGATGTCTCTGCTATATCCGATCCTCCGTTCAACCTTCTCCTTTCCAGGCTTGTTATAGGAAGGTAGTGGTGCTGGTGATTGGCTAGGAACCCTTGTTGGAACATGATGTTTGTAGAGCCAGTCGAGTTATGCAAGGATTGACCTCGATGCCTCCAAGCCTTTGCTCTTTTAAGGATTGGTGGGCAAAGGGTTGGCTTGTTGTCTTCTAATGTTCTTTGCCTGTTTTTGCCTTCATGTTGACTATCTATAATCCAATGAAACCTGCCCTACGAATGCATCTTGCTTCACCAGGCAGCAAAATTGATGGATAGTGGTGATATAAACTTTCAACTGAAGGTGTTTCAACAGAAACGACAATTGCAAGGATCTTCAGTCGACGGCAAAATGATCTCCATTTTGCAGTCTCTCTTTCCTAAATCTTGCAATCCATGTCAGACTCGTCAGCACAGATCCTTGACCACTTCCAATGCCCAATCAAACAATAGGAGGAGGTATACATGCACCCAGAAGCCTTCATGGCTGGGTCTATTCTAATAATAGGAAGAACAGCCCGTTCCTGTCAGCCATTAATGGCAAAATCCTACGGGCTCTGCCGGATTTCCTTGCCGCTGAGGTTCTTTTTCTCAATGTATTTAAGTGTGTGGTGGTTAGCCGGTAGCCATCACAGCCCATTAATTCTTCTTGCCGTAAATCAGAAGGCAAACATAATTAACATTGGCCGTGTTCCATCTGGCACGAAACAGGCCTCATTGGCTAAAACATTTACGGGGCAGACCAGAAAGCGCTTCAAAGTTCAATCATTAACAACATCTGTTTTCCTCGAGGCTGAGCCACGCTAAAACCAGCAGCTCATGCGATCGATCATGGGGTAATATACAGAACTTCGAACTCCTGACGACTTATTCTTGAAACTTGCTCTATAGAGAGAAAATCTAATTACTGCTCAAACGTCCGACTTTCAAAGAATTAATTGAACCACCAAACTCGTCATGGATTAGTAGCATAAGAGATGACACGCTAAATTATTGTACTTTCTATGGCTGCCAACAAACAGATGACTTGCCAACATGGGCATGGCATGGTTCTTCAATACGAAAGGCTCAAGGCCATACCCTTCTGAAAATTTGTCTTCAGTACACAATTGAGTTGAATAATAATTAGATGAACTCCATTCCACCTGGTACTGTGCAGTTGCCTTTGGAGCAAGGCAATTCCATTGTTATTTCCTTTCCCTGATAAATTCCTTGATGGGTATACAACAGTACAATTGTACATGTATTTGTGTCGCACCACCTTCATGCCTTGAATTGACTTGTAGTACTGGTAGGCTAATTTAAACTCTCGTCAATTTCAATGCCTCCATACCACAGAATCTGAAGACTACTCCAAATTAAATTCTTGGTACACCTACCAAAGATTGATGTATATAGGGCCTTAGTAATTGTTATAATATTGTTGGGTTTGGTTTGCTTTCTGCAGGGAAAGGTTATAACCTAACTTGGTTCAACCCGTAAGTCAACTCAACAACCAGCTCATCTAGAGCTTCATCAAAGTCGAGCCAGTGAAAAAACTGAGTTTTTTTTCAAATAATGTTGTTTCAATTTTTTTTAAAAAAAATACATGAGTTAACCTAGCTTAATTCATTGACTCGATTTTCTAACTATGATATATAACCTGATATATCGTATTATTAGTGCCATATATTAATTATTAATGCCATATATTACCCTGATTAGTTCAACTACCCTAGCCATCTGTTGTTTTCTATCGTTAACCTTATCAGGATTCATTTAAGAGGTGACCATGTGGAGCTTACATCAACCCTAGTAAATGTTATTTGTTCGGACATGTTTATGATCGAACCCTATGTTGTGAGATCATAGTTAGGCTCTATCGATCCTAGTAGCATTCAAATTTGTAAATTGCCTACGGGAGCTTGTAGAGTTTGACATCACCATTAATTAAGCAACAAGATTTTATTGATGATCATGTATAGATAATCCTAGATTGGTGTTCATATTTTTTTTAATGTAAAAAAAGTTGTTCAAACGTTGTTATTGTATTTTAAAGAAGTAAAAAAAAATTATGACTTAAGTTATAGATTTGTTGGGTCTAATAAGTTGATTTTATTTACTAATAAAAAAAAGGACATTAAATGAACCAAATTAAAAAAAAATGATTATGATGACATGCACTTGTTAAAAGGAAAAAAAATAATCATAAAACTTAATTTTTAGACAATCAATACTAAATGATGATTTTTTTTAAAAGTAAAGAAAATAACAAAAAAAAAAAAAAACCTTGGGTCAACCAAAATTAGCATGCTAAACTTGCCCAAATCGTGAGGCTGAAATAACACCTTTGAAAGCAAATAAAAAAAATTTATGAAGTTGAGTTCCAAACAAATCTAATATAAAAGGATGAAATTGAAGAAAAAAATCAATAATAAAAAAAAAACACTAGTAAACCTAGGTATACCCTCCAAACTCGCGACCCAGACTATCCGAACATGATAGCCTAATAAAAAGTGAAACGAGAAAATTATGAAGTTCAATTCTAAAATAAATTTTATGTTGAAGGGTGAAATAAAAAAAAATTATTTTTCTTTAAAAAACCACCCCTAAAAAAAGACCTAATTCAACTCGGGCAAACCCATTAAACTCGTGATTTATGTCATGAGATCAGGATAGTCTCATATAAAAGAAACCAAAGAAAATCATGAAGCCAAATCTCTAACAAACTCAATGTTAATAGATTAAATTGAAAAATAAAATCAGCACATAAAAAAAGATGTTAACCCGGGTTAACTTTTCAAACTCATGACCTATGTCATGAGAACAAAATTACCATATTAAATAAAATCATGAAACTTAATTCTT